>Ga0256839_1002311_pt1 | contig 21393 bp, 22 predicted proteins | sample 354166metaG_FD_185968 | JGI IMG/M metagenome (GOLD analysis project Ga0256839, IMG submission 185968) | Hydrothermal vent microbial communities from Mid Atlantic Ridge, Atlantic Ocean - 354-166 | ecosystem: Environmental > Aquatic > Marine > Hydrothermal vents | place: Atlantic Ocean: Mid... | reverse complement strand
CAACAAGGACGGACGCCTGGCCAATGGCGTCGGCCTCGACACCCCTGCGGCCACCGTTCACGCGCTGAAGATGCTGCGCCGCGAAGGATACATGCTGCGCAGCATTCCCGAGGATTCGGACGCCCTGATGCGGGCCATTCTCGCCGGCCCGACCAACTGGCTGACCGACCGCGCAAGCCGCTCGGGCGGGGTGGAGCTGATGATGTCGGACTACCAGATCGCCTACGGCCAGCTGCCGCACGATCTGCGCGCCGCCATGGAAGAGCGCTGGGGCCCGCCCGAGGCCGACCCGTTCTTCGAACCCGGCGAGGTCGATTGCGGGCGCTTCAAGCTGTCGGTCCTGCAGTTCGGCAACGTGGTGGTCGGCATCCAGCCCGCGCGCGGCTACAACATCGACCCCACCGATACCTACCATTCGCCCGATCTCGTGCCGCCGCACAACTACCTCGCCTTCTACTTCTGGCTGCGGCACGTGCACCGGGCGGATGCCATCGTGCACATGGGCAAGCACGGCAACCTCGAATGGCTGCCGGGCAAGGCGCTGGCGCTGTCGGCCTCCTGCTGGCCCGAGGCGGTGCTGGGGCCGGTGCCGCACATCTACCCCTTCATCGTCAACGATCCGGGCGAGGGCACCCAGGCCAAGCGCCGGGCGCAGGCGGTGATCATCGACCACCTCACCCCGCCGCTGACGCGGGCCGAAAGCTACGGACCGATGCGCGACCTAGAAGCGCTGGTGGACGAATATTACGAAGCCGCGGGCGTGGACCCGCGAAGGCTGGAGCACATCCGCCGCGAGATCCTGTCGCTGACCTCGGTAACGGGACTGGACGAGGACGCGGGGCTGAGCGGCGAGGACGAGGCGAGCGATCTGGCGAAGCTCGACGCCTATCTGTGCGAATTGAAAGAAGCGCAGATCCGCGACGGGCTGCATGTCTTCGGTGTCTCGCCCGAGGGGCGGCTGGCGCGCGACCTGCTGCTGGCGCTGTTGCGGGTGCCGCGCGGCGATGGCGAAGGGGCCAACGCCTCGCTGCTGCGCGCGCTGGCCGAGGATTTTTCGCTGGGCTTTGATCCGCTCGATTGCGACATGGCCGCGCCGTGGGAGGGGCCGCGGCCCGAGGCGCTGGCGGCGGTGTCGGACGCGCGCTGGCGCTCCACCGGCGATACGGTGGAGCGGCTGGAACTGTTCGCGGCCCGGCTGTTGGATGCTGCGCACACCCAGCCGGAAAACCAGCCCGCCGGATCGCAAGCCATCCGGTTCGCGCCCGACCCCGCCCCCCAGGGCGGACGCGAAATGCGCCCCCCCTCGGAGCCGGACGCGAACCTCCCCCCTGACAGACAGCCCCCATTGCCCCGGCCGGCCACGGCTGCCGTCCTTGACTATGCGCTGAACCACCTCGCCCCCACCATCGCCGCCTGCGGCCCGGCCGAGGGGTCGGGCCTTCTCACCGCCCTTTCGGGGCAGTTCGTCGCCCCGGGGCCGTCCGGCGCGCCGACGCGCGGCCGACCCGACGTGCTGCCCACCGGGCGCAACTTTTACAGCGTGGACAGCCGCGCCGTGCCCACCCGCACCGCTTGGGCTCTGGGCTGGAAATCGGCGAACCTTCTGATCGAAAGGCATCTGCAGGACCACGGCGACTGGCCGCGCGCGATGCTGATCACCGCCTGGGGCACCGCCAACATGCGCACCGGCGGCGACGACATCGCCCAAGCGCTGGCCCTGATGGGGGTGAAACCGCAGTGGGACGCCATGAGCCACCGCGTCACCGGCTTCGAGATCATCCCCGCAACCGCGCTCGGCCGGCCGCGCGTCGATGTCACACTGCGCATCTCGGGCTTCTTCCGCGACGCCTTCCCGCAATTGATCGCGCTTTTCGACAGCGCCGCGCGCGCGGTGATGGCGCTGGACGAGCCGCCCGAAACAAACCCCGCCGCCGCGCGCGCCCACGCCGAAGGGGACAAAGGCCAGTTCCGGGTTTTCGGCTCCAAACCCGGGGCCTATGGCGCGGGGCTTCAGGCGATGATCGATGAGCGCCTCTGGGCCGACAAGGCCGACCTGGCCGAAGCCTACCTCGAATGGGGCGGCTACGCCTATGGCGCCGGCAGCGAAGGCACCCGCGCGCGCAAGGCCTTCGAAACCCGGCTGGGCGAGGTCGAGGCCATCGTGCAGAACCAGGACAACCGCGAACACGACCTGCTGGATTCAGACGACTACTACCAGTTCGAAGGCGGCGCGGCGGCGGCCGTGGCCACGCTTCAGGGCCGCGACCGGCCCATCTACCACAACGACCACTCGCGCCCCGAACGCCCCGTGATCCGCACCCTGGAGGACGAGATCGGCCGCGTCGTGCGTTCGCGCGTGACCAACCCGAAATGGATCGCGGGTGTCAAGCGCCACGGCTACAAGGGTGCCTTCGAGATCGCCGCCACGGTGGACTACATGTTCGCCTTCGCCGCGACCACGGGCACCGTGAAATCGCACCATTTCGACATGGTGCACGCGGCCTTCCTGGAAGACGAGGACACGCGGGAGTTCATTGAAAACTACAACGCCCCTGCGCTGCAGGAAATCGCCCAGAGGCTGACCGAGGCGATAGATCGTGGGCTTTGGGCGCCCCGCTCAAACTCGGCGCGTTCGTTGCTCGACACCTTGCGTGCCACCTAGAACCAAAAACCCGGCGCCGCGTGGCACATCGCCCACGCCAGGCACGCCAAATAGTGTGCCCTTGTCTGGGCCCATCGCGCTTGAAAACCGACGCTTTCCAGCCCTCGATGTGACTTGTATCACCTGTCTCCCTGGCCGGTCGCCACCAGAGGCTTGACTTGTCCGTAAATAGTCGCTTACCGTAAGCAATGACTTACGGAAATGTTCTTCACGCCCTTGCAGACCCTACCCGGCGCCATATCTTCGAAGCGCTGAACAAGGGGCCCTGTTCCGTGGGCGATCTCGCGGCCCGGCAACCGGTCAGCCGCCCGGCGGTTTCGCAACATCTCAAGGTCTTGATGGCCGCCAATCTTGTCTCGGTCCAAACCCAGGGCACGCGGCGGCTTTACTACCTGCGCCGCGAGGGGCTGGAGGGCCTCAGGCAATGGCTGGATGGGTTTTGGGACGATGCATTGGCGTCATTCGGCGCAGAAGTCGCGCGCCAGGTCAGTGCGGACGATGGTTGAAACCCTGCCCCCCATCGTAAAGTCCATCGAAGTGCCATGCGGTGCGCAAAAAGCGTTCGGCATTTTTGTCGAAGGCATGCCAAACTGGTGGCCACTTGATCAACGCTCAATCTCGATCATGCGCAACGGCGCACCGCCAAGCGCGCTCAAGATCGATGCGCGCCAGGGTGGGCGCATTGTCGAGATCGGCCCCGATGGCGAAGAGCATCACTGGGGCACCATTCGCACATACGATCCCTGTCACCGGCTCAAACTGGATTTCCACATGGGCCTTTCGCCCGAAACCGCCAGCCTGGTCGAGGTGGTTTTCCACGAAATTTCACCCAACCTGACCAAGGTTGTTCTGACGCAAAGCCGGTGGGAAGCGTTTGGCGATCTGGCCCGGGACATGTACGGCGGCTACGGCTCAAGCTGGGCAATGATATTCGAAGAAGGCTACGGCGCGGCCTGTGCTGCGTAAAGCCACAACAAGGAGAACGAACATGGCTGACTACATCATTGGATATTTCGGCGGCGCCAAGCCGGCGACACCCGAAGAAGGCCAGGCGCACCGCGGCAAGTGGATGAAATGGATCGAAAGCCTTGGCGACAAGGTCGTAAATCCCGGGCAACCATTGATGGGGACGGAACTGGTCGGCCCGGATATCGAAACGCCCATGTCAGGTTTTGCCATCGTGCGCGCCGACAGCAAGGATGAAGCGCTGGAGATCGCCAGGGCGGACCCCTTCCTGGAAATGGGCGGAACCATACAGGTTTCGGAAATGATGAAAATGCCGGGCTGAAGCGTGTCGCCATCAGACGCCCCCCTCGCCTTGCACTGAAATGACCCACCTGCGATTTTCCGCAAATCCGGACCATATCCAGCGCGCTGCCCTGTTCGAGATCGTCCGGGCCAGCCCCAAGCTGATGGCCGCCTTTCGCACCGCACGCACCCTTGACCTGCCCGACTGGTGGATCGTCTCGGGCGCGATCTACCAGCAGGTCTGGAACCACCTGACCGGACGCCCCGACATGCATGGCGTCAACGATATCGACCTGTTCTATTTCGACCCGGACACCAGCTACGAAGCCGAAGACCGGATCATCCAGCGTGCCGCGCCGCTTTTCGCGTCAACCCCGCCGGTCGAGGTCCGCAACCAGGCCCGCGTGCACCTGTGGTATGAGCAACACTTCGGCACAGCCTATGAGCCACTCAGCCGCAGCCGCGACGCCATCGACCGTTTCGCCTGCCGCACCCATTGCGTCGGATTGCGCTTGCTGGCAGATGACAGTTTCACCCTTCATGCTCCGTTCGGCCTCGATGACATCTTCTCCTTTCGTCTCACCCCGAACCCGCCGCGCGACAACCGCAAGACGCACGAAACCAAGGCCGTGCGCCAAAAGCGCCTGTGGCCCGAACTGACCGTCGTCCCGTGGCCCGCCTGACCCCATACCGCCTGGCACCCGACGCCGCGGAAATCCCGGCAATCCTTGCCCTGCTGCACGAAGCCTTCGACTATATGGAGGGCCGCATCGACCCGCCAAGCTCGCTGCACCGGCTGAGCCTGGCCGACATCGCCACGCAGGCCGAAACCGGCGAGGTCTGGGCCATCGGCACACCGCCCGTTGCCTGCATGTTCCTCACCCCCGCACCCGACCATCTCTACCTTGGCAAGCTCGCGGTCGCCGCAAGCCACCGCCAAAAGGGCCTCGCCCGCCGCCTTGTCGGGGTGGCCATCAAGCGCGCCCGCGCCCGCCACCTGCCCCGTCTCGTCCTGAAAACCCGGATCGAGCTCACCGAAAACCAGCGCGCCTTTGCCGCCATGGGCTTTCGCCTCGTCGCACATGAGACGCACCCGGGCCATGCCCGCCCCACCTCCTGCCGCCTTGAAAGGGACGTCACCTGATCAGAACCGATCACTGCCTGTGCGGCGCCACCCGCTACCGGATCGAAGGCCCCGAAACCTGGGCCTGCCACTGCCATTGCGAAAGCTGCCGCCGGCAGACGGCTTCGCCCGTCACCACCTTCCTCGGCATCCCGCTCAGCCGCTTCGAATGGACCGGCCAGCCACCGAAAACCTGGGCATCATCCCCCGGCGTCAGGCGCAGCTTCTGCCCCACCTGCGGCACACCGATGGCCTTCCAGGCCGACCGTTACTCCGGCGAAATCCACCTTTACGCGGCCACCCTGTCGGACCCGGCCGCGTTCGAACCCGCCTTTCATGTCCACTACGCCGAACACCTGCCCTGGCTGAAGCTCGACGACAGCCTGCCCCACCACCCGGGCCCGGCCCCGGATGGCTGATCCTCTTCTTCTTGGCCAAAATACCTCCGCCGGAGGCTCCCGCCCTTACCGCCCGCGCTCGGGCAGCCGGCAATTCACCCGCGCGGTCACGATCGCCCGGTCCCCACCCAACGACCCGGCAACCACCTTGCAGCCCGTCGCCAGCTCGATCGCACGGTAGGCCCGCGCAAAGGTCTCGACCTTGCTGGGCAGCATCTCCACCGATACCCGATGCGCCTCGACCCGGTAGCCGCCCGGCTGCATGAACACCCGGAACCGGCTGCCATCCACCGAAACCTCGCGCATCGCGCCGCCCCACATCTCGGGCGCGGGGCTGTCGCAGCCGGCCAGAGCCAGCAGCAGGGCGATCAGAAGGGCACGATACCACATGCGGCCAACCCTTGCGCATCCTGGTTAACGCTTTGCTAACACCCCCTTGCAATCCGCCCACACGAGCCGCAAACTCTTCCCCCGCGACAGGAGAATGATCGATGACTGACGACACCGACCGCCACGCGATGAAGATGGCCAAGAAAAAGGCCGCCCGCGACAAGATCATGGCGACCAAGACCGACAAGAAGGGCCTGGTCATCGTCCACACCGGCAAGGGCAAGGGCAAGTCCACCGCCGCTTTCGGCATGATCTTCCGCTGCATCGCCCACGGCATGCAATGCGCCGTCGTGCAGTTCATCAAGGGCGGCATGTCCACCGGCGAACGCGACCTGATCCTCGCGAAATTTTCCAATGAATGCGCCTTTCACACCATGGGTGAGGGCTTTACCTGGGAAACCCAGGACAAGACCCGGGACACCGAAATGGCGCTCGCCGCCTGGGAAAAGGCCAAGGAGCTGATCCGCGATCCCGAAAACAAGATGGTGCTGCTCGATGAAATCAACATCGCCATCCGCTATGACTATGTGCCGATTGCCGAGGTCGTGAAGTTCCTCAGCGAAGAAAAACCGCCGATGACCCATGTGGTGCTGACCGGACGCAATGCCCACGCCGACCTGATCGAGATCGCCGACCTGGTGACGGAAATGGAGCTGGTCAAGCATCCGTTCCGCGCCGGCATCAAGGCGCAGATCGGCGTCGAATACTGACATGTCCCACCTGCTGACCATCGCCGGCGCCCTGCGCCAATGGTCGACCAACCGCCTGCTGGCCGCCGAAGCGGCGCGCCTGTTCGCCCCCGAAACCCTCACCGTCGCCGACCTGCGCCTGCCGCTTTACGACGGCGATCTTGAGGACAACCAGGGCTTCCCGCCCGAGGTGCAGGCACTCGCCGACCAGATCGCCGCCGCAGACGCGGTGGTGATCTCGACACCGGAATACAACAAGGCGCTCTCGGGGGTGCTGAAAAACGCGCTGGACTGGGTCAGCCGCACCAAGGGCAGCCCGTGGCGCCACAAGCCCGTCGCCATCATGTCGGCCGCGGCGGGGCGCTCGGGCGGCGAGCGCGCGCAAAGCTCGCTGCGTCTGGCCTTGGCCCCGTTCCGGGTTTGGCTGGTGCCCGGCCCGGAAGTGTTGGTGGCCGACAGCTCAAACGCCTTCGACGCGGACGGAGGGCTTGCCGATGCGCGCTATGAAAAGGCCCTGGCCGAGCTGATGGCGGCCTTGCGCAACGCTGCCGGCCGGTGACGCGCGACGCGGAAATCTCGGCCGACCTGCTGGACCCGGCCCGCGCCGCGGCACTGCACGCCACCCTTTCGCGCAGCGGCCCGCCACCACAGGCCGGCGACCCCTTGCCCCCATTCTGGCACCAGATCTATTTCTGGTCTGCCCGGCCACCGGAAGAACTTGGCAAAGACGGCCATATCCGCAACGGGACCGGGTTGATCCCCGATCTTGGCCTGCCACAACGCATGTGGGCCGGCGGGCGGCTGGAGTTTCACCGCCCCCTGATCGCCGGCACCCCGGCAACCAAGGTTTCGACGCTTGAAAGCGTTACCGAAAAACAGGGGCGTAGCGGCCCCCTTGGTTTTGTCACGCTGCGCCACGAATTTCGCCAGAACGACCGGACATGCGTCGTCGAGGAGCAGGATCTCGTCTACAAACCCTACCCGACAGCAGCCAACGAACCGAGGGTCCAAACCGCAAGAACCGATGAAACCGCCCTTGCAAAGCAGGTGTTTTCAACAACGCTTCTGTTCCGCTACTCGGCGCTGACCTTCAACGGGCACCGCATCCACTACGATCTGGACCATGCCCGCGAGACCGAAGGCTATCCCGGCCTTGTCGTGCACGGCCCGCTTCTGGCGCAACTTCTCATGCATCTGGCCGAGGATCAGCTTGGTGCGTTGCGCCGGTTCACCTTCCGCGCCATTGCCCCGCTCATGCATTTCGAAACAGCCGAACTGTGCTGGAACGCCGGCCAACTTTGGGTGCGCGCACCCGATGGCCGGCTGTGCATGGAAGCAAGCGCGCGACAGGTGCCGCTGGCCTAACCAGCCCGACCAAGCTCTCGTGTTGCGCTCAGCGTCAACCCGGTTGACAGCGCCTCGCTGTCCAGGCGAAGCTCGATTACCGACAGAACCCCAGCAGCCCGCGCCCGCGCAAAGGCCGCCGGGAATTCGTCACCGTTTTCAACCACCTCGCCATGCCCGCCATAGGCCCGCGCCAGGGTCGCATAGTCAGGGTTGGCCAGATCGGTGCCGCTGACCCGCGCCGGATAGGTGCGCTCCTGATGCATGCGAATGGTGCCATAACGCCCGTTGTTCGCCACGATGACGATCGGCCTGGCGCCATGCTGCATGGCCGTGGACATCTCGTTCAGGGTCATCTGAAAACAGCCGTCCCCGGCCAGGCAGACAACCATGCGGTCCGGGTGCTGCAACGACGCCGCCACCGCTCCCGGAAAACCATACCCCATGCTTCCCGAGGTCGGCGCCAGCTGGGTGCCGTGCTGCTTGAAACGGAAATACCGATGCAGGAAGGCGGCATAGTTGCCAGCCCCGTTGGTCACGATCGCATCTTCGGGCAGGGTGTCGGACAGCCATCTCACCACGGCTTCCATCTTCACCGCGCCCGGCGTCTCTACCGGCTGTTGCCATTCCTCGTAATCTGCCCGCGCTTGCGCCCGCCAGTCAGCCCAGCGGATGTCACCCACGGCATCAGCCCTTCTCAATGCGCGCAGCATATCCGGCGCGCCGGCACAAATCGCAAGATCGGTCCGCAGCCAGGTCCCGGGCAAGTCCGGGTCCGGGTGAACATGCACAACCACCTTGCCCTCGGCTTCGGGTGTCACCAGTTCATAGCCGTTCGTCGGGATGTCCCCGAAACGCGTCCCGATCAGCAAAAGGAAATCGGCATCGCGCAACCGGTCTGCCAGCGCCGGGTTCATTCCGACCGACAAGTCCCCGACGTAGTGCTCAGAGCTGTTGTCCAGGTAATCCTGCCGCCGGAATGTTGCCGCGACCGGCACATCATTTTTGCGGGCAAATTGTTCCAGGTCATCGGCGGCCCGGGCAGACCAGACAGACCCGCCAACCACCACCAGCGGTCGTTTCGCATTTGCCAGACGGTCCATCACGTCGCCAACCGCCGCCTTGTCCGGTGCCGGCGGGGCCAACTCCGGCAAGGGCAAGACCTGCGCATCACAGAGCGAACTCAACATGTCCTCGGGCAAAGCCAGCACCACCGGCCCGGGGCGCCCGCTCTGCGCCACCCGAAAAGCGCGCACCACATACTCCGGCAACCGATCAACCTGATCGACCTCGGCCACCCACTTTGCCATCGTGCCGAAAACAGCGCGATAGTTCAGCTCCTGAAACGCCTCGCGATCACGATGCCCGCGCGCAATCTGGCCGACGAACATCACCAGCGGCGTGCTGTCTTGCCGGGCAATATGTATACCCGCACTCGCATTCGTCGCCCCCGGCCCGCGTGTCACGAACACCACGCCGGGACGCCCGGTCATCTTGCCAGCAGCCTCGGCCATCATCGCCGCCCCGCCCTCGTGGCGGCACACGACATTTTCAATCCCCGATCGATGCAACCCATCCAATGCCGCAAGGAAGCTTTCCCCGGGAACCGAAAACACCCGCCTGACACCAAGTTCCTTCAACTGGTCCACCAGGACCTGACCACCATGGCGCGCCATCGAATACCCCTCTTGTTTTCCAGGATGAATTGCAGCATTGGCTCATCGGGTAAAGCCCTGACTGCACCTTCTTCTTTGCCAAATATCCCCCGAGCGGAGCGGACGCCCCCCGTATGGGGGGCAAAAGGAAAAACCGGCGCCCGGAACGGGCGCTCCGCCTGGCAGCCGCTACAGGTCGAGAACCGCGTTGACATGAAACTCCGGCGGGATCGTATCGGCCCCCTCCAACACCAGACCAGCCATGACCTCTGCGACTTTCGGGGCCATGCCAAAACCGATCTTGAAGCCGCCATTGGCGATGAAATGCCCGGCGCGCCCGGGCCAGGGCCCCAATAGCGGCGCGCGGGTAATGGCGCGCGGACGCACGCCGGCCCAGCGCGCCAGAACCCGCGCCCCGGCCAGTTGCGGCATGATCTCCACGGCGCGCCGCAACAGGTCGTCAAGCTGCCCGTCGGTTGCTTGCGGATCATCGAAATACCGCTCGCTGGTCGAGCCGATCCCGAGCGTGCCATTGTCATGCGCCACGAAATGGATACCCTTGCAAAATACCTGCGGCGCGTCCGGCCCGGCGTCGAACTCCAGCAACACGGACTGCCCCTTCACGCCATTGCCCATTTCGCGCCCGAAGACATCCGACATCTCCAGCAGCCCGCGATATCCGGTCGCCCAGACGACCGCCCCTTCGCTCGTTGCCCCGGTCGCGATCTCCACACCGGAATTGCGCAAAGCCGCCGCAAGGCTTGCGCAGGCGCGTCGCGGGTCCATCCGGGCGCTCAGCGTGTCGTGGATCACAAGGCCGGTGTCGCTTGGGGGCACCCAGCTGCCAAAATCCGTGGCGGGCCGCACCTCCCAGATCGCGCGGCCCCGCCACAGTTCGTCGGCCTGCGCGATGCGCTCGCGCGCCAAAGCCAACAGGCGTTCATCGGCAATCGGTTGCAACCGCCCGGTGCGCCCATATCCCGAAGTCAGGCCCGAAGCTGCATCGACCCCGGCCCAGAACCCTTCAGCCATCAACAGGCTGTCGAGTTGGAAGTCCTTCTTCGGCTCCCAGCGTTCCGGGGTGTGCGGGGCCATCGCGCCCACCGTGCCACCGCTGGCCCCGGCGCCTGGCCCGTTCGGGTCGACAACCCTGACGCTCGCCCCGCGCTGCACGCAGGCCCAGGCAATCGACAAGCCGAATATGCCCGCCCCCATCACCGTCACGTCGACCATTGCCAAACCCGCGCCCCTCTCTCATTGTTGCCGCATATTCCCTTAGGGTATCGGGCGATGGCAGACCAGAGCGCAGAGGTGACTTGGCAGCACGGGCAGGTGCCTGTCTCGCGCCGTTTCGATGACCCGTATTATTCGGTTCACGACGGGCTGGCCGAAGCGCGGCACGTGTTTCTTGCCGGCAACGACCTTCCGGCGCGGTTCCGCCCGGGCTTTCACATTGCCGAGCTCGGGTTTGGCACCGGATTGAACATGCTTGCCGCCTGGTGCGCCTGGCTGGAAGCCGGACAGGCCGGACCCTTGCGTTTCACCAGTTTCGAAGCCTTCCCCATGGCGGCTGCCGACATGGCCACGGCCCTGGCAGCCTTTCCCGAGGTCGAGGAACTGGCCAGCGGCCTGCTGGCCCTCTGGCAAGGCGCAGCCGGACAGTTCGACCTGCCGGGGCTGCAACTCGAGATCGTCGGCGGCGATGCACGCGAGACGCTGCCGGATTGGGACGGAATGTCGGATGCGTGGTTTCTCGACGGTTTTGCGCCTGCGAAAAACCCGGAGCTGTGGGAACCCGCGCTGATGCAGGCCGTCGCGAGCCACACCCGCGCCGGCGGCAGTTTCGCAACCTACAGCGCCGCCGGCCATGTGCGCCGGACACTGGAAGCGGCCGGGTTTGACGTAACCCGCCCGCCCGGGTTTGGCCACAAGCGCCACATGAGCACCGGACAGTTGCGATGATGCCCGCCAGTGCAAACAACACCCGCGCCGGTATTGCCTTGATGATCGCCGCAACAGCAGTGTTCGCCCTGCAGGACGGGGTGTCGCGCCATCTGGCGGGCGCATACAACGTGTTGATGGTGGTCATGGTGCGCTACTGGTTCTTTGCCGCTTTCGTGATCTTTCTCGCCGCGCGCAACTCCGGTGGCCTGCGTGCCGCCGCGGCCACCAGCCAGCCGCTCTTGCAGGCCCTCCGCGGAGCCTTGCTCGCGGCCGAAATCTGCATCACCGTCATCTCGTTCGTGCTGCTGGGGCTGGTGGAAACGCATGCAATATTCGTCATCTACCCGCTGCTGGTCGCCGCGCTTTCCGGCCCGGTCCTGGGCGAAACCGTCGGCTGGCGACGCTGGGCGGCAATCGGCATCGGCTTCGTCGGCATCCTGATCGTCCTGCAACCCGGTCGCGGCGTGTTTTCGCCTGTGGCGCTTGTCCCGTTGGTCGGCGCCTTCGGGTTTGCGCTTTATGGGCTGCTCACGCGCTACGTCGCGCGGCGCGACAGCACGGCCACCAGTTTTTTCTGGACCGGCACCGTCGGCGCGGTGGTGATGACTGCCGTCGGCATCTGGTTCTGGCAACCGATGAGCACGCCCGACTGGGGCTGGATGGCGCTTTTGTGCGTATCCGGCGCGTTCGGTCACTGGCTGCTGATCCGTTGCTACGAGATGGCCGAAGCCAGTGCGGTGCAACCTTTCGCCTACTTGCAACTGGTGTTCGTATCGATCCTGGGGATTCTGGTGTTTGGCGAAACGCTGCGCGCCAACGTGGTTATCGGTGCGACGGTGGTCGTCGCGGCCGGGTTGTTTACGCTCTGGCGCGCGCGCGGCCAACCGCTCGACGCTTCCTGACGGTCGCTGCTCGCGTCCCGATGAGCGAGAACGCCCGGCAGGGCGGCCGAGCGACGCCTCAGCGGCCCCTCAGTTCCCTTGCCAGGCTCCACGGTTGCGGTTTGCGGGCAAGGCGTGCGCGGTAGACGTCAAGCGATTCCATCACTCGCATGACATAGTTTCGGGTTTCGCGAAACGGAATCGCCTCGATCCAGTCCACCGCCGTTTCGGTGGACTTTCGCGGATCGCCAAGCTGTTGCACCCATTGCGGCACCCGGCGCGGTCCCGCGTTGTAGGCCACCGCCACGAAGGGAATGTAGCCATCGAACTCATCCATCAGTTCCCTGAGATGGGCCGAGCCCAGGCGCACATTGTATTCCGGATCACTTGTCAGCCTGTCGCGCTTGTAGGGCATGCCCTGCCGCTTTGCCACGTCGCGTGCAGTGCCGGGCATGAGCTGCATCAGTCCACGCGCGCCGGCCCGGCTGCGGGCCGCTGCGAAAAATTCGCTTTCGCGCCGGATGATGGACAGGGCCAGATCCTTGCGCACAGGCACATGATCGACCAGCCCCTTGGGCACCGGGAAATAGGGCCGCACAAGAACCAGCCCGTTCGATGCGGCGTATTTCGCGAGATACAGGCCTGTGTTGATCTCATCGACGTTGAGCGCGAATTGCGCAAGCGAGCCTTGCTCGGCCGGTCCCAACCTCTCGATCAGATGGCGCATGAACCGTTTGAAAAGATCAGGCCGCCCGGCACGCTGCAACAGAACTGCGGCTTCAAACACCGATGTATTCGCAAAGGGCGAGGCGAGGAAGTCAGCATAGCTTTCGCGCCCCGCGATGGCGCGCTGCATCGTGATACCCGCCTTTTCGGCGGCCAGTTGACCATAAAAGCTGGTCTGGAATTCGGCGCCGAATTCATAGGCCAGCCGAGCTGCTTCCTTGTTGCCCAGCGCCTCAAGCGCACGGCCTTCCCAGTATCCCGCGCGCCCAAGGCTGATGGGCGTCGAGACCCCGGCGCGGAACCGGCGGAAATGGGCCAGCGCGGTTTTCGGGTCTTTCAGGTAACGCAGGGCGATATAGCCCGCCAGCCATTCGAGATCCTTGAAGTGGCTCCCTTCGGTCAGAAAGTGGTTGGCGGCCAGCCGGTAGGCCGTTCGCGCCTTGCCCGCCCGCATCAATTCGCGCGCCAGTGAACGGCGCTTGCTGCCCCAGCGTTCGGGCTGCCCAAGCGCCTTGACCGAGATCGAGCGTTCCAGCATCAAGGCAATGGCCCCGTCCTTCTGGCCATTCTTCAGTCTCCAGGTGAAGCGTGCAAAGGCCAGCCCCGGGTCATTGGCAAGCGACGACGGAACCGCGTCGATCAGTTGGGTCACACCCTTTTTCTGGTTCCTGATCAGGGCGACGCGCGCTACCGTCAACCGGGCATAAGACGTGCCCACCAGCTTGTTGAGCCGCTGCGCCTGCGTGGTCAGCCCGCGCCACAACAGCATGTCCTGCCTTGCCCGGTGGTGATTCACCAGAACCTTGGCATAGCGCGACAGGATCGCCTTTTCTTCGGCCTCGTCCATCGACAGGCTTCGCCAGGCGCGGATGATGGTTTCATGGGCGCGCTCGGCCTGGCCGCTGGCCTCCAGAGCGCGGGCCAGACGCAGCGCACCCGCGCCTGAACGCGGTGCCTGAGTGGCGAAATAGGCAATGACCTGCGCCGGTTTTGCCGAAGCCGGGATGTTTTCTTCGCCGCTGGCAATCAGAAGCGGCAGGCCGGGCCAGTCGGGCCGGCGTTCGAGAAAAGCGACATAGTCGGCGAACGATCCATCACCGGCGCGCAACCTGTGCCACTCGACGATATCACGCCCGATCGCGCCAGCCGGTGCGGCAGCTGACCTCGCTTCCTCCCAGGCATTCTTGTCGACGGCCTGCATCGCGCGCGCCATGGCGGTTGCAGCACGGTCGCCTTGCGCTGCCGCGGAAAATACTGAAAAGATCAGCAAAACAAGGCTGATCAACGCTGCTCTCATCATCGTCGCCCTTTATGGCAGGGGATTCGAAGCACCAGCCTAACGCGCGCCGACCGGGCTGCAATACACAAACTTGGCAACGCGCATTATCCCGGCTAGTTTCCGCCGCGTTCGGTGGCGGTGAATCGCCACCCCAACCCATGCAACAGGAGAGTGTGCCATGATCAGCGGATCCCTTCCGGCCCTTGTCACGCCGTTCAGAAACGGCGAGCTGGATCTCGACACGCTCAAACAGCTGGTCGAATGGCAGATCGAACAGGGCAGCAACGGGCTGGTGCCCGTGGGCACCACCGGTGAAAGCCCCACGCTCAGCCATGAAGAACATGAAATCGTGATTGAAGAGGTGGTAAAGGCCGCGGCCGGGCGGGTGCCGGTTGTGGCCGGCGCCGGTTCCAACAACACGACCGAGGGGATCGGACTGATCAGGCATGCCGCGCGCGTCGGGGCCGATGCCGCACTGGTGGTGACGCCCTACTACAACAAGCCGACCCAGGCCGGGCTGATCGCCCATTTCACCGCGCTGCACGAAGCGGCCGACATTCCGATCATCATCTACAACATCCCCGGCCGCTCGGTCGTGGACATGAGCCCCGAGACCATGGGCGAACTGGCCCGGCTGCCCCGCATCGTCGGCGTGAAGGACGCCACCGGCGACATCACCCGCGTCAGCCGCCAGCGCGAGACCTGCGGCAAGGATTTCGTGCAGGTGTCGGGCGAAGATGCCTCGGCGCTCGGATTCAACGCTCATGGTGGGGTTGGGTGCATCTCGGTCACCGCCAACGTGGCGCCGAAGCTGTGCGCCGAGTTCCAGGCGGCGACGCTGGCGGGCGACTACGCCAGGGCGCTGGACTATCAGGACCGGCTGATGCCGCTGCACACCGCGATCTTTCTTGAGCCCGGACTGGCGGGCGCAAAATACGGGCTGTCTCTGCTGGGAAAATGTTCCGAGGATGTGCGCCTGCCGCTTGTGGGGCTGACCGATGGCACAAAGAAGGCGATCCGGGCGGCAATGGCGCATGCCGGGCTGTTGAACTGACAATCCGGCAACCGACGTTTGCGGCCCAGCCACTCATTGGCCCTGAACGGGCCGCTTCGTTGGGGGGCTCGAAGAAGCCCCGACAGGGGCTGATGAGAGCCTGGCAAGTACGTCAGGCGATTGAAAACAGCTCGCTCGGCTCCAGCACCAACCCCAGCGCCAGCTTGGCACACATCGCCAGCACCATCAGCGCCAGCAACACGCGCAACTGTTCGGCCTTCAGTTTCAGCCCGATCTTGGTGCCGATCTGCGCTCCGATCACGCCGCTGACCAGAAGCGACAGCGCCAGCACCACGTCAACGGTGAAACTGTCGCGCGCATGCATGATGGTGGCAAATGCCGCCACGAAGATGATCTGAAACAGCGAGGTGCCCACGACGACCTTGGTCGGCATCCCGAGAATGTAGATCATCGCCGGCACCATGATGAAGCCGCCGCCAACTCCCATGATGGCCGAAAGAAATCCGACCAGCAGGCCGACCAGCACCGGGGGGATGACGCTGATATACAGGCGCGAGGTGCGAAAGCGCACCTTGAACGGCAAGCCCTGGATGCGCGAATGATGGCGGGTACGTTTGACCGGGCCAACCATTTTGGCCCGCCGCATGGCGTTAAGACTTTCGATCAGCATCAACCCGCCGATCAGACCAAGGAAAATGACATAGGTGAGATTCACGAAGAGTTCGACCTGCCCCAGTTCCTTGAGAGCAGTGAACACCCGCACCCCAAGCATTGCGCCTGTCAATCCGCCAACCAGCAGCACCAAGCCCATCTTGAGATCGACTGTCTTGCGCTTGAAATGCGCGAGCACCCCGGAAAACGACGAGGCCACGATCTGGTTCGCCCCGGTCGCCACGGCAACCGCCGGCGGGATGCCGATGAAAAACAGGAACGGCGTCAGGATGAACCCGCCGCCAACCCCGAACATGCCCGACAAGATGCCGACCATGCCGCCAAGGCCGATCAAAAGGAAAATGTTCACCGATACTTCGGCAATGGGAAGATAAATCTGCATGGGGAGCCACCGGAAACGGATGAGTCGGCTTGCCGTTTACACCCGCGCAGCCCCTGAGTGCAATGGCCCTGCCACGGCCAGATTGCCACACTCCCGACAGCGCCGCGGGCTGCAAACTCTGGACAGCGCGCGACCAAGCGCCTAATTGCCCCACATGGCCAGGAAGAAAACGCCCGAGGAAAAGAATTACAAGGTGATCGCCGAGAACCGGCGCGCGCGATATGACTATGCGATCGAGGACGATCTGGAATGCGGCATCCAGTTGCAGGGATCCGAAGTCAAGTCTCTGCGCGAGGGCCAGGCCAATATTGCCGAAAGCTATGCTGCAGTTGAAGACGGCGAGCTCTGGCTGGTGAACAGCTATATCGCGCCCTATGCCCAAGCCAGGACCTGGGGCCATGAGGAACGCAGACGGCGCAAACTTCTGGTCAGGAAAAAGGAACTGGCCAAACTCTGGTCGGCCACCAAACGCGAAGGCATGACGCTGGTTCCGCTGGTCATGTATTTCAACCACAAGGGGCTGGTGAAGCTGAAGATCGGCATCGCCAAGGGCAAGAAGACCCGCGACAAACGCGCAACGGAAGCCAAGCGCGACTGGCAACGGCAGAAAGCCCGGCTGTTGCGCCAAAACCAGTAAAGGGCCGGCTGGCCCGGCTCGCCATTCCAAAATGCCCCATATTCGTTAGACTACCCGTGATCGGGGCCGGGTGGGTCAGGCCTGGATATTTCGAGTTTGTTTTTTGGCCCGACAGGAAGGACGATTCATGGAACTGATTATCCAACTGATCGCAGGCGCACTTGGTGGAAATATTGCGGGCGGTCTTCTGAAAAACATGAGCCTTGGAACGCTCGGAAACTCGATTGCAGGTGTCGTCGGCGGTGGCTTGGGCGGCAAACTGCTGGGTGGAATGATGGGCGGCGGTGCAGCGGCGGCTGGCAGCGGGCTCGACCTCGGTTCGATCGTCAGTTCGCTGGCCTCGGGCGGCGTTGGTGGCGGCGTCGTGATGGTCGTGATCGGAATCATCAAGAACATGATGTCCAAGTAACGCAACACCGGGCGCCCGATTTCGGACGCCCGGCCCTTGAAAGGCATGCGCTCCAGAGGTAGGCAAGCATCGACTGACCCAAGGGAAGATCGATGCCGAAGAGCGATCCGAAGACACTCGTCTCCACCGACTGGCTGGCGGCCCATCTGAAAGATCCGGACCTGCGGATTTTCGATGCGTCCTGGTATATGCCCGACGACGAACGCGATGCCCGCGCCGAATACGAGGCAGCGCATATCCCGGGCGCCCGTTATTTCGACATCGATGAAATCGCCGACCTGCGCAGCGAACTGCCGCATACCGTCCCGCCGGTAGAAAAGTTCATCAGCCGCATGCGCGCCATGGGCGTCGGCGACGGGCACCAGGTGGTGGTCTACGACAGCGCCGGGCTGATGAGTGCGGCGCGCGTCTGGTGGATGTTTCGCCTGATGGGCAAGACCGACATCGCCGTGCTGGATGGCGGGCTGCCAAAATGGCTGGCCGAGGGGCGCGAGACAGAGGACATGCCGCCGATCCTGCGCGACCGTCACATCACCGTGCAGCGCCAGGCACAGCTGATCAAGGACGTGACACAGGTGGCGGCGGCCTCCAAGCTCGGAGACTACGAAATCCTGGACGCCCGCTCGCCCGGCCGCTTTCGAGGCGAGGAACCCGAGCCACGCGAGGGGCTGCGCGGCGGCCACATTCCCGGCTCGAAAAACGTCTACTACCGTGACTTGCTGAATGATGACGGCACGATGAAGCCGCCCGAGGAGTTGCGCGCCGTTTTCGCCGCGGCAGAGGTTGACCTGAAAAAGCCGGTGATCAGCACCTGCGGCTCTGGCGTGACCGCCTGCATCATCGACCTTGCGCTTGAAAGACTGGGCCACCACCGCCACGCCGTCTATGACGGCTCGTGGTCGGAATGGGGCATGTATGACGACCTGGCGGTCGCAACCGGAGAAAGCTGATGCTGAGCAACCTGAAACCCCAACCCGCCGACAAGATCCTGCAACTGATGCAGATGTTTCGCGAAGACCCGCGCGAGAACAAGATCGACCTGGGTGTTGGCGTCTACAAGAACGCACAAGGCGTGACGCCGGTGATGCGGGCGATCAAGGCGGCCGAGCACCAGCTGTGGGAAACGCAGGAGACCAAGGCCTATACTGGGCTGGCGGGAGACCCGGCCTACGGCGAAGCGCTCTCGACCCTGATCCTGGGCGATGCCCGCGACGAAACCCGCTTGGCCGCCGCCGCCACCCCGGGGGGCACCGGCGCCATCCGACAGGCGCTGGAGCTGATCCGCATCGCCAGCCCGGACGCCGCGGTGTGGCTGTCGGCGCCGACCTGGCCGAACCACCCGTCGATCATCAGGTTTCTCAAGATGAACATGGCCGAGTATCGCTATTTCGACGATGCAACGCGCGATGTCGATTTCGCCGGCATGATGGATGACCTGGCGGGCGTGAAGGCCGGCGACGTGGTGCTGCTGCACGGCTGCTGCCACAACCCGACCGGCGCCAACCTGACGCTGGATCAGTGGCAAGATGTGGTGGCGTTGCTGGAAAAAACCGGCGCGATCCCCTTCATCGACATCGCCTATCAGGGGTTCGGCGACGGTCTGGATGAAGACGCCGCCGCCACCCGGCTGGTCGCCTCGCGCCTGCCCGAAGTGCTGATCGCGGCGAGCTGCTCGAAGAACTTCGGAATTTACCGAGAGCGTGCGGGGTTGTTAATGGCGATCTCGCCAGACGCCAGGATGAAACCAGTGACACAGGGCAACCTGAATTTCCTTAACCGGCAGAATTTTTCCTTCCCGCCGGACCACGGCGCACGGCTGGTGACGATGATCCTCAACGACGAGGCCCTACGTGCCGACTGGCAAAGCGAGCTGGAAGAGGTGCGCCTTGGCATGTTGGCGCTGCGCCAGCAACTGGCAGACGAGCTGCGCCAGCGCACCAATTCCGACCGTTTCGACTTCATCGCCCGCCACCGCGGCATGTTCTCGCGCATCGGCGCGACGCCCGAACAGGTGGATATGATGCGCGAGAAGCATGGTATCTACATGATCGGCGACAGCCGGATGAACATCGCCGGGCTGAACGAAAAGACCGTGCCGATCCTGGCCGAAGCCATCGTCGACGCCGGCGTCTGAGGATATTCCAGCGGAGCGCCCCTCGCGGGGCGCATTTTTTCTGTCTCTTCCCCGCTGCCGCGGGGAGATTTCCGCTCCGCTAGGGGGATATTTGAGCGAAGGAGAAGCTGTTGTTTCTTTTTCGCGAAAATATCCCCGCCGGAGGCATCCGCAGCCAGCCACATGCCATGTCATGCGAATAGCCCGGGCGCGAACGCCCGGGCCTGATTCCGTTTTTCCTGGAGGCGGCTCAACCCTGATGGAATTCCGGGTAGGCCTCCATACCGAGCTCCGCCATGTCGAGTCCGTTGATTTCGGCTTCCGGGTCGACGCGAATACCGAGGATCGCTTTCAGCAGCAACCAAAGCACAGCTGAAGTCACCACAACGAATCCGCCGACGATCACGATGCTCTTGATCTGCACCATCAGGACGGCTTCAGGGTTGGTGAGCACGACCGCGAGCGTGCCCCAGATACCGGCGATCAGGTGCACGGGTATCGCACCCACCACATCATCGATCTTCATCTTGTCGAGCATCGGAACGGCGAAGACAACGATCACGCCGCCCACAGCCCCGATCAGGCTGGCAGCCCCCAGCGACGGCGTCAACGGTTCGGCCGTGATCGACACAAGGCCTGCCAGCGCGCCGTTCAGCACCATGGTGAGGTCGGGTTTTTTGTAGAGCACCTGCGTCAGAACCAGTGCCGCGATTGCACCGCCGGCGGCGGCCGTGTTGGTGTTGGCCAGAATGCGGCTGATGTCAGCCACGTTGCCGGCCGTGTCCATGTAGAGCTGGGAGCCGCCGTTGAATCCGAACCAACCCATCCAAAGGATGAACGTGCCCAGCGTCGCCAACGTCAGGTTCGAGCCGGGGAACGGGTGCACCTTGCCGTTCTTGTACTTGCCGATGCGTGGCCCGAGGATGATGGCCCCGGTGAGAGCCGCCCAGCCGCCGACCGAATGCACGACGGTGGAGCCTGCAAAGTCAAGAAAACCCATCTCTTCCAGGAATCCGCCGCCCCATTTCCAGCTGGCCTGGATCGGGTAGATCGCCCCGACCAGCACGATCACGAAGATCAGGAATGGCCAGAGCTTGATACGCTCGGCCAGCGCGCCCGACACGATCGAAGCGGTGGCGGCGGCAAACATAAGCTGAAAGAAGAAATCGGAACCGTCCGAGGCGTAGGTCAGGTCGGGTTCGGCACCGACCAGGCCGACCGGCTCAAGCGAAGCCGCCGCGAACGCGCCAATGACGCCATCGATCGTCCAGCCGTCGTCGGGATACATCAGGTTGTAACCGATGGCGTAGTAGAGCAGCGACGCAAGCCCGAACAGCGCCATGTTCTTCATCAGCTGCATTGTCACGTTTTTCGAGCGCACCAGCCCGGCTTCGAGCATGGCGAAGCCCGCCGCCATCCAGAATACCAACACGCCGGTGACGATGAACATGAAGGTGGTCAGGATAAAGCCGATTTCCTCCATCGGCGGCGTAGTATCGGCCTCTTGTGCAAACCCGAACGTGGGCAGCATCGCGAGCGCCACGGCTGCGGGGATCAGTTTCAGGAGTTTCATGGATAGCGTCCTCATGTTGTCGTCAGTCGCGATCAGATCGCATTTTCATCGGTTTCCCCGGTGCGGACGCGCAACGCGCTTTCCACATCCAGAACGAACACCTTGCCGTCACCGATCTTGTCGGTGCGGGCGGTCTTGGCGATGGTGGCAACCACCTGCTCGGCCAGATCGGCCGGCACCACGATTTCCAGTTTCACCTTGGGCACGAAGTTCACTTCGTATTCCGCGCCGCGGTAGATCTCGGTATGGCCCG
>Ga0256839_1002310_pt1 | contig 21393 bp, 18 predicted proteins | sample 354166metaG_FD_185968 | JGI IMG/M metagenome (GOLD analysis project Ga0256839, IMG submission 185968) | Hydrothermal vent microbial communities from Mid Atlantic Ridge, Atlantic Ocean - 354-166 | ecosystem: Environmental > Aquatic > Marine > Hydrothermal vents | place: Atlantic Ocean: Mid... | reverse complement strand
TCAAAGGCCCTGCAATGCCTGCCATTTCAAGCCTTACACCCTCAGGTGTTTGCGCTTTCAACGCTTTAATCACCGCAGACGCATGTAAATCGCCAGAGGTTTCCCCTGCGGATATCAGAACACGATATGTTTTTGAATGATTCACCATACTTGCAAGCTTATACATATTTGAGACTTTTCACCATTTTTGAACCGCAAAGGACGCAAAGTTACGCAGAGGAACACCAAACTTTCATGCCCGCTTTCCCCTTTGTTAAGCTGCGCCGTAGTCTTGCCGTTGAAAAAGGATAAAAACGAAAACTCTTTTCGTTCCTTTTTCTGCGGCATAGCGAAGGAAACAAGCAGATTATAAAGGGTGGTTTCTTTGCTTCGTTTCTTTGGCAGCAAAGAAATGAAGAATAGCTATATTCCCATAACTGAAACACCTAACCGGTCAGCCGTTTCACCAAGCTTATCCTTCTCCATCAACAGCGTTTGCCCTGCTTCAATGCCGATTGCCGTGCAGCCTGCCGCAGCCATGGTCTCTAGCGTGCCTACACCTATAGCAGGCACATCAAACCTAGGGTCTTGATTGGGTTTAGCGACTTTAACAACTGTCACATCAGACTTACCCAACGCACCACCGCGTTTGATGGCTTCATCTGTGCCTTCAATAGCTTCAACCGCAAGCACAGCTTCATCTTTGACCACAATAGTCTGCCCAATATCCAAACCTGCAATATGTTTGGCTTGAGGAAAACCAAACTTTATATCTTTAAGCATTTGTGCTGTGGGCTTTGGACCAAACAAGTGCCCTTCACCCGCCAACAAATCACCTGCAAACTCCACTTGGGAGCGCACCATTATCCCTTTGTCTTCCAAGGCTTTGACGATGCCCAACATCAAAGAATCATCTTTTTTGTCTTTGGCTTGCAACAAAATCTTCGCCGCCAACAAATCAGGCTTAAAATTACGAAATAAATGAATCTTTTGCACTTTGCCTGCGAAAATCAGGTCAGTAACATCATAGCTTTGCATGGTTTTAATCAGTTTCTTGATTTGCCCCACCGATACCCAAGTCACACTATCAGCAATGGTTTCAATATCCTTGGATGCTTCTTCTTGGATGGCGGCAACATGCACCATATAACCATTGTTTTTAAGGGTTTGGCAAAGTTCTAGGGGAAACGCACCGTAACCTGCGACCAAACCCATGGATGGAAGTTTAGACATCCTTCTCTTTTTTGGAATGCATCATCACACCGCGTTCACTACCGCGCACAAAAGCAATCAATTCATCCACATAAGCGTTGTTCAAAGTCAAAGCTTCAACTTCAGCTAAACGGTCTTTGAGCAAACCTGAACCCATAAATATAAGTTTGTAGGCTGTTTTAAGGGCGCGAATATCATCATTACTCAAACCTTTGCGTTTCAAGCCCACGGTATTCAAGCCCGATAAGCTCATGTGATAGCCACCACCACCAATGGTAAATGGCGGCATATCTTTAAGCACTGTGCATGTCGCACCAAGCATCACATTTTTGCCAATACGACAAAATTGGTGGACAGCAGACATCGCACCCACAATCGCCCCATCGTGTACTTCAACATGCCCTGCCAGAATGGCACTACATGCCAACACAATGCCATTGCCAATTTGGCAATCATGCGCCACATGGGTGTAGGTTTGAAACAGATTATGGTCACCAATTTTGGTGAGCATACCGCCACCTTCAGTGCCTCTGTGTACAGTCACATACTCCCTAAAAGTATTGTTATCACCAATCATGACTTCGGATGGTTCGCCATGAAACTTTAAGTCTTGTGGCTCTGCGCCAATGCTGCAAAAGGGAAAGAAACGATTGTTTTGACCAATGGTGGTGCGCCCCGTGATAGTCACATGCGAAAGCAACTCACAACCATCACCTAAAGTGACGCATTCATCTACCGTGCAAAATGCACCAATGCGTACACCTTCACCCAGCTTCGCCTTGGGCGAGACCACTGCGGAGGGGTGAATGTGTGTTTGACTCATACTTCATCCTTGGGGAACACGGATGCCATCAAGGTTGCCGAGCACACCAAACTGCCATCCACAAAGGCCTCACCCTTAAACTTATACATAGCTCCCCGCTTACGCAGCACTGTAATCTCAAAAATGATTTGGTCGCCAGGGCGCACTGGCTTACGAAACTTCACACCATCAATACCCGTGAAATACATCAAGTATTCTTGATCATCATCCACCGATGATAATGCCAGCACACCACCCACTTGTGCCATGGCTTCTACGATAAGCACACCTGGCATAATCGGATGCCCTGGAAAATGCCCAGTAAAGTGTGGTTCATTGATGCTTACATTTTTCAGTGCCTTGATGGACTCATTCTCAACATACTCCAGCACCCTATCGACCAACAGAAATGGGTAACGATGCGGCAACCTGTCCATAATTTCATCAATATTAAACGCTGCCATTACTTTGCTCCATCACTTAACTTTCTTATTTTTTTCCATATTTCAGGTAAGCGGTCGAACATACCTGAAGCCCTTAACCATTGGCGGTGCGGCACGGCTGGAAAGCCTGAAACCATACCTTTTTCTTGAATATCACCAATCACACCTGCTTTTGCACCAACTATGGTACCATCTGTAAGCTTCAAGTGCCCTGCTACACCCGATTGCGCACCCAGCTGACAGCCTCGCCCAATCACAGTTGACCCCGCAATACCTGCCTGCCCTGCAATGACTGTATGTTCACCAATCTCAACATTATGCGCCACTTGAATCAGATTATCCAGCTTTGTGCCTTGTTTAATGACAGTATCACCAATCGCACCACGATCAATGCAAGTATTGGCACCGACTTCAACATCATCTTCAATCACCACGCGACCAACCTGGGGTATTTTCAGGTATTCAGAGCCTGTCCATGCAAAGCCAAAACCATCTGAGCCAATCACAGCTCCTGCTTGAATAATCACACGATTACCAAGTTGAGTATATTGCTCTAAAACAACCCTTGGGTGCAACAAACAATCCTCACCAATGCAAACACCCTTCTCCAACACACAACCTGCACCAATAATTGAACCCTTGCCAATGGAAACATTGGCGCCAATACTGGCATTTGCATCAATTTGCACATGCTCTGCAATACTTGCTGAATCATCGACAATGGCAGATTTATGAATGTTCCCCGTCGATTGCGGTGCTGGGTGAAAGTAACGATGCAGTAGCGCAAAAGCCACATAAGGGTTGCAGACTGTAATCACCGCAGCATCAAGATCATCAGGAATATCAGCCTTATGCGAAAGCAAGACCACACCTGCCTGTGTGCTATGCAAGTCTGCTTTGTATTTCATGTTGGAAAGGAATGAGGCGTGACACGCTTGTGCATTGGCCAGTGTTTCCACGCCTTGAATCATCACACCTTGTTTTTCAACAACTAGCTGACCAGAAACCAAGTCTGCAATCTGTGCCAGTGTAAGTAAGGGTTTCATAGCAATATGATATTTACTTCGTATCCAAGATTCTTGTCATCTCAGCTGTAATATCTAAACCTTCACCAACATAAAGTGTTGTGGCTTTAGGTAGTATCAAATCAAGCTTTTTTTCTTTGCCGTAAATCCGAATAGCATCATAAAACTGACCAATCAACCGTGTATCCAGCTTTCTCTTCTCAGCTTTAAGTTCATCTGAGGCATCTTGAAGCTTGCGCTCAAACTCTTTTTTTAGTTGTGCCAGCTCTTGCTGTTTGGCCGTTTGGCGGCTATCTGACAATGCCATGGATTGAAGTTGCAATTCCTTATCCAAATCTGTCACCCGCTTACGCAAAGACTCCAGCTCTTTCTTTTTTTTGTTTTGCAAAGCTTCCAAACGCTTAATACCCGCAGCATACGCTTTTGTGTTTTCCATGGCTGTTTTGAGATCAACCACAGCTATATTTAACCCTTCAGCCACAGCCTGAAAAGACCACAACATGGAAACCATCGCTGCCACAACAAAAATCTTGTTCATAAACCCTATCCCCCTCACACTTTTTTCAAATGATGCGCTTCAAGCTCTACTTAAAAGCCACGCCCTAGACTAAACTCGAATTTTCTCACTTTATCGTAGCTTTGTCTATTAATGGGAAAACCCCACGCCATGGTTAATGGTCCTACAGGTGATGCCCATTCAATGCCAAAACCATAAGATGCCCGAATTTTTGTAATATCAAAAGACTCACGCACATTGCCAGAAGTTCCCCAAACTGTACCCGCATCAACAAAGACTGTACCCCTAAATCCCGCGCTTGCCATGGTTGGGATAGGAAAAATAAAATCTATTGAAGTATTGGCTTTATATTCACCCCCCAAAACATCCAAGGTTACAGGGTCGACAAGGGATATACCAAAGCTGTCATACCCCCGAACAGAGCCAACCCCACCCATAGAGTAGCGACGATAAATCGGAGCATCCACACCACCATAACCTTGAATGGATGCCGCGCCTAACGACAACCGCAATACCCATGTTTCCGAAAGTGGCATATAATTCTTTGAAGACACGATAGTTTCATAAAACTTTCGATCACCTGTAAGCCCCGCATAACCCAATGATATGGACTGAATACCTCCTTCGGAAGCATACATGGTTTTGTTTCTGGTGTCATAAGACAGTGTTTGTGTAAGCTCACCCGTTGTATATGTTCCTTCTTGAGAGCGCAATGCCAATGATGATGTCACAGGAACATCCGATAGCGTGGTGGTTGAATACTTGTAGCCAACGGAATAACGCGCATATTCATTTAATGCTAGGCCAACAGTAAAGGAGCCACCTTTGACCAAATACTTATAATCCAGAAAGGATTGTAAGTCTGTTTCATTTCGAAAGACTTGTGCCGAAGCACTAACACCATCGCGTAGGAAATAAGGATCAGTAAAGCTAAGTGAATAGTTATTCGCTGCCCCTCCCACATCTGCATTCAATTTGGTTTGATAGCCTTCACCAAACAGGTTTTGCTCAGAGATATTACCCGTAAAGCCGATTTGATAGATTTGTGAATATGTAATCCCCGCTGAGAACTGCCCACTCTTACCTTCTTCCACAGCTACATCGATATTAACCTTATCAGCACTTGTACCTCGTGACTTGGATAGCGTTACGCCTTTCATGTAGCTTAATCGCTGAATGCGCTCTTTACTGCGGCGAATCGAACTTGCCTTATACCGTTCTCCTTCATGTTGACGCATTTCTCGGCGAATCACATAGTCTTTGGTTTTGTTATGCCCCGTTATTTGCACCCGCTCCACATACACTTCACGACCTTTCTCAATATCAAAAGCAACCACTACTGTTTTATCTTGAATATTTCTATGAAACACGGGGGTAACATTAGCAAAAGCAAAACCTTCATCACCCACAACTTCAGCCAGTGCTGAAATGGACTGTTGTAGCTTGGATAACGCGTATAACTCTCCCACTTCAAGCTTCACAGCTTCCATCAGCTTTTCTCTTGAAGGTACAATATCACCCAAAAACTCAATCCCGCTCACGGTAAAGGCATCGCCTTCATGGATACTCATGCTTAAATAAAAATCATCCATTCCTGGTGTTAACATCAAGCGAGTGGATCGAATTTGCACATCCAAATAACCGTGCTCCAAATAATGACGCTGAATCAATTGTGCATCAGCTTCAAAGCGTTCACGGTTAAACACATCTTGGTCGGTAAACCAGCTTCCCAAACTGGACGCGCTGGTCGCCAGGCTCGCCACCAGCTCATCGTGTGAGAAATGTTTGTTTCCAATAAATTGAATTTCTTTCACGCGCGTAATTTCACCCTCATCAATCACAAAGGTGACATTTATCCTACCATCATCCAGATGCTTGGTTTGCACATCAACATGCACTTGATAAAAACCTTTTTTCAAATACATCTCTAATATACTGTTGATATCTTCTCGCTCTGCTTTAGGACTAATCACTTGGCCAGGCTTTAGCTTGAGCAGCTTTTTAATCTTTTTCATGGCAATAGCATCATGCCCCTGAATGTTCACTTGGGCGATCACGGGATTTTCTTCAACCCTATAAACCAGCTTGACACCTTGATCTTGGTGTATGCCTTCAACCTGAATATCGGAAAAAAAACCTGTAGCAAAGAGCTTGCGTACATCCCGGCTAATTTGACGACGGTTAACAGTATCCCCAACCTTCATGCTGACTTTATGCAAGATGGCTGCTGTTTCAACATAGCGGTTGCCTTCAACAGCAATATCAACAATCTTTGCACCTGTTGCTGCATGACCTACCACAACAACACTCAACAACACGCTCAAAAAAAACCATCTTAATCGCTGTAACATATGATTCCTTAAAACAACCGCATGATGTCATTGTAAAAAGCAAGCACCATCAGCGACATAATCAGCAGCATTCCAATCATTTGAAAGCGTATCTGCATCTCTGCAGACAGTGGCTTGCCTCGTATTTGTTCCAATGCCAAAAACATCAACATCCCACCATCCAAAACTGGAATAGGCAAAAGATTCAAAATGGCCAGATTCACCGAAAAGAAAGCTAAAAACATAACGAAGTACACCAAGCCATTACTTGCCGTATTCCCTGCCATTTGCGCAATGGCAATAGGACCTCCAATATTGTCCGCAGATATGGAATTGGTTAGCATACGCTTAATCATTTCACCCGTCATCATAGTCACTTCCCAGGTCCGGGTTACCCCATAAACCATGCTTTCAAACACACCTTTGCGTTGAATCACAGGTTCATCCCACGGTTTGGCTTTAAGCTTAACACCAATTAAGCCACGCCCTGCATCATTGGCTTTGGGAACAACCAGCAATTGAAGGTGGGCTTGGTTTCGTATGACTTGCAAGCTTACATTTTTACCTGGATTGCTTGCGACTTCATGGATAAATGCTGATACATTGAAAACAGGTTGACCATTCACACCAATAATTTGATCCCCTGCTTGCAAAAGCGCAGTTTCAGCGGGTGAGTTGGGCATCACACTGTCAATCAATATATCCACCCCCAACGAAACACCCAGAAGCTTGCTTGCAACATCAATCAAAAAGGCATCTTGTTCAGGAACAGGAAGTGTCAATGCCAATTGCAAGTCTTGTTGATCACGCTTAACATCAAGCACAATTTCTTTACCAACACCAAGTTTGAGATATTCCTCAAAAGCTTGCCATGAATCTACACTTTGACCATTGACAGCTACAATGGTATCGCCAGTACGCAGCCCCTTTTGTTCCGCAACCGAATTGGGAGCCACCATACCAATATTAGCGGGTAACACCTCATGCCCCATCATGCCAGCAATAGCAAAAGCAATAATAGCGAAAATAAAGTTAAACGCAGGACCAGCAAAAGCAACCACCGCCCGTTTCCATACAGCTTGTCGGTTAAACGCTCGTTTTAGGTCTTCTTCAGGGATCACAAGTTTCTCTTCGCCAGCTTCAACCTGGTCGTAAGGGTTTTCACCAAACATTTTAACAAAGCCACCCAACGGAATAGCAGCAATCACATACTCAACTTCACCATCTCTACCTCGCCACGAAACAAGCGGTGGCCCAAACCCAATAGAAAACTTCTCAACCTTAAAGCCAAGCTTACGAGCAGCCACAAAGTGCCCATATTCATGAAACCCAATAAGAATAACAATGGCGGCTATAAAGTATAATGTGGTTTGAATGGTTTCAATCATGGGATAATGATTTCCTCTGTAATGCGTCGTGATTCTGCATCCAACTGCCAAACTTCTTCAAGTGTTGCCACAGGTTGATTGACCGTTTTCTCAAGAACCCTAGCAACAGTATCCACAATATCCATAAACCCAATCTTACCATCTTGAAAAGCCTGGTTTGCCACTTCATTCGCCGCATTCAAAGCAATTGCCAAGCTATCTTCGCCAGCTAATACATCCTTGACCAATGCCATGGAAGGAAAACGCTTTTCATCAATGGCTTGAAACTCCAGTGGCTGAGTTTGCGCCAACTCCAACCAAGGAATACCACTCTCCAAGCGTGGTTCAGCTTGCATAGCATAAACGATGGGTGAGCGCATATCTGGCATGGCAAGCTGCGCCAATACCGAACCATCACAATACTCCACCATGGCATGAACAATACTTTGGGGGTGGATAATTGCTGATAATTGATCAGCGCTGGCATCAAACAACCACTTGGCTTCAATCAGCTCCAAGGCTTTGTTCATCATGGTTGCTGAGTCAATGCTAATTTTTGCGCCCATGCTCCAATTGGGATGCGCAACGGCTTCTGCCACGCTGATATGTTTTAAGCTTGCTGGATCTCGATCACGAAAAGGTCCACCCGATGCCGTTAAAATAATACGGGTAACTGAATCCCTGTCATGCCCAGCCAAAGCCTGATGCACAGCTGCATGTTCAGAGTCCACAGGCACAACTTCTGCGCCACTTTCCTTGGCTGCCCGCATAAATATTCGTCCAGCCGTAACCAAACATTCCTTATTGGCAAGCCCAACCCGTTTACCCGCATGAACGGCTGCCAAGGTTGCCGGCAACCCCGCAGAACCTACCATAGCAGCCATCACCATATCCACATCAGCAGCAGCCGAAACTGCCTCCGCTGCATCCATACCACATTCAAGACGAATACCTGAAGGCAAGTTTCCTTTTAAGCTTTGATATGCAACCTCATCTGTCATCACCACAACCTGTGGCTTCACTTTTTGCGCAAGCTCAAGCATCAAATCAACATTACGGTGTGCCACCAAAGCATAGGCTTGAAATTGTGTCGGGTGACGCAACATCACATCAATGGTGTTTGTGCCAATGGAGCCTGTTGCCCCCAAAAGGGTTATATTTATTGGGTAACTCATGCTATGCTTAACCACAACATCGCAACCACGGGAACCGAAGGAAGCAAAGCATCAATTCTATCTAAAATACCACCGTGACCCGGCAGTATTTGACCACTGTCTTTCACACCAACCGCCCGTTTAATTGCAGATTCACCCAAATCACCAGCCACAGACACAACCACAAGAATCAAGCCCAAAGCAAAAGCCTTACCTATCCCCATACCTAGCATGTTCACCCAAAAGCCTGCCGACACAACTACACCCAAAGCCAAGCCTCCCAAAAAACCTTCCATACTCTTGTTCGGGCTAATCGAAGGGCAAAGCTTGACCTTGCCCAATGCCTTACCAACAAAATAAGCACCAATATCCGCAGCCCATACACCCAAAAAAGCACCCGATAAAAACATCACACCATGTTGCATAGGGTGCACTGTAATGAGTGTATAGCAAAGCAACATCACCCATAATGTCATCCACTGTGCGTAGGCAAAACGAGAAAAACTTTCTGCGCTACTGGTGTGCCGCATGACAACGACATAAATCATGACCCAAAAAACAATAGGCACAAGCAAGGGAAAAAGTACAGGTATCGTTTCAGGGCTCCACAACCAAAACATACTGGGGATAGTTAAGGCAACAATATAAAGCACAGATGAAGGCAGCCTTAACATGGCAAACAACTCAATCACCGCCAACAAGCCAACCACCAGCGTAATCAAGGCAAACAGCAGACCTTGGGTAAATAGCATCCAATACACACCAGCACCAACCAAAACAACAGCGGTAGCAACACGCTTTTGCAACTCACTCATCAACAATACCCTGAATTTGCTCGCTGGTTTGACCGAACCTGCGCTCACGGCCTGCATAATCATCAAGTGCGGCCTTCAAATCATCTTCGGTGTAGGCTGGCCAGTTGGTGTCGGAAAAGTAAAGCTCTGCATACGCGGCATCCCAAAGGTGAAAATTTGAAATACGCTTTTCACCACCCGTACGAATCAGCAAGTCCACAGGATAAATACCTTCTCGTCCCAAATAAGAATAAAATGTTTCAGGTGAGAGTTTTGCCAGTGCTTCTTCCTTTTCTTTTTCTGTGGAAAAACTTGCACAAAACTTTTTGACACCACCAACAATTTCCTGTTGCCCACCGTAGTTAAGGCAAAGGATAACATCAATAGAAGTGTTGTTTTTGGTTGCGTCCAATGCCCGCTGTAATGCTTTTCTCGCCAGCCAAGGAAGCTTGGATGTATCGCCAAGCGTCAGCAGCCTCGCGCCTTCTTCCATCATTTTAGGCACTTCAAGCGGCAACATGGTTGCCATCAAAGTCATCAAGCCTGTCACTTCAACTTTAGGCCGCTTCCAATTTTCAGTGGAAAAGGCATACAACGACACTTGTTGCACGCCTGCATCTCGCGCCCAACGAATCACATCCCTTAAGCGCTTGACCCCCTGCTTATGCCCTTCAAGGCGAGACAGCCCTCGAGCCTTAGCCCAACGCCCATTTCCATCCATGATAATGGCAACATGCTGAGGTACATGCCGGCGACTCTGGTCTTCAAGGGAAGACATTAAACAGTAAGAATATCCTGTTCTTTTTTCGCAATAATATGATCAACTTCTGCGATAAACTTGTCTGTGATTTTTTGAATTTCATCCTGTAGACGCTTTGCTTCATCTTCCGGAAGCGCATTATCCTTAACCTGTTTTTTTACTGCATCATTAGCATCGCGTCTAAGATTACGAATGGATACTTTGGACCTTTCACTCATACTTTTTGCTTGTTTCACAAACTCTTTACGGCGCTCTTCAGTCAGCTCAGGTAAAACAAGCCGAATCACTTCGCCATCATTCGATGGTGTTAAGCCTAAATCTGATGCCAACAATGCTTTTTCTAAATCTTTGAGCACGCTTTTTTCCCAAGGGGTAATCATCAATACCCTAGGCTCAGGCACAGAAATATTACCAACCTGACTAACAGGAACCTCCGACCCATAATAGGGAACACGCACTTGATCCAACAGCGCCGCATTGGCGCGCCCCGTACGAATACTCGCTAACTCATGGCGTAGTGCCTCAATGGTTTTGCTCATTTTTGCTTCTAGTTCTTCAAACATCTCAACCCTCCTGAACCACCGTGCCTACATCTTCACCTTGCACAGCACGAAGCATTTGCCCTGGCTTGGTAACATCAAACACCACAATAGGCATATGATTATCACGACACAAGGACATGGCTGTTGCATCCATCACACCCAACTGTTTGGTCAAAGCTTCAGTAAATGTTAAGGTATCATAGCGCGTTGCTGTTGGATCTTTGGCAGGATCGGCAGAATACACACCACCAACCTTAGTACCTTTAAGGACAACATCCGCACCAATTTCCATAGCGCGCAAACTGGCTGCAGTATCAGTTGTAAAATAGGGGTTACCTGTGCCTGCTGCAAACACAAGAATACGCCCTTTTTCGAGGTGGCGAACCGCGCGGCGGCGAATATAAGGCTCGGCAACCTCCTTGATATGAAGGGCAGAAATCACACGCACATGACCACCTTGCCGCTCCAATGCATCCTGCAAAGCAATCGCATTCATCACCGTTGCCATCATACCCATGTAATCCGCACTGGCTCTATCCATGCCAGAAGCTGTGCCCATATTGCCACGAAAAATATTGCCACCACCAATCACAACCGCCAAATCAACACCACTTTGGCGCACTTCAAGTAACTCGGCAGCCAAACGGTTAATGGTATCAGACTCAATACCATAACCACTATCACCCATCAACACTTCACCAGATAGTTTGAGCAATACACGCGAATATGTGGTGGTTGATGTCATGGCTACCTCGTTTATATCATGTGTTCAAAAGAAGCGTTGCGTTAAGATTAACCTGCGACTTGTGCGGCAACTTCAGCGGCAAAATCTTCCTCTTTTTTCTCAATGCCTTCGCCCAGAGCAAAACGAGCCACTGCTACAATTTTGGCATCAGCTTGAACATCAGAAACTGCTTTAGCAACAGTCTTGTCTGAATCCATCACAAATGCCTGGTCAAGCAAACAGTTCTCAGAGAAAAACTTATTCATCTGACCTGCAACAATTTTCTCCACAATCGCTTCAGGCTTACCACTTGCAAGCGCCCGCTCCGTCAAGACTTTGCGCTCGCGCTCAGCAATGTCCTCTGTCACTTCATCTCGGGACACAAATTGAGGGTTCACCGCGGCCACATGCATAGCAACATTACGCGCAATGGTTGCCAGCGCATCATCAGCATTGCCTTCAACCGCAACCAACACACCAATTTTACCTGCACCATGAACATAAGCAGCAACCACACCATCAGCTTCCAACACCTGGAAACGGCGAACACTCATATTTTCACCAATGGTTGCAATCAATTGAGACAACGCCTGCTCCACCGTCAACTCACCTTCAAAAGGCATGGTCAACAGTGCTTCAACACTTTCTGGTCGCTTTTCCAAAATAAATTCAGCAAGTTTATTGGCGAACGCCACAAACTGATCATTTTTACTAACAAAGTCCGTCTCTGCGTTTACTTCCAGCACCACAGCCGTTTTACCATTGGTTTTGGTGACCACAATGCCTTCCGCAGCAATACGACCTGCTTTTTTCTCAGCAGCACCTAGACCTTTTTTGCGCAAATAATCAACGGCAGCATCAAAGTTGCCATCGACTTCAGTCAATGCTTTTTTGCAATCCATCATACCTGCGCCTGTTGCTTCACGCAGTTTTTTTACATCAGCCGCTGTAATTGCCATGTTCAACTCTCCATACAGTACATTTTATGTCTGCTATCCATTTTGTGTCTATTGTTGTATCGCTTAAGCTTTTTCTTCTGTTGTCGCTTCCGCAACCACTTCTTCAGCAACATCTTCAACTATATCTTCTACAGCGGATGCCGCATCAAGCTCTTCTGCGGCTTCGCCTTCTGCCACAGTCTCTTCAGTTTGATTGACCATTTGTGCGATAATATCGGCACCATCTTCAGCATTTTCCAGCTGGAATGTTTCCGTGCCTTCAAGAATAGCATCCGCCATTTTGCTACAAAACAAACGCACCGCGCGAATGGCATCGTCATTACCTGGCACAACATAATCAATACCTGTTGGATCACAATTGGAATCCACAATCGCAACCACTGGAATACCCAGCTTTTGCGCCTCTTTTACTGCCAACTCTTCTTTAAGCACATCAACAACAAACAAGCAGTCGGGCAAATGTGTCATGTCTTCAACACCACCCAAAGCGCGCTCGAGCTTGTCAAGTTCGTTTTGCAACTTCAACGCTTCTTTTTTTGTAACAAGATCAAATATACCCTCTTCTTTCTTGCGCTTTAAGTCTTTCATTTTGCGCACAGACTGCTGCACCGTTTGAAAGTTGGTCAACATGCCTCCCAACCAACGATGGTTTACAAAATACTGACCCGCACGCATTGCTTCTTCTTTGATCGCATCTGTTGCTTGACGCTTCGTGCCTACAAACAGCACTCGCCCGCCTGCTGCCGCAAGCTCACGCATGAAGTCATACGACTCATTTGCCATACGCAATGTTTTCTGTAAATCAATGATGTGGATGCCGTTACGCGATCCAAAGATATATGGTGCCATTTTAGGGTTCCAGCGACGCGTCTGGTGGCCAAAGTGCACCCCTGCTTCAAGCAGTTGTTTCATGGTAAATTGAGCCATTTATGCTACTCCGATTGTTTTGATTTCCTCCACACTTCCAACCCCCTTTTCTCAGGGCACAACGGAAGAAGCGTGTGCGAATTGGCTGCGCTTTCTACGCACTCGCATCACTTTGTCAACAATCAAAGTGTGTGTTGCTAACACCAAGTCACCTAAACCTTCCTCAGTCTATCCAAGTTGGTTAAGCTTTGCCCATGCCAAACAATCTCAACCAACCCACTATTATATTTCTTCATGGTTGGGGGCAATCCGCGCAAATTTGGTATCAACAAATCAAACACTTCTCACCGCTTGCCCGCACTTATGCTATCAACCTGCCGGGGCATGGTGGCGCACCAGATGTATCACAAGACGAATGGACACAGCATATCACAAGTGAAATTAACCATATCAGTCAAGATAAGCCCGTATTATTGGTTGGCTGGTCGCTGGGTGGAGAAATTGCTTTAAAAATCCAACAACACATTCACCGCCTTGCAGGACTGATTTTAATATCTACCACCCCCTGCTTTCGCCAACAAAAAGATTGGCCGCATGGATGCAGCGATGAAGTCTGGCGAGGTTTTACGCAAGCAAGCCAACAGCAAACACCCAAACTCATGCAACGCTTTTTTCAGATGATGTTGCATGGCGATACACTTACGCGCAAAGCCATGCAAACCTTTGCCAGAGAAGCCATCAACAAGCAACAGCCGCCAACGCAACAGACTTTGCAGACGGGTTTAAGTCTGCTTTCAAGTTTGGATTTACGAGAAACCCTTGCCCGTATCTCCGTACCAAGCCTTGTTATTCATGGGATGCAGGATGTGATTGTGCCTGTTCACGCTGGCGAATATTTGGCAAGAAAAATAACAAACGCCAAACTTCATATTATTCAAGACTGTGGACATGCGCCATTTCTCACCCATGATGTCACCTTCAATCAACAGATGGAGGCATGGTGGAAGAACTTATCAATGTAAACAAAGTGCGTCACGCCTTTTCAGGTGCAGTCAAAAACTATGACAAACATGCTGAGTTACAGCGTGAAGTCGGTCGCAGGTTATTGGCTCATCTTGAATTCACTAAAATCAACCCAGAAAATATCTTGGATATTGGCTGTGGCACTGGTTTTTTTACTCGCCTTTTGGCTGGTAAATACAAAAAGGCACATATCCACGCCACAGATATTTCTGAAAGCATGGTTTGCCATACTAAGGCACAGCATCCCAAACGCCTACCTTGGCAACGCAAGTATCACCATAGTGTTGGCGATGCCATTGCCCTGCCCTTTAAGGATGCGTCTTTTGATTTGGTCACATCCAACTTAACCATACAATGGGTTCCTGAAGCTCAAGCCATGATGAAAGAAATGCGCCGCGTACTGAAACCCGGTGGTCTTATGTTATTCTCCACATTTGGACGTCGAACACTTGTAGAACTCAAACAAACCCTTGCCCATGTTAGCCCAGAACACACAAGCTCTGTCTTGCCCTTTGCCGATGTCATGAGCCTGGGTAACAGCCTTGGTGAATGCGCTGTGGAAGGTCTTGTCACCGACGCAGACTTGTTCACCCTCACCTACCCCAATGCCTTAAGCCTTATGCAGGAGCTTAAAGGCCTAGGCGCATCTTCCAAGGCCATCAAGGGGAGAAGTGGCGGACTATATGGTAGGGCGCTACTTCGTCATATTGAGGCTTACTACACAGAGCACTTCCAACATGACAATGGCAAGGTTTATGCTACATTTGAGGCATTGTATGCTCAGGCTTGGCATAAAGATTATAGCTATAAAGATAAAAAGAATGTTATACCTATTGTATGCTCGTAACTTGATTACTGTTTGTGAATCAACACAAACCTTGCTAAACTTTGAGAATATTGCAGCACACATGTAAGGAGTACTTAATACTTATGCTACCTATCAACCAGCTTGCCTCTCTCGTGATCATGCTATTCTCTTTATCCTCTTTAACGCAAGCCTCCCCTGCTCTGGTTGACAGCATTCATGCCAGTCAACTCCAAGGCATCAAAGTGAAGTCTATCTCTTCTTTGTATGCCGATAAAGGAACGCTTTGGATCACAGACTCGAGCAACCAAGTCTTCCAATGGAAGCTAGGTACAACACCAACACCTGTCATTACAGGAAGCAAGCAACAAAAGTTTTCATCTGCATTACCTATTAGCGCTCATCGTGCAGTTGTAACCGACATCAACAACCATCAGTTTCTTATTGGCACGGATGGAAACTGGCAAACTTTTGCCAAAGAAGGTGAACTTGAAGGTCAGCTTGACGAGCCGGTCGCTGCCGCATGGTCAAATGATGGCATTCTTTATATTGCGGATGCTGGCAACAATCGTATCTCCGCTTTTACTGACACAGGTTTATTCCTTTTTTCATTCGGTGACCATGCCGCACAAGGTGATGAAGAAGAAAACCTAACCCAAATCAAGGCTGTAGCTGTTGATCAACATGGGCGAGTTTATGTATTGGACGACTACAACGCAGGGCGCATCTCGATTTACTCTTCGCTAGGTGAACTTGATGTTACCCTTGGCAAGGATGAAATGTTAGCGCTCACATCAGAACCCATGCACATCATTGCCATGACCGTCCGCCCTGATGGCATTTTGATTGTAGCGGATAAAAAGAATGGGCGTATCCTCGAAATTGACTGGGAAAATATGGAAGTGTTATCCCAGTTTGCCACCATAGGAAAAGGGCGAGGGCAGCTTAAAAGAGCAGAGCACCTAAGCCTTGATCATGATGGCAAACTATATATTGCTGACAATGGCAATGGTAAAATTGAAGTGTTTCAACTTGATTGGAAACAACAACCTTGGCTAAAGGTATCCGCAGACCCACTAAGCATTCAAGCCTCTTCCGTTTTAGCATCAGCTTGTGATGTTTCATACATTTATACTGCCAAGTCCATGCTTTGCATTGAAACCGACAAACATATGGTCAGCCTACGCCAGTTCGATGGCTCTCTCATACAAACACTTGACACCAAAATGAGGGCTCCTGTTGCTGCCGCATTTGATCAACGAGAAATACTTATTCTTGATCGCAGCAGTGTGCATGTTTTTGACCACAACGGTACATTCAAGTTTACTTTTGGCAGCAAAGGGCGTCGTGATGGTGAACTTTCCTCTCCTTCGTCGCTTGCGCTTTCAACAACTGCGGTATACATCGCTGATACAGGAAACAAGCGTGTTCAAGTATTTAGCCGCAATGGTTTGTTCAAAAAAGTAGTAGGTAAAACCAAAGACACCAACCAAACATTAAAGGAACCTATAGCTATTGCTGTGGACAAACGAGGCAACATGTATGTGGCGGATGCTGAATATCACCAAGTTTTTATATATAATGCACAAGGCACACTAAAACAACGCATTGGTGAATATGAAGATCACCCCAGAGCTTTTACCCAAATTTTTGATATTATGCTTGACAAAACAAATACACTCTATGTATTGGCGGCAACCCATAACAACCCAACAAGTGTGTGGATGTATCAAGATGGCCAGTTGATTTACCGCTTTTCTCCAACAGCGCAACAAGCCACTGCTGGTATAGACCAACAATGGCAAACACCATTTGTTAGCCAAGCACAAGACATCAAAACACTAAGTACGGATGCAAAACAAAGCATTGCACAGGTAATACCTTTTGCCATAAAATCCGAAGACCCTTTGTTTGCCGCAGAGGAAGGCTTTTTTGGTCGTGAGGCTGAGTGGGTTTTCGACCCTATCCATACCAATAGTGATGTATTTGCCCTTGTTGATGCTTCTGGGCACGCTCGCCACACCTTCAATATCCTTCGAGCTCCTAGCCCCGTGCAACAAGCTCGGCTTGCAGGTGATGAACAACATGTAATATTAACTTGGAATACACCAAGCCTGCACTTTACTGGCTACTACCGTGTTTATAGCCGCCCAGATGTATCCTCACCCTTTATGCCAAACACAGAAACCATTGCGCCACATATTGAACACAAGCGCACACAAAACCAGGCAACCGAGTACCGTATCGCAGCCGTTAGCGCCTATGGCAAGCAAAGCCAGTTATCACCTGTATTCCAAGATCATTACTGGCTTGGGATGCTCCAATATCAACAAGGCAACTTTGAGCAAGCCAACAGCTTGTTTAACTTAGCGACACAATACAATCCCCTACATGCCAGTGCATGGCTTTATTTGGGCAAGACCTATATTGAGTTGGGGCAATTTGATGCTGCGGTCAATACCTTCAAGCAGCTCGCAAGCTTTGACAGCTACCAACAGCAGTCACTACACTTACAAGCTCAGGCTCTCATGAAAAAACACGCATGGCTGGATGTTAAATCCTTGGTGGATGATGCCGAACACGCAGGCAATATTGATGCAACTCTATATGGCCTTGCCGCTGAAGCACTGATTCAACTGGATGACATCCCAAGTGCAATTTACTACTTGGATCAAGCTGTTACACTGGAACCAACTTCAGCACTTTGGCACTTAAAACTTGCTGATGCTAATTTTGAATTAGGTGCAGAGGATAATGCAAAAATAGAGCTTATTCGTGCTAGCCAACTTGCCAACCAGGATGTGGATGCTTGGATTGAGGTTGCTCAAACTTATAAAAAACACCAGTTATATGCTGAAGCGATCAGTAGTTATGAAAGTGCTTTGCTCGTTGCACCACAGCATATGCAGGTCTTGCCAGAATTGGCTGTGTTACACTTGGAACAAGGCAATCTGAATCAGGCTAAGCGCTTGGCTACAGAAATGTCGGGAATACCAAGCTTAAAAGGTACATCATACTATATTCTTGGTCGTATCGCGCTGGTCGAAAATAAAGCACCCCAAGCATTAGCCATGCTCGCTAAAGCGGGGCAAACAGACCCGGATAATGCCGAAATATGGCTATCCATGGCTAACGCTTATGCGCAACTCAACAAGCCTCAACGCGAACAAGAGTATCTGAAAAAGGCCGCCACTTTAGATACCCATAACTTCACTGTGTACATGCGTCTTGCTAAAGCTTGCGCCGACAAACAGGATATACCATGCATGCTCACCCACTATGAGCAAGCTACACAAATCAACCCGCAAAGTATTGAAGCGCATATTGGGCTCGCTAAAGCACTGATGAAATCAGGGGAGATGAGCAAGGCAAGCCAAGCAGCCAACACCGCACTAAAACTGGACCCAAAAGCAATTCCAGCTTATCTCATACTTGCTGATATTCAAAATGCTAGAGGTATGATACCAGATAGTATCGCAACCCTGAAAAAAGCCATCGCCATTGATGATACCAATATGGATGTTCATCTTCATCTTGCCAAATCATATATCAATAACCACATGTATGATGAAGCAATCGCCATTACTGAAAAAGCAATGCTTCTGGATGTGCGAGCCGCAGAGCCTTTGGTTTTGACAGGCAGTATTTATCTTGCCCGCCAGTCTTTTGATAAAGCCATTTCATCCCTGGAAAAAGCTGTTGAACTTGCGCCAGATAATGCGAAATACCGACAACAACTGAATATGGCTTACTTGCAAAAGAAACGCTCAGTTGATGCAGGAGGTAAGCTTTTAGGTCCTAAACTGAAGCAAGTGGACTACAACCAAGTCTTTTCTGCTGCCTACAAGCAATACACTGATGTACCTATTGGTAAGGTGGTTCTTAAAAATGAAGCAGGCATTGACTATTCCAATGTAAAACTATCGCTATGGATAAAAGAATATATGGATTTTCCTACAACTATGGTGATTGAACACATTGCGGCTGGTGCTGAAATGGAAATCCCTCTTTTGGCTGCTTTTAACAACCGTATTCTCGATATTGATGAAGATACTGGCGTACAAACAGAAGTTCGTGCCGAATATTATTTAGCGGGCAAGCCCCATAGTGAGGTTATCAATGTACCTCTAACAATTTACGGCAAAAATGCCATCTTGTGGGAACACTTGGATATGGTTGGCTCGTTTACCACGCCCAAAGATGAAACGCTCGCCGTCTTCACACGCCAACTCATCAATGCGTACCAGCCACACCAAGGTGCTGTAAACAAGCAGGTTGCTAAAGCCATGACCGTGTTTAATGGCTTGTCGGCATATGGTATCAAATACCTTGTGGATCCCAACACGCCATACAACAAGCTGGATGGAACACATCTGGATACTGTGCAGTTTCCAAGGGAAACCTTGCGCCAACGCAGTGGCGATTGCGATGATTTATCTATCTTGCTTGCCGCGGCACTGGCTAACTTAGGCATAGAAACAGCTATTCTTGATGTGCCGCAACACCTGCTGATGATGTTCAACACAGGTGTATCTGCTGACCATCGTGATAGCATCAGCGCCAATGATGAAGCCTTGGCAATCATGGATGGTAAAGTATGGATTCCAGTGGAGGCAACACTGATTGCAACCAGCTTTACCGAAGCTTGGGCAGAGGGGGCGCGTAAGTTCCACTTATATGGTAAAAGCGGAAAAATGAAAATCATGCCTCTAACACAAGCTTGGCAAACCTACCCACCTGTCACGCTACCGCCTGCCGACTTTACAGTTGCTATCCCTAGCCAAGAAGTATTAGGCGCCAAAATTAAAAAGGAATGGGAGATTCTATCCGTTAAAGCATTGGAGCGCATGGTTCGCCCATACCGCATGATGCTTGCACTTAATCCAAACAACAACCAGGCAAAAATGCAAATTGCAATCATCTATGCCCAGAATGGTTTATATCATCAGGCAAGCCAAGAGCTCAACAACATACTCAGCCAAGATGCAAACAATACCGCGGCCATCAACAACCTAGGTAACATCTACTATATGCAAAAGCAATATAAGCAAGCCCTGTCCATGTATGAAAAGGCTTTGAGCATAGAGCCTAGTGCTAACATCATGGTCAACATTGCCATGACGCAGTATCAGCTTGGAGACATACTTCAAGCCAAAGCAGCTTTTGCACAAGCTAAGGCAACTGATGAGCAGATTGTTTCCCGTTACAATGCTTTTGCATCACTACTTGCGCAGTAAGTGATGATCTACATCACAGCCGCGAGTTGCGATACTCTTAGCATGTATTGCTCTGTTTTCTCAGGAGGTTTGTTATGAAACACTTAATGCTTTTGATGATAGGTTTTTCTTTTTTGTATGGACAAGCCATTGCGGCAGAGACACAAGTAAAACGAAACAATACTTATCAAGTCGTCAAGTCTGAAACATCTTTCTTCTCATCGCTCTGGAGTCGTATCAAACGCATGGTTCCACGCACACACACAACAAGAAACACAACCACAGCCGTTATTGGCGTGCGTGGTGTTGAGACCACAGAAAGCGCACTTCAACCCTATTGGGAAGGAGACCTGACTAAAAACGATCACTTCCGCAATGATGTCAAATTGTTTGATGATGCAACCAGGCTTTGTGAGTCTTCAACGCCAGCAAAAGGCTCCCAAACATTTGAGCAGCTTCTTAAAACAACACGCAATGACATGCTAAAAGCCAATGCCATGATTGCCTTGGCATCGTGTTATGCAAAGCAAGGTGATGAGCAAAAAGGACGAGCACAACTTCAAACCTTTCTCGACAAATACCCCAAACACCCTATGTCTGATGAAATTCAGAGCTGGTTAACAGCAAGCCACTAATATTGAAGGTCGTTTTATGCCTACTCAACCTATCCATCCCAATATTCTACAACAGGCGCGTGCCTACCAGAACACCTTAACCAAACCTACCCATGCGCTGGGTAAGCTTGAAGATATAGCGTGTTGGTTCGCGTCCCGCCAAGGAAAAGTCATACCAGACTCGCTTACACCGCATATTACAGTGTTTGCCGCCGATCATGGTGTAACAGATGAAGGTATATCAGCATTCCCCGCTACGG
>Ga0256839_1002309_pt1 | contig 21393 bp, 17 predicted proteins | sample 354166metaG_FD_185968 | JGI IMG/M metagenome (GOLD analysis project Ga0256839, IMG submission 185968) | Hydrothermal vent microbial communities from Mid Atlantic Ridge, Atlantic Ocean - 354-166 | ecosystem: Environmental > Aquatic > Marine > Hydrothermal vents | place: Atlantic Ocean: Mid... | reverse complement strand
GCCGCTTCGGCGGCGCCGTCGCGGGCCATCGACGACGTCCGTGGCGCGTCCTGGTCCGGTGCGTCCTGGTCGGGTCGTGGCGCCTCGTGGTCCGGTGCGTCCTGGTCGGTGGTGCGACGCGGCGCCTCCTGGTCGGGCTTCGGGTCGACCTGACGCCCTGAGGGAGCTCGGTGGCGCCTCCCCCTCCCTCTCGTTCCGGGCCCTCACGATCCCTGCGGCGCGTCTGGGCGCTCGACGTCGTCGTCGTCGCCGCGGCCGGGTTCTTCGCCTACGGGCTCGCCGACCTGGGGCCCTTGCCCGCGCCCCTCGAGCTTCCCTGGTGGGTCTTCATCCCCCTGGTCTTCGTCGCCGAGCTCAGCGTCGTCCATCTCAAGTTCCGGGAGGACGCCCACTCGTTCTCGATGAGCGAGATCCCCCTGGTGGCGGGTCTCTTCCTCACCGATCCTCTGGGGCTGATCGCCGCCCAGTTCCTCGGCAACCTGGCGGCCCTGGGTCTCGTGCGGCGCCAACCGCCGGTGAAGCTGGTCTTCAACCTGGGTCAGTTCACCCTGCAGACGGCGGTGGCGATCCTCGTGTTCCGCGCCATCGTGGCCGAGGCGGATCCGGTGGGCATCTGGGGGGTGGCGGGGACGTTGGCCGCGGTGACCGTGTCGCTGCTGGTGGCGACGGCGCTCATCACGGCCGCCATCAGGTTGAGCGGTGGACGGGTCGAGCAGACCGAGGTCGCCGAGATCCTCGTCCTCACCTCGTTGGCGGCGTGGATGAACGCCGGCCTCGGATTGGTGGCGGTCACCGTGATCTGGGCGCAGCCGCAGGCGATGTGGATGGCGTTGGTGCCTCCGGTGGTGCTGTTCCTCGCCTACCGGGCGTACGCCACCCAGCGGCTCGAACGCCAGCGCCTCCAGGCGCTGTACGAGGCGACGAGGATCCTCCACCGTTCCCCACAGATCGAGGCGGCGATGCTGGCGGCCGTCACCGAGGCCCAGGCCATGTTCGGCGCCGCCTCGGCCGAGATCGTGCTGCATCCCGACGGACCCGACCAGCCGGGATTCCGCACCGCCGCCGGACCCGACGGGGAGCGGGAGGTGATGAAGCCGATCCCTCCGGACCGGGGCGACACCCCCTGGTCGGCCACGGTCCGGTCCGGGCAGTCGAGGCTCATCGTCGACCGTCCGGGCTCCCGGGGGAGGCGGGGAGCCGACGGAATGGTCGTCGCCCTCGGGGTGCGGGGTCGGGTGATCGGGGCGCTCGTCGTCCACGACCCCCTGGGGGACGTGTCCAGCTACGGGGTGCACGACCTGCGCCTGCTGGAGACCCTGGCCGCCCAGGTGGGCGTCTCCCTCGAGAACGGACGCCTCGAGGACTCCCTCGTCCAGCTCACCCGCCTCAAGGAGGAGCTCCGCCATCAGGCGCTCCACGACGCCCTCACCGGTCTCGCCAACCGCTCCCTGCTGCGTGATCGCCTCGCCGAGTGCGTGGTTCGAGTCGGCGGGGAAGGGCGAAGGGCGGCGGTGATGTTCCTCGACCTCGACGACTTCAAGACGGTCAACGACGCCTTCGGTCACGGCGTCGGCGACCAGCTGTTGGTGGCGGTGGCCCGGCGGCTGGAGGCGGCGTCTCGGGAGCACGACACGGTGGCCCGGCTCGGCGGCGACGAGTTCGCGGTGCTGTTCGATCGTCTCGCCTCCGAAGACGACATCCACACGGTGGTGGAGCGGATCCAGGCGGAGTTCGCCCGTCCGTTCCAGATCGGCGGCCGGAACCTGGCGGTCACCGCGTCGATCGGGATCGCCTTCGTCCGCCCCGACGTGCTGCCCGACGAGGTGATCCGCAACGCCGACCAGGCCATGTACGGGGCGAAGCATCACCGCAAGGGGTCCTATCAGATCTTCGAGGACGGCGGCCACCGGGCGTTGGTCCGCCGGGCGGCGCTCCGGTCGGGGCTGGCGGCGGCGATCGCCGAGGACGAGCTGCAGGTCGAGTACCAGCCCATCGTCGCCCTCGACGGAGGCGACCTGTTCGGGATCGAGGCGCTCGCCCGGTGGCGCCACGTCGACATCGGCGTGGTCTCCCCCGACGAGTTCATCCCCGTGGCCGAGGAGACCGGCCTCATCGTCCCCCTGGGCCGCTGGATGCTGCAGCGGGCCTGTCGTCACGCCGCCCGCTGGCAGGAGCGCTTCCCGGGGGCGTTCGAGGCGGTGACCGTCAACCTGTCCCCCCTGCAGCTCACCGAGACCGACCTGCTGGCCGACGTCGACCAGGCCTTGGCCGAGTCCGGCCTCGAACCCCGGCGTCTCGTCCTGGAGATCACCGAGAGCGTGCTCATGCAGGCCTCGGGCCGGGTGCTGGAGGACCTGCGGGGGATGGGGGTGCGGGTGGCGATCGACGACTTCGGGACCGGGTACTCGTCCCTCGGGTATCTCGACATGCTCCCCATCGACATCCTCAAGGTGGACAAGTCCTTCGTCGCCCGGGCCGAGGGTCCCCAGGAGTCCCCGCTGTTGAAGATGGTGGAGCAGATCGGGGAGGTGCTCGACCTGATCACCATCGCCGAAGGCGTCGAGACCCGGCGCCAGGTCGAGCGGCTCCTCGCCCTCGGGTTCCGATTCGGGCAGGGATTCCATCTGGTGCGGCCCCTCACCCCCGACGCCGTCGAGGCCTACTTCGCGGAGAGGTTCGGACGTCTCCCGGTGGCGGCCGCCGATCAGGCGGGCCGGTAGGGCACGATCCGTACCCGGTCGTCGCCTGCGGGCAGGACGAGCACCCGTTCGGCGTCGATCGTCGTCAGGGCCTCGGCGAGCTCCGAGCGGGGAACCTCGACGGTGTCGGCCGCCAGCCAGCGGACGACCTTGACGTCGGTGGCGGCGTCGACCGCCGCTGCCAGGTCGGTGTCGTCGGCTCCGGTCACGAGATGCACGGTGCCGAGGCGACGCCGCGGTGCGAACCCCGATGCCCGGTCGGATCGCCACACGACGAGGTGGTATCCGGCGACGGTGCCGGAGGCGAACAGGATGCCGAGGGCGGTGGAGGACGAGTCGAGGAACGCCGCCATCGACGTCCCCTCCAGGACGGCCTCGAAGAGCCGGAAGGCGATGACCAGGAGGGTGATGAGCGCCGCGATCCCTGCAACGCCGAACAGGACCACCAGGTAGACCCGGCGCCAGGTGCCGGTGAGCTCGGTGGCGGGGTCGGCTGCCGCCGCCCGTTGCAGATCCCGCCAGGTGAGGGCCCACAGGGGTCCGCCGACCCCGAGGGCCGTGATGCCCGCGAGGAGGGTCTCGGTGGCACCGCCCACCGTGGCAACCGGCCCCGCCAGGGACTGGAAGATGGACGCGACGACGACCCCGAGCCCGCCGGCGGCGGCGGCCAACCCGATCCCCGCCTGGAGGTATCGGGCAGCCCGATCCGGCTCGGTGACGTCGGTGCGGGAGGGATCGCGGACCACGGCACGGTGGTAGGCCCAGACGCCGCCTCCGACCACGAGGGCGGTGACGGCACCGGGGATGGTGTCGAAGTGGGTCGCCGCCGTCACGCCTCGGGGTGGGGCGAACCACCAGGTGAGCAGGGCGAAGACGACGGAACCCACCGCCGTCAACGCAGTGACGAGCCCGCCCATGACGCCCAGCCCCAGCGTGTGGAGGAGCCATCCGCCCCGCGGGTCGAGGTGACGTCCATGCAACCACCAATGCCAAACCCAGATGGCGGCGCCGACGGCGGCGGCGGCGACACCATCGTCGAGGGTGGATCCGCGTTCGGCGATCACCGTCCCGCCGAGGGCACCGTAGGCGTCGCCGAGGAGCGAACCGAGGGCCAAGCCGACTCCGGTGGCGCCGACGACGAGCCCGAAGGCGGAGCCGAGGAGGATCGGGAGGTTGGGGAGGGTCCCGGGTTTCAGGTCGGGCTCGGCCCAGATCCGGCGGTGCCACAGCCAGAAGCTGCCCCAGGCGATGAGACCGGCTCCGTTCCGGGCGAGGTCGGCAGGATCGGGTCCGATCAGATCGGCGAGCAGGGCGATGGCGTGGACGGCGGCGACGACCAGGGAGAGGGTGAGGGCGGTCCCCAGGTACAGGCCCCAGAGCATCGACCGACGCTCCGTCGTCGAAGACCGGAGCCTGGACGTCAACGAGCTCCACAGCAGCGTCGCCGCCGGGCCTCCGACCACCACGAACGCCAGATCCCGGGCGAGGTCGCTCGCGCCGCGGCGGACCAGCGTCGACCCGAGGCCGAAGAGCCGCTCCAGGAGGCCGCCGACACCGACGGTGACGAGGATCGAGGAGGCCAGGAGCAGACCGAGGACGATCAGCCGGATGAGGGCGGATTGCCGGTCGTCACTCCCGACTCGGCCCCGGATCCGCCGGTGGGTCCAGAACGCCACGCCGACGATCAGGGCGAGGACGGCGAGGAGGGCCACGGCGTTCATGGTGGGGGGATCCGTTCGAAGCAGGGGAACGGCCACTCCGCCGACGTGATGATCCAGCCGGTGTCGGTCCGTTCCAGCCGATAGGAGGCGTCCTGGGAGTATTCGTAGCCGCCGAAAGGGGGGTCGCCGCCGGAGCGGACGATGCGCACCTCGACGGTGGCGACGTCGTCTTCGACCTCGCTCGAGACGAGGGTGATCCGCACCGACTCGCCGGTGGCGACGTCGTCGACGCACCGTTCGTCGAGGTCGGGGGCGAGGAGCTCGCGGGCCCGTTCACGGTCTCCGTCGAGGAGCGCCTGGAGGAAGATCTGGACGGTACCTTCGGGGGTGGACGGGTCGTAGGACCGTGGGGGACGGGTGGCGAGCACGGCGGCGACGACGAGCAGCACCGCCACCCCCGCACCGAGCCACCATGCGATTCGCGTCGTCCTCATCACGTTGCCTCCTTACCTATCTTCGTACCGGGCGACGAGGATCGACAATGGGTGAAGGTCCCGATTCGTCTCTCAGGGTGTGACCGGTCATCCCGCGACGGATGCTCGCTTCGCCGGGCAGGGGGACGTGGGACTAACCTGGCTCGCCATGACGGTGACGGCGACCTGGTGGTGGATCGGCTAGGTCGTCGCGCGCTCGGGACACCCTGCGCCGGCGGCCACCGCCCCGGCGCTTTTTCGATGGAGGCGAGTCGTGACGAAGCGAGTGTTCTCGGGGATCCAACCCAGCGGAGAGCTACATCTGGGCACCCTGCTCGGAGCCCTCGACAACTGGCGGAGGATGCAGGACGAGTACGACTGCTACTACTGCGTCGTCGACCTACATGCGATGACGGTCCCCTACGACCCGGTCGAGTTCCACCGCACCCGACTGGAGACGGCCAAGGTGATCCTCGCCGCCGGCATCGATCCGGATCGGGTGCTCTTCTACTACCAGTCGCAGGTACCCCAGCATCCCGAGCTCGCCTGGATTCTGGGGACGATCACGGGTGTCGGGCAGCTCCAGCGGATGACCCAGTTCAAGGAGAAGGCCGACAAGGCAGGCCAGAACCTGGGACTGTTCGCCTACCCGGTGCTCATGGCCGCCGACATCCTCGTGCACAAGGCCCATGCCGTCCCCGTCGGTGACGACCAGACCCAGCACCTCGAGCTCACCCGTGACCTGGCGGAGCGCTTCAACTCCCGGTTCGGCGAGGAGTTCCCGGTCCCGGAACGGATCACCCCGAAGATCGGGGCACGGGTGATGTCGCTGCAGGATCCGCTCTCGAAGATGTCGAAGTCGGACCCCGACCCCCGGTCCCGCATCCTGCTCGTCGACGACCCCGACACCATCCGCAAGAAGGTGAAGGTCGCGGTCACCGATTCGGAGCGGTACGTGGAATACGACCGGGCCCGGAAGCCGGGGATCTCCAACCTCTTGGAGATCATGTCGTTCTTCACCGGCCGGTCGATCGACGCCCTGGTGGCCGAATACCACGACTCCGGGTACGGCGTCTTCAAGCAGGCCGTGGCCGAAGCGATCGTCGAGGGGCTCGCCCCGCTTCGTACCCGGTACAAGGAGCTCTCCGACGCCGACGTGGCCCACATCCTCCAGAAGGGCGCCCTCGACGCCCGTCAACGGGCGGAGGAGACGATGGTGTCGGTGCGGCGGGCGGTCGGCCTCGACAGCCACTGACCCGGTCACGAATCGGCGATCAGCGCCCAGTCGGGTGCCGTCTTGTCGATCCGTCGGCCGGCGGCGGGGAGGGGGTACTTCAGGCCGTTGCCGCAGTTGAACAGGACCACCCGGTCCTCGGTGGAGACGAGACCCTCGGCCAGGGCTCGGAGGTAGGCAGCGTAGGTCGCCGCTCCCTCGGGGGAGGTCATCAGACCCTCGACCGACCCCAGTTCCCGGCTGGCCTCGACGATCTCCCCGTCGGGGACGTCGATGGCGAACCCTCCCGATTCCCGGAGGGCGCGGAGGATGAGGAAGTCCCCGATCGCCGCCGGCACGCGGATCCCGGCGGCGATCGTGTGGGCGTCCTCCCACCGTTCGGCGTGGGTTGCTCCGTCCCGCCACGCCTTCACGATCGGCGCGCATCCGGCGGCCTGCACCGCCACCATTCGTGGTGGGCGGCCCGTCGTCCAACCCAGGGTTCGCAGCTCCTCGAACGCTTTCCACATGCCGATGAGTCCCGTCCCGCCGCCGGTCGGATAGAAGATGACGTCGGGCAGCTCCCAGCCGAGCTGCTCGGCGAGCTCCAACCCCATCGTCTTCTTGCCCTCGATGCGGTAGGGCTCCTTCAGGGTGGAGAGGTCGAACCATCCCATCCGCTCGGTGCCTTCGGCGACGATCCGACCGGCCTCGTCGATGAGCCCGTCGACGCGGAACACCTTCGCTCCCGCGTGGGCGATCTCCCGGACGTTCACCTCGGGGGTGTCCTCGGGGACGAAGACGTAGGCCTCCAGGCCCGCTCTGGTGGCGTAGGCGGCGAGGGCTGCTCCGGCGTTGCCGTTCGACGGCATGGCGAGTCTGCGAATTCCCAGCTCCCGGGCCATGGACACCGCCACGGTCATGCCTCGGGCCTTGAAGGATCCGGTGGGGAGACGCCCTTCGTCCTTGACGAGGAGCCGGGCGACGCCGAGACGGCCGGCGACGGAGGGGAGATCCACGAGGGGGGTCATCGTCTCGCCGAGCGAGGTGATGTGTTCGGTGTGCCGAACCGGCAGCAGCTCCCGATACCGCCACAGGTCGGGCGAGCGGGCGTCGAGGGCTTCGGGAGCGACGGTTCGGGCCACCCCGTCGAGGTCGTAGCGGACGAGGAGCGGCTTGCCGACGTCGGAGAGGCCGTAGATCCGGTCGGGCGGATACCGGGTCCCGGTCTCCGAGCATTCCAGGTGGGCGACGAAGGTGGGACGGTCGGTGGTGAGGGAGAGGTCGCTGCGCATGGTCGGAGGGGGAACGCTACCGCCTGCCGTCGGGCGACGGTGACGTCAGGGGGCGACGACGATGACGATGGCGGCGACCAGGTTGAATCCGGCGTGGGTGAAGATCGCCGGACCCAGACGACCCCGACGCTGGGTCAGCCGGGCCAGGACCACACCGACGATGAAGAGCTGGGGGAGGACGAGCGCCGCCGACCGCAGGACGTCGCCGGTGATCCCGAGAAGATGGAAGAAGGCGAACACGGCGGCGCTGGTCACGAGCGCGACCTGGGGACCCCGCCGAACGGTCACCGCCCGGAGGAGGATGCCCCGGAACATGGTCTCTTCGATCACGGGGACGACGAGGGCGATCATCACGACGAGCAGGGCCCGCACCGCCGGCCCTTCGGATGCGGCGAGGAGGTCGCCGATCGCCTGGCTGGGCTCTTCCACCCCGAGGAGCTGGGCGAAGGGGGCGAAGAGGACGAGCAGGCCGAACTGCAGGGCGACCCCCAGCAGCACCGCGACCCCGTCGGCCGGATGGACGACGAGGCCCAGCTCCTCCAGGTCCAGACCCTTGCGGCGTGCCAGATGGCGGATCGTGACGAAATGCCCGGCGTACTGACCGACCAGCAGCACCAGCAACGCCTCGCCCTGACCAGGGAGGAAGGTGGCGGGGACGGCGGCGGCGAACGCGCCGATCACCCCGCCGAGGATCGCCCATCCGAAATCGCCGACGGTCCAGTCGGTGGTGGGTTCTTCGGCCGGTGTCGGGACCATCCCGGCGAGCCTACCGCTCGTCGGGGCGGCCCCGGTCCGGTGGTACCCTGCGACTCTCTCAGGGCGGAGGACAACGTGGAGATCGACATCGGCATCGGCAAGTCGGGTCGTCGGGCCTTCGGCTTCGACGACATCGCCATCGTCCCGTCTCGGCGAACCCGAGACCCCGACGACGTGGACATCTCCTGGCAGGTGGACGCCTTCGCCTTCGGGCTCCCCATGCTCGGGGCGGCGATGGACTCGGCGATCAGCCCCGCCACGGCGATCGAGATCGCCCGGCTCGGAGGGCTGGGGGTGCTCAACCTCGAGGGGCTCTGGACCCGGTACGAAGATCCCGAGCCGTACTTCGAGGAGATCGCGTCGCTTCCGCCCGAGAAGGCCACCCGCCGGATGCAGGAGATCTACCTGGAGCCGATCAAGCCCGAGCTGATCGGCCGTCGGGTCGAGGAGCTGGCGGACGCCGGCATCGTCACCGCCGGCAGTCTCACCCCCCAGCGGGTCGCCACGCTGTCGCCCTACGCCCTCGAGGCGGGCCTCGACATCCTCGTCATCCAGGGGACCGTCGTCTCCGCCGAGCACGTCTCCAGCCGCTCCGAGCCCCTCAACTTGAAGGAGTTCATCGCCGAATGCGAGGTGCCGGTCATCGTCGGCGGGTGTGCGTCGTACTCGACGGCCCTCCACCTGATGCGTACCGGGGCCGTCGGCATCCTCGTCGGGGTGGGTCCCGGCGCGGCCTGCACGACCCGAGGGGTGCTCGGGGTTGGGGTCCCCCAGGCGACGGCCATCGCCGACGCCGCCGGGGCCCGGATCCGCTACCTCGACGAGACCGGCCGGTACGTCCACGTGATCGCCGACGGAGGGATGCGGACCGGAGGTGACGTGGCGAAGGCGATCGCCTGCGGAGCCGACGCCGTGATGATCGGCTCACCCCTCGCCGCGGCCGCCGAAGCGCCGGGGCGGGGATTCCACTGGGGGATGGCCACCTTCCATCCCACCCTGCCTCGGGGAGCACGGGTCGAGGTCGGGACCCTCGGCACCCTTCAGGAGATCCTGGTGGGGCCCGCCCATGAGAACGACGGGCGACGCAACCTGTTCGGGGCGTTGCGGGTGTCGATGGCGACCACCGGGTACTCGGACCTGAAGGAGTTCCAGAAGGCCGAGGTGATGATCGCGCCGTCGCTGCAGACCGAAGGGAAGGCCCTTCAGCGGGCGCAGCGGGTCGGGATGGGATGACCGACGCCTTCGACACGGTTCTCGTCGTCGATCTCGGCGCCCAGTACGCCCAACTCATCGCCCGTCGAGTGCGGGAGGCCCACGTCCATTCCGAGATCGTCCCCCGGGACATCTCGGCGGCGGCGATCGCCGCCCGCCGTCCCGTCGGGATCATCCTCTCGGGTGGCCCCGCCTCCGTGTACGAAGAGGACGCCTACCGGATCGACCCCGAGATCTTCGACCTCGACGTTCCGGTGCTCGGCATCTGCTACGGCCACCAGCTCCTCGCCGCCGAGCTGGGTGGGGTGGTGGCGAAGACCGGTCAGGCCGAGTTCGGACGGACCGAGCTCGAGGTGGTCGCCGACTCCACGCTCATGACCGACCTCCCCGCCACCCAGGTCGTCTGGATGAGCCACCGCGACGCCGTCACCGAGGTGCCGCCGGGTTTCGTGTGCACCGCCCGGACCGAAGGCTCCCCGGTGGCGGCGATGGAGGACGTCACCCGTGCCCGATACGGCGTCCAGTTCCACCCCGAGGTGGCCCATACCCCTCGTGGGATGGAGGTCCTCAAGCATTTCCTCTACGACGTCTGCGGGGCCCGGCCCACGTGGACGAGCCACTCGATCATCGAGCAGGCGGTGGAGCAGACGAGGCGACAGGTCGGTTCGGACCGGGTGGTCTGTGGGCTGTCGGGAGGGGTGGACTCGGCGGTCGCCGCCGCGTTGGTGCACGAAGCCGTGGGAGATCAGCTCACCTGCATCTTCGTGAACACCGGCCTGCTGCGTGAGGGGGAGCCCGAACAGGTGGAGGAGACCTTCCGAGGCCATTTCTCCATCGACCTGATCCACGTGGACGCCTCCAAGCGGTTCCTGGATCGGCTCGTGGGGGTGACCGAACCCGAGGAGAAACGGAAGATCATCGGGGAGACCTTCATCCGGGTCTTCGAGGAGGTGGCGGCGGAGCTCAGCGACGTCCGTTTCCTCGTCCAGGGCACCCTCTACCCCGACGTCATCGAGTCGGGGACCGGTGACGCAGCCAAGATCAAGAGCCATCACAACGTGGGTGGGCTCCCCGAAGACATGGAGTTCGCGCTGGTCGAGCCCCTCCGCGACCTCTTCAAGGACGAGGTGCGGGCGGTGGGGGAGGAGCTGGGCCTTCCCGAGGAGATCGTCTGGCGGCAGCCCTTCCCCGGCCCCGGTCTGGCGGTGCGGGTGATCGGCGAGGTCACCGAGGAGCGCCTCGCCATCCTCCGCCAGGCCGACGCCATCGTCCTGGAGGAGATCCGCCGGGCCGGGCTGTATCGGGAGATCTGGCAGGCCTTCGCCGTCCTCCCAGCCATCAGGACGGTCGGGGTGCAGGGCGACGGTCGGACCTACGCCTACCCCCTCATCGTGCGGGCCGTCTCATCGGAGGACGCGATGACCGCCGACTGGGTGCGGCTGCCCTACGAGGTGTTGGAGCGGATCTCCAACCGGGTGATCAACGAGGTCGAGGGGATCAACCGGGTCGCCTACGACATCTCCTCGAAACCGCCCGCGACCATCGAGTGGGAGTAGCGTCGGATCGTCACCACCCTCAAGCCGACCCACCCGTCACCCGATAGAGAACGGAAGGGCGCGCGAGGTGAGTGTTCGTGAACTGGAGTGAATCCCCCGAACTGGTGGACATCTACCTCTCGGAGGTGGACGAACGTTCGGCGCGGCTCATCCGCGGCGCCTCCCTGCTCAGCTCCGGGCCGGTCGACAATCCCGACCTCGACCTCGACGAGCTGGTCCGGGACGCCCACACGTTGAAGGGCTCGTCACGGATGATCGAGCGGCTGGCGGTGGGGGACGCCGCCGCCCTACTGGAGGAGGCGTGGAAGGAGATTCGGGCGGGGACGGTCCGGCCGGGGACCCAGCTCGCCGGGGCGATGCGGGAGGTGTCCGGCCTCCTCGCCGCTGCCGCCCGGGAGGAGGAGGGGGCCCTCCAGTCCCTCGCCGAGGCTGCGCAGCGTCTCCGCCGCGCCCTCGACGCCGACCGGGCCGTCGAGGAGCCGGCCCCGGTGGTGTCCGACGCGTCGAGGCCCGAGCCCCGTCCGACGGGGGACGACGCCGGTCTCTCCCTCGGAGGTCTGCTCGAGTCCATCGAGAACGACCTCCGGGAGGGCGTCACCCGGGTCGACACGGGTGAGCTCTACCGTCTCATCAACCGCGCCGTCGAAGTGGGGCTCGACGCCGAGGCCCTCGCCGACCTCACCCACGTCTCCTTCGAAGGTGCCGACGTGAACCGCCTGCTGGCCGCGTGGCGAACCCAGCTCGAACGGCTCAGCGACGACGTGGCGAGCCTCCAGGACATGGCGGTCGCCCTCGCCAACGTCCCGTTCCGGGAGGCCGTCGAGACCTTCCCACAGTTCATCCGATTCCTCTCCCGGAAGACCGGGAAGGAGGTGCGCTTCGAGACGGCCGGGGACGACGTGATGGTGGATCGCCAGATCGTCGACATGCTCCGAGAGCCCCTCCGGCATCTCATCGTCAACGCCGTCGACCACGGGATCGAGCCCCCCGCCGACCGCCTCGCCGCCGGCAAGGCCCCCGGGGGGACGGTGGCGCTTCGAGCCCGAATCGACCACGACCGACTGCTCATCAGCGTCTCCGACGACGGGCGGGGGATCGACTGGGAGGCGGTGGCCCAGACGGCCGCCCGCCAGGGTCTGAGCACGGATCCGGCGGACCTGACCTCCCACCTGTTCCTTCCCGGGTTCTCCACCCTGCGGCAACCCACCTCCTTCAGCGGCGGGGGTGAAGGGCTCGCCATCGTGGCCGAGATCCTCGACCGGGTCAGCGGCGGCATCCGTCTGGAGAGCCTGCCGGGGGAGGGGACGACGGTCTTCCTCACGGTCCCCGTCTCCCTCGTCCTCCAACACGTCGTCGTCGTCGCCGCCGGCGACCAGTTCTGGGGGATCCCGGAGGCCGCGGTCCTGGGGACGGTCTCCCTCGCCGACGGGGTGAGCAACGGTACCGACGGCCGCCGGGAGATCTCCTTCCACGGCGTCGCCGTCCCCCTCGTCTCCCTCGCCGAGGCGTTGGGGATCAACCAGCCCGACCTGGAATCGGAGGCGGTGGTCGTCAGCTCCCGGGCGGGGACCGTGGCGGTGGCGGTCGCCGAGATCCTCGACAGTCGCCGAGTCGCCGTGAAGAACCTCGGTCCCATCCTCGAGGGGAGCAGCCACCTGGTGGGGGCGGCCCGCCTGGGAGGAGGGGAGATCGTCGTGGTCGTCGACCACAACTTCCTCGGGGCGGTCGCCCGGCGAGATCAGCCCAGTCCGACCGACCGGCCCCGCATCCTCGTCGTGGACGACTCCGCCGGGGTCCGTCAGCTCATCTCGGCCACCCTCACCGGCCGGGGATTCGACGTCCAGGTCGCCGCCAACGCCCGCGAGGCGGTGCGGGCGATGGCGGACCGCCGCTACGACGCCCTGGTCGTGGACTATTCGATGCCCCAGTCGAACGGGGTGGAGCTGGTCCGTGCCCTCCGTGCGGTCGGGGTGGCGATCCCGATCATCATGGTGTCGGGGGTCGCCACCGCCGAGGACCAGGCGGCGGCCTGGGAGGCCGGGGTCGACGCCTACCTCGACAAGTACGACCTGAGGCACGGGGCCCTGGTGGCGTCGATCCGCCAGCTCCTCGAGGAACGTCGGCTCACCGCCTCCTGACATGACCCTCGCTAGTGTCGCGCCGATGACGGAGAAGACGGTCCTGGCGGCTCAGACGCTCCTCGGGGTCGACGTCTCCCTGATCGTCCTGCTGGTCGGTGTGCTGTTGGTGGTGGCGGCGGCCGTCGCCGTTGTCGTGAGCCGCCGCGCCGTCGCCCGAGCCCGGCGCCAGGCCGAGGAGGCCGAGCTGGCGGCACAGCAGGCCAACGCCATCAAGAACGACTTCGTGGCGATGGTCAGCCACGAGCTCCGCACCCCCCTCACCTCCATCGCCGGGTTCGCCGAGACGCTTCGGGAGAGCTGGCAGACCCTCCAACCCGAAGAGGTCGACGAGTTCCTCACGATCATCGGAAAGCAGTCCGCCTACCTGGGCGAGCTCGTCGAGGACGTCCTGGTCATCCCCCGTCTGCAGGCGGGTCGTCTCCGCCTGTACCCGGAGACCTTCGACCTCGGCAAGCTGGTGCACGACGTCTCCGACCTCCTGTTCCCTCCGGGTCAGGGTCGGGAGGCGTCGGTCTCGATCCCGGCGGGGGTCCGAGTCCACGCCGATCCTCGGCGCACCCAGCAGGTGATCCGGAACCTGCTGGAGAACGCCCGCAAGTACGGGGGAGATCAGGTCCTGGTCGAGGGGTTCCCCTACGGGGACCACTACGTCGTCGTGGTCTCGGACAACGGCCCCGGTGTGCCCGACGAGGCCGTGAACCTCATCTTCGAGCACTTCGAACAGCTCTCCAAGGGCGACTCCCGTTCCGCCAGCGGCATCGGCCTGGGGCTGCCGATCGCCCGTAAGCTGGCCCGGGCGATGGGCGGCGACGTCTGGTACGAGCGGAGGTTCCCCACCGGCAGTCGCTTCTGCTTCTCCCTCACCATCACCGAGGCAGCGGCGGCGCGCATCGAGGCGGAACGTCGAGCGGCCGAGGAGGCAGAGGCGGAGGCTGCCGGGAACCGGCGCTGAGACCGTGGTGTGGGATCTCCCCGCCCGCCCGGTACGATGGCCGCCGTGCAGTCCCAGTGGCTCTCCGCCGACCTTCCCAGCGACTCGCCGCTGTTCGAGGACCTCAACCCCGCGCAGCGGGAGGCGGTCGCCGCCACCGAAGGTCCGTTGCTGGTGGTGGCGGGCGCGGGCTCGGGGAAGACCCGGGTGCTCACCTACCGGATCGCCCACCTGATCAGGGACCTGAGGGTGCCTCCGTCGGCGATCCTCGCCATCACCTTCACCAACAAGGCCGCCGACGAGATGAAGCAGCGGGTCGCAGCCTTGGTCGGTGGGGCGGCGAAGGCGATGTGGGTGAGCACCTTCCACTCGGCCTGCGTCCGCATCCTCCGCCGGGAAGCACCCCGGCTCGGCTATCGGTCGGGATTCTCCATCTACGACGAGGCCGACGCCCTCCGGCTCCTCACCATGTGCGTCAAGGACCTGGACCTCGACACGAAGCGGTTCCCGCCTCGCAATCTGAAGGCGGCGATCGGTCGGGCCAAGAACGAGCTCGTCGACTACGAAAGCTTCCGGGACCGGGGGGAGGGCTTTTTTCACGAGCAGGTCGCCGACGTGTACCGCCTGTACCAGCAGCGGCTGCTGGAGGCATCGGCGATGGACTTCGACGATCTGCTCATGGTCACCGTCGAGCTCTTCGGGGCGTTCCCGGAGGTGCTGGCCCACTACCAGGAACGCTTCCGGTACGTCCTGGTCGACGAGTACCAGGACACCAATCACGCCCAGTACGTCCTCGTCAGCCGGCTCACCGCCACCCATCGGAACCTCTGCGTCGTCGGCGACGGCGACCAGAGCATCTATCGGTTCCGGGGGGCGGACATCCGCAACATCTTGGAGTTCGAGCGCGACTACCCCGACGCCCGGATCGTCGTCCTCGATCAGAACTACCGGTCCACCGAGACGATCCTCGAAGCCGCCAACGCCCTCATCGCCAACAACCCGCGGCGTCGGCCCAAGCGGCTGTGGAGCGAACGTGGTCGGGGCGATCCGATCGTCCGCTTCGAAGCGGAGGACGAGCACGACGAGGCCGGGTTCGTCGCCGACGAGGTGGACCGCCTACGCGACGCCGGCTACGACCTGTCCGACATCGCCGTCTTCTACCGGACCAACGCCCAGTCTCGGGTCATCGAGGACGTGCTGGTGAGACGGGGCATCCCCTACGTGGTGGTGGGGTCCGTCAAGTTCTACGACCGAAAGGAGATCAAGGACGTCCTCGCCTACCTCCGGGCCGTCGTCAACCCCGACGATCAGGTGGCCATCAAGCGGATCATCAACGAGCCCCGGCGGGGCATCGGGGACACCACCATCGCCCACCTCGACCGTTTCGCCGAACGGATGCGGTTCTCGGAGGCGCTCGCCCGCGCGGACGAGGTTCCGGGGCTCGGTGCCCGGGCCGTCGCTCGGATCGCCGAGTTCAACGAGATCATGGCGGGGATTCGGCGCCGGGTGGAGTCCGACGGTGTGGAGGCGGGCGTCGCCGCGGTCCTCACCGACACCGGCTACCTCGCCAACCTCGAGGCGGAGCGCACGATCGAGGCGCTGGGACGGATCGAGAACCTCCGGGAGCTGCAGTCGGTCGCCGCCGAGTTCGAGCAGGCCAACGTCGGTGCCCTCGTGGGCGACGAGGCGTGGGACGACATGGACAACCTCCGCCGTCTGGAGCTGTTCTTGGAGTCGGTGACGCTCACGAACGACGTCGACGATCTCGACGAAGGTGCCGGCGCGGTCACCCTCATGACGATCCACAACGCCAAGGGCCTCGAGTTCCCGGTGGTCTTCATGGTGGGACTGGAGGACGGGGTCTTCCCCCACGTCCGGACCCTCGGCGACCCCGAGGAGTTGGAGGAGGAGCGTCGGCTCGCCTACGTGGGGATCACCCGGGCCCAGGAACGCCTCTACCTGACCTCGGCGTGGAGTCGGATGCTGTGGGGCTCGTCCAGCTACAACCCGCCCAGCCGCTTCCTGAAGGAGATCCCCGACCATCTCATGGAGACGGCGGGGAGACGAACCCGACGATCGTCGGAGGCGGCGAGCCCGATCTCGACGGTGGACCCCGGCGAGATCGGTCCGGGGGTGCGGGTCCGCCACGACACCTGGGGGGTGGGAACGGTGCGGGAGGTGACGGGGACGGGGGACCGGGCCGAGGCGGTCGTCGACTTCGAGTCGGGAGGACGGAGACGCCTGCTGCTGGCGTGGGCGCCGCTCAGCCGGATCTGAGGGGGGTCGCCCCGACGAGGACGTGGGGTCCCGAACCGGGGAGGCCGTCGAGCCGCACGGCGGTGATCCGGGCGATGAGCGTCTCCTCGGTTCGGCTGCGGAGCGGCAGCAGCGTCGTCGAGATCTCACCGGTGTCGAGGGTCGCGGCGAGGAGCCATTCGAACCAGGGCCGCACCGCCGACGAGACCGAAGGGGCGACCAGTCCCAGCACCTCGCCCGGCTCCCAGCCGAGGAGCTCGGTCATGCCCCGACCCCAGGCGACCACCCGGGCCCAAGGGTCGTAGGCGGCGACGGCGCGGATGGGGGAGATGGCCATGAGGGCGACGGGGGGCGGGTCGGTCTCCAGGGCCTCGGCGATGGCCCGTTCACCGGTGGTGATGGGGCCTTCGTCGGGGGAGGCGAGGAGGCTGTCGAGGATCGACGGGTCACAGGTCGGAGAGGTCGTCACTGGCACGTTCCTTCGGCTCTTGGTGGGGACGTGGACGCCGTGACGGCCGGTGGGGTGCGAGAGGCGGGAGGTACACCGGAGGTTCGGCGACGATCGCTGCCGTCACGACGTCCACCAGGCCATGGTGCGGGGTGCCGGACGACACGTCCATACCGGCGGTGTGGGATCGGTCTACCGAGGGTCCGGTGAACGCGTACCGGCTACCCGGTAGAGGGTGAATCGTCCTCCAGGATCCGGTCGCCGACGAGCATGAGGTCCTTGCGGTTCGAGAGGCCCGCCTTGCGGAGGATGTTGCGGACGTGGGTGGCCGCCGTGGAGGGGGAGATGTAGAGGGTGTCGGCGATCTCGTCGTCACTGGTCGAACCCGACACGATGAGCTCGAGGACCTCCAGCTCCCGGGGGGTGAGTCCCCAGTCGGAGACGGACATGTCGATGATGGCCCGTTCGGTGAGGACCGAGACCATTCGCTCACCGCGTTCGAGGCGCCGAAGGGAGCGCCGGATGAAGGTGAGGCCCGCCACACCGAAGGCGGCTCCGGCGGCGACCAGGATCCACTGACCTTCGAGCAGGACCACGTCCCGCACCACCGGGGGCAGGGCGCCGGCCTCGGTGGCGACGAGCAGGGCCCGCTGGGTCGAGCCGATGATGAGCACGGCGAGGACGAGCAGGAAGGTGAGGGTGAGGGAACGGATGGTCTCCGACCGGGCCCGCCGATGGATCCGCAGACAGACGACGAAGAGCGACACGAAGATCACCCAGTTGACGGCGATGAGTCCGATCAGGAGCCCACGCATCTCCACGCTCACCTCGACTCTGGCTCCCGTCCGGAGGCCGAGTCGGCCGAGACGATACCCGTCGGGACGGGCGGATGTCCCCGGAGAGGGGCCCTCATGTGGTGAGGGCCGCCCGTTTCTCCCCCAGGTTGGCGATCAGCTCCCGGTAGGAGGCGACGAACTTCTCGACACCCTCCCGTTCGAGGGTGGCGGTGACGTCGTCGTAGTCGATCCCGACCGCCGCCAGCTCCCTGAGGGTCGCCCGTGCCCGGGCGATCTCCTCGGGTCCGAAGATTCGCGGTTTGGCCGGACCGTGATCCTGGTAGGCGTCGATGGTGCCGAGGGGCATCGTGTTGACGGTGTGGGGGGCGACCAGGGTGTCGACGTACAGGGTGTCGCGGTACGCGGGATTCTTCGTCGAGGTGGACGCCCACAGGGGGCGCTGGATGCGGGCCCCGGCAGCGGCCAGCTCCTCCCATCGGGGTCCCCGGAAGACGGAGAGGAACTCGTCGTAGGCGGCCCGTGCGTTCGCCACCGCGGCGGCGCCGCGGAGCGCCAGGGCCTGGGGGGTTCCGATGGTCTCGAGACGCCGGTCGACCTCGGTGTCCATCCGCGAGACGAAGAACGAGGCGACCGAGGCGACGGCCCCGAGGTCGCCGCCGACCTGGCGGAAGGTCTCGAGGCCCCTCAGGTAGGCGTCCATCACCTCCCGGTATCGCTGGAGGGAGAAGATGAGGGTGACGTTGACGGAGATCCCCTCGCCGATCAGCCTGGCGATGGCGGGGATCCCGGCGGGGGTGGCCGGGACCTTGACGAGCAGGTTGGGACGATCGACCCGCTTCGACCACTCCCGTGCCTCGGCGACGGTCCCGTCGGTGTCGTCGGCGAGCTCGGGGGAGACCTCGACGGAGACGAAACCGTCCCGGCCTTCGGTCGCCTCGAAGACGGGGCGCAGCACGTCGCAGGCATCGCGGATGTCGGCGGTGACGAGATGGGCGTAGATCTCCTCCACCGACGCGCCGCGGTCGACGAGTTCGGTGAGGGCGGCGTCGTAGTCCTCGGAGCCGGTGATGGCCTTGGCGAAGATCGTCGGGTTGGAGGTGACCCCGGTGACGGCGTCGGCGCCGATCCGGCGCGCCAGCTCACCCGAGTCGAGCATCGCCCGTGAGATCTGGTCCGACCAGATGCTCTGTCCGGCGAGGGCGACGGCGTGGAGGTGTGAGTCCATCATCGAGGAGTCTCCTGAGCTGTGTCCCTCCAACCTACAACACTCCGCGTCCGCCGCCGTCGCCCAGCCGTGCCGGAGGCGGCCCGGTTCGGGGCCATCGCCGAGGAGAAGGGATTCGGCTCGGCGTGGCCGCTCTAACCTCAGGGTTCGTGCGTCGCATCCTCATCGCCAAGCCGGGCCTCGACGGACACGACCGGGGCGCCAAGGTCATCGCCCGGGCGCTCCGAGACGCCGGATGTGAGGTCGTCTACACGGGTCTGCATCAGACCCCGGCGCAGATCGTCGAAGCGGCGCTGCAGGAAGACGTCGACGCCATCGGGCTCTCGACGCTCTCCGGAGCCCACATGACCCTCTTCCCCGAAGTCGTCCGGCTCCTCGCCGAGCACGGCGCCTCCGACGTCGTCGTCTTCGGCGGGGGGGTCATCCCCGACCAGGACATCCCGAAGCTGAAGGCGGCCGGGATCGCGGAGATCTTCACCCCCGGCACGCCCCTGTCCGAGATCACCCGCTGGGTGGAGGAACACGTCCCCGACCGACGAGGAGAACGACGGTGACAGCAGGAGAGACCCGCCGATGAAGATCCACGAACACCAGGCGAAACAGCTCATGGCGGAGCGGGGGATCGCCGTGCCGGTCGGCCGGGTCGCCACCACCGTGGACGAAGCCGTCGCCGCGGTCCGCCCCATCGTGGAGGAGACCGACAATCCGGTGGTGGTGGTGAAGGCGCAGATCCACGCCGGGGGGCGAGGGAAGGGCCGGTTCCGGGAGCATCCGGACCTCGGAGGCGTCACCGTCGTCACCGCCGGGGTCGACGGGGGCATCTCGGCCGCCGAGGAGGCGGTGCGGGAGCTCGCCACCAAGATGCTCGGGTCGACCCTCGTCACCGTCCAGACCGGGCCGGAGGGGAAACAGGTCAACCGGCTGTACATCGAACAGGGCATCGACATCGCCCGGGAGCTGTACCTGTCGATCCTTCTGGACCGGGCCGTCTCCCACGAGATCGTGATGGCCTCGACCGAAGGGGGCATGGAGATCGAGAAGGTGGCGGAGGAGACGCCCGAGAAGATCCTCAGGGCCGACATCGACCCGTGCGTCGGGCTGTTGGGTTTCCAGGCGGCGGCGCTCGGCTGGGGACTCGAGCTGGAAGGGGAGGCCCACGCCAACTTCGTTCGCTTCGTCCGGGCCCTCGCCGAGGCGTCGGCGGAGTGGGACACCGACCTGATCGAGATCAACCCCCTCGTCGTCACCACCGGGGGCGAGGTGATGGCGCTCGACGGGAAGATGGCCTTCGACGACAACGCCCTCTTCCGACACCCGGAGGTGGTGGCGATGCGCGACGTCAGCGAGGAGGATCCCGACGAGCTGGAGGCGAAGGAGGCGGGGTTGTCCTACATCAAGCTGGACGGAACGATCGGCTGCATGGTCAACGGGGCAGGCCTGGCCATGTCGACGATGGACATCATCAAGTACTTCGGAGGTGAGCCCGCCAACTTCCTCGACGTGGGGGGAGGCGCCAACGCCGAGCAGGTCGCCACCGCCTTCCAGATCATCACCCGCGACCCCAACGTGAAGGGCATCTTCGTCAACATCTTCGGTGGGATCATGCGCTGCGACACGATCGCCACCGGCATCGTCGACGCGGTACGACGGGTGGGCCTCGAGGTGCCGCTGGTGGTGCGGCTCGAAGGGACCAACGTCGAGTTGGGCAAGCGGATCATCGACGAGTCGGGGTTGGACGTGATCTCCGCCACCGACATGAAAGACGGCGCCCAGAAGATCGTGGAGCTGGCCAGATGAGCATCCTCGTGAACTCCGACACCAAGGTGATCGTCCAGGGGCTGGGCAAGACCGGCCAGTTCCACACGGACAAGGCCATCGCCTACGGCACCCGGATGGTGGGGGCGGTCCACCCGTCGAAGGCGGGGACCGTCCACGTCTTCGAAGGCCAGACGGACGCCTCGGGTGTCCCGGGCCGCGACGAGACCTACCGCGTGGAGCTGCCCATCTTCCGCACCGTTCGGGAGGCGGTGGCCGAGACCGGGGCGAACGCCTCGGTCGTCTACGTGCCTCCGCCCTTCGCCGCCGACGCCATCATGGAGGCGGCGGATGCCGGGATCGAGCTGATCGTCGCCATCACCGAGGGGATCCCCGTCGCCGACATGGTGCGAGCGAAGCGGTATCTGGAGGGGCGGTCGGTCCGGCTGGTGGGACCCAACTGTCCCGGGGTCATCACCCCTCGCGAATGCAAGATCGGGATCATGCCCGGGTACATCCACACCCCGGGCAGGATCGGCGTCGTCTCCCGGTCGGGGACCCTCACCTACGAGGCCGTGTACCAGCTCACCAAACTGGGCCTCGGGCAGACGACGGCGGTGGGGATCGGAGGCGATCCGGTGAACGGAACCGACTTCGTCGACGTGCTCGCCATGTTCGAGGAGGACCCCGACACCGACGGGGTGATCATGATCGGCGAGATCGGCGGCACCGCCGAAGAGGACGCCGCCGAGTTCGTGAAGTCGGAGATGACGAAGCCCGTCGCCGGGTTCATCGCCGGGATGACGGCTCCTCCGGGGAAGCGCATGGGACACGCCGGGGCCATCATCTCGGGGGGGAAGGGCACCGCCGCCGCCAAGGTGGCGGCGATGGAGGCCGCCGGGATCGTCGTCGCTCCCACGCCGACCGACATGGGTCAGGCGATGCTCGAGGCGTTGGGGAAGTGAGGGATCACCG
>Ga0256839_1002307_pt1 | contig 21400 bp, 25 predicted proteins | sample 354166metaG_FD_185968 | JGI IMG/M metagenome (GOLD analysis project Ga0256839, IMG submission 185968) | Hydrothermal vent microbial communities from Mid Atlantic Ridge, Atlantic Ocean - 354-166 | ecosystem: Environmental > Aquatic > Marine > Hydrothermal vents | place: Atlantic Ocean: Mid... | reverse complement strand
GATTATACCCTCAAAACACGGGGAAGCCGCGGAAAAGGAGACGGCGGGCCTGCCGGAGGATGCTGACATCTACTATAATCTCGGCGTGGCCCTCGGCAAGGCTGGAAAATACAGAGAGGCCGTTGATGCGTATGAAAAGGCGATAGGCATAAGGCCTGATTACGCAGAGGCCCACTACAACCAGGGCTTTGCCTATAATGAACTGGGCATGTATAAAGAAGCGGAACATGCCTTCCGGCAGGCGGTAAGGATAAAACCCGGCTTCGCGGATGCCTCCTCAGCCGCCGATGAGGACATGGAAGATGCGGCCGCTGCCGGGAAAATAAGCGAACCCGTAAAAGACACCCCTGCCCCCCCGGCGGAGGAGACCGCGGCCGCAGGGGAGACCGGCATGGCAACACCCCGGAAACACGGTAAATATATCGTGCAGGTGGGCGCCTTCAGGAATATTGCTTATGCAAACGAGCTTATCGAAAAGTTAAAGCCGTATTACCGGTATGTGTACATTGAGAGTGAGGACAATTTCAACAAGGTCAGGATACCGGGCATAGAGACCGGGAAGCAGGGGCGCGCCGTTATGCGGGAACTGAAGGAGAAGCTAAGTCTCAGGTCTTTCCTGCTCAGGGGATACAGTGAGCAACCCTTATCTTCACCTTGAACGGGGCCGTCCTCCGTGCCGGTTGACCGTGCCGCTTTCCGGTTTTTATCTTTTACGGTCACGAACCACGGACACGAATCGCGGGATTTCGACATGCCGTGCGGGATATGTCCTAAAGGTATCGCAGATAAAACTTTTCCGCCGGACTCGCCCGCCCGCGGTGTTTTTATGCAACTGTGAGGTTCATTGTCTTTTGCGGTCACGGACAACGGATACGTTCCGCGGGAAAAGGTTGTCATTTGCCGGAAGGATTATTTAAATTAGTATATGGCCCTGCTTGAAATAAGGAAATATCCCGACAGGATACTGAGGGAAAAAACCGAACCCGTCAGGGAATTCGACTCCGGGCTGCAGAGGCTTATCGACGACATGATAGAGACCATGTATGCGGCCCCCGGTGTCGGTCTTGCAGCCAACCAGGTCGGCATACCGAAACAGGTTGCGGTGATCGACATAAGCGCTGCCGACAGGAAAAGTCCGCTGATCGTGCTTGTCAATCCCGAAATCGTCCATAAAGAAGGCCAGGCCGATTCCGAGGAAGGCTGCCTGAGCATCCCCCGGTACAAGACGATTGTCAGGCGGGCTGATAAGGTCAGGGTAAAGTGTCTTGACAGGAACGGCAGGCCGGTGGAGATAGAAGGAGAGGGTATCCTTGCAAGGGCGCTTCAGCACGAAATAGATCACCTCAACGGCCTTCTGTTCATCGACAGGATCGGCCGGATCAAGAGGGGCTTTTTTCAGAGGCGTTATGCACGGGAGCGGTCTTTAAGCAGGACGTAGGACTCCGCACATCTCTGATTCTGAAAGGAAGCACCTTGAAAATCGTTTTTTTCGGAACACCGGAGTTTGCCGTACCCCCCCTTGAGGCCCTGTTGAACTCCGGGCATGAGATCATTGCCGTAGTCACACAGCCGGACAGGCGGAGCGGACGCGGAAGACGCGTGACCCCCGGTCCCGTGAAAGTCTTGGCTCAGCAGGCCGGATTAAGAGTGCTTCAGCCTGCAACGGTAAGGGAGAGGCATTTTATTAATGAGCTTGAGGCATTAAAACCGTCCGCCGTTGTTGTCGCGGCATACGGACAGATACTGCCTTCCGGGATAATCCGCCTGCCGCGATTCGGATGTATAAACATACATGCATCCCTCCTGCCCCGATACCGGGGAGCCGCACCGGTAAACTGGGCGCTGATCAACGGCGAGGAAAAGACGGGAGTGACGACAATGCTGATGGATGAAGGCATGGATACCGGTCCGGTTCTGCTCCGGGAGGAGGTGAGGATAACCCCTGAGGATACTGCCGGAACCCTTTCCGCAAAGCTCTCACGGATCGGGGCCGATCTGCTGCTGAGAACGCTGCACGGGCTTGAGAACGGCAGCATAAAACCCGTGCAACAGTCAGGCGATCCGTCCTATGCGCCGAGGCTGAAGAAAACAGACGGAATGATCCAGTGGTCGAAACCTGCAAGAGAGCTGTGTGATTTCATCAGGGGGATGAATCCCTGGCCCGGGGCATACGGTTTTCTTGAAGGGGAGAGGGTCAGGATACTGAAAGCAGCGCCTGCGGAGCCTGCCGCGGATGCCGGATGCAGGCCGGGCGTGATATGCAAGGTGACCACGGACGAGATGCATGTATGCACCGGAGGCGGGGCCGTCTCCATCCTGGAGATCCAGCCCGCCGGCAAATCAGCCATGCCGGTGAAGACATTTCTTCAGGGAAGAAAACTGAGAGAGGGGATGAGCTTCAATGTTTAAAACCTTTTTCAAACTGCTGGCCTACATGATCGCATTCACTGCGGCGGGGACAGTGGCGGTCTTCCTCGTCTACAGGGTCGTTGATTTCGAAAAGACCGGCAGGGTGCCCGCACTGAAAGGCAAAACGGTCAGCGAGGCGTCGGAGATCCTGGCCGCCAGGAAGCTTCTGCTGAAGGTGGAAGGTGAGGAATACGACAAGGAGATCGCCGAGGGTCTCATCGTGAAACAGGACACAGAGCCGGGTGAAAAGATCCCTGCCGGCTCCGAGGTCGGGGTAATGCTGAGCAGGGGGCCGGAGATTTATTCAATGCCGTCCTTTGAAGGCCAGATGCTTAAGGATGCAAAGCTGACGCTCATAAACCTCGGCATGAAAATCGGGAAGGTCACCCGCGTACATTCAGACACCGTGGAGAAAGGCAGGATCATCGCCCAGAGGCCGCTGCCCGGAAACATCGACAGCAACGAGATAAATTTCCTTGTGAGTCTCGGTCCGTATCCTGTATCATACAGGTGCCCTTCTTTTGTAAACATGACAATAGATGATGCAAGGATACTGGCAAAACAGCTCGGCATCAGGCTCATAGAAAGGGAGCACGGCAGCAAGGTGGTTTTTCAGAAGCCCGAGGCAAAGGCGATTATCAGAAAGGGAGATTCCGTGGAGGTTACGCTCGGCCGCGGATGGGGAATGTGGTTTTAACAAATGATTAAATGGAGGTTCTTATGATAAAGATAGCGCCGTCTATATTATCGGCGGATTTTTCGAGGCTCGGAGAGGAAATAAAGGCAGCGGAGGAGGCAGGGGCCGACCTGATTCATGTGGATGTGATGGACGGCAGGTTTGTGCCGAATATCACCATAGGGCCGCCTGTCGTGAAATCCGTGAAAAAGATTGCAACCATACCGCTTGATGTGCATCTCATGATCGAAGAGCCGGACAGGTATGTAAAGGCCTTCTCGGACAGCGGGGCCGACATAATCACCGTGCATCAGGAGGCATGCGTGCACCTGCACAGAACCATACAGGGCATAAAGGAATGCAATGTAAAAGCCGCGGTTTCAATAAACCCCGCAACCCCGCCGGGCCATATAGAGCCCGTACTCACGGATGTCGACATAGTGCTTGTAATGTCCGTAAACCCCGGTTTCGGGGGCCAGAAATTCATTCCGGAGTCCCTCTCGAAGATCGCCCTCCTGAGGCGTATGACAGATGAAAGAAACCTGAGCGTGGAGATAGAGGTTGACGGCGGTGTCAACGTGGATAATGTCGCGGACGTACGCCGCGCGGGAGCGGATATCGTCGTAATGGGAAATGCATTTTATAATTCCGCGGATTATGCGGAGACGGTAAGGACGGTAAGGGAAAGATGCCGGTGAACAACAGGGTGCAAAGAGAAAACTCCGGCGGGTCCCTTTTCCTGCAGGCCGAAAGATACAGGGGCGGGGCGGAATACGACAGGGCCGCGGACCTGTACGGGAAGGCGCTTAAAGCGTTCAAAAGAGACCGGGACATCCCGTCCGTACTCGACTGCCTCCTGGCTTCAGCCGATACGTTCAGGGCAAAGGGGGATTTCACCAGGGCAAGGGATTGCTACAGGGAGGGCCTCAACCTTGCGGAGAGCCTCGGCGACAGGGCCGCAGAGGCTGACGCCCTTACCGGCCTCGGCCTGAGCCTCCGGGCCCTCGGCGACTGGAGGGACGCCCTTGCCATGATCAACAGGGCGGGCAGGATATACTCCGGGATCAATGACGCAAAAGGCGAGGCGTTTTCATTGTGGGCAAAGGCCGGAACATACAGGATAAAGGGAGAGCCGCGGAAGGCCGTAAAAACCTATCGTGCCGCCCTTGAAAAATTCAGAAAGCTGAGGGACCGATCCGGCATGGCCTATGCATACTGCGGGCTTGGCGGAAGCTCGAGGGTGGCTGGCGAATTCAGGGACTCGGAGAGGTTCTACAGGCTGGCAAACAGGGGATTTGAGCGGCTGAAGGACCGTTTCGGGCTTGCATACTCATTCTGCGGCCTCGGCAATGCGCGAAGGATGGCCGGAGATTACAGCGGCGCCCTTTCATTTTTCAAAAAGGCCGGGGTCCTTTACGGGAAGATCGGCGACAGGGTGAGCTATGCATATACGATCTGGAGCACGGGCACGACATTCAAGATGCAGGGAAAAATGGAAAGGGCGGTTGAGAATTTCAAAAGCGCCGCGGAACTGTTCAGGCAGACAAAAGACCCGAGGGGGATGATATACTGCATCCTCGGCCTTGGAGAGGTGGATTTTCTCACAGGCAGTGACGGGCAGGCAAGGAAGGCGTTCAGGAAGGCGCTGAACCTTGCGGACAGGTACGGTTTCGGGACAGAGCGGGCATACGCGGGGAGGCTCCTGAGGGTGCTCGAACAGGGAAAGAGAGAGCCGTTGAATCTTCCCTGACACGGCCGCCCTGCCGGTTTCCCGTATGCGTATGACGGAAATCATAGATTAAATATCCGGAACAGGTATAATAAATTCAATGTTGCATAAAGGGCATGAGAGTCCGCCTGCGGCGTTTCAACGCCGCTTTAAGGCAAGCTGAAAATACGATCAGGAGAGAAAAACAAGGAGGAAAACATGTTAAAGGAAAAAGTCGAGGGAGTTCTGAGCAAGGTGAGACCCCTGCTTCAGCGCGACGGCGGGGATGTCGAACTGGTTGAGGTTCAGGAAAACGGTGTCGTGAAGGTGAAACTGACGGGAGCGTGCTCGGGATGTCCCATGTCCACAATGACACTCAAGAACGCCATCGAGGAAAGCATTAAGAAGGAAGTCCCCGAGGTCAAGTCGGTAGAGCAGGTATAGCCGGAAGGCTCACCCGAGGATATTGTTTATATCCTTCCGGAGGAAATCTCTCCCGAGGCATATAAACCTGTTCTTCAGCACGGTTATCTCATTATTTTTCTGGAATCTGTCGATCACGCGGGTGACCGTCTCCCGTGTAAGACCCGTCATATCCGATATGTCCTGATGGGTGAGCCTTATATTCAATATGGTTTTCCCGTCAGGGGTTTTCTCACCGTACTCGTCGGAGAGCATGTAAAACAGCATCTTTGTCCTCTGGGCGGCATTGTTGAAATTCAGCAGTTGTATCGTATCCCAGGATTTACGAAGCCTGGCGCACAGTATCTGCAGCAGGTTCCCGGCCACCTTGTTCTGGGAGAATATTATGGAGAAGAAATCATTTTTGGCGATTATTGCAATGAGCGAGTCTTCAGTGGCAATCACCGATGCAGGGGTGGTCTTGCCGTCTATGAGCGACATCTCCCCGAAGAAACTCCCTGCGCCGTGCATTGCAAGAATTATTTCCTTGCCGTCCTCTGTCGACCGTACGACCTTGACCTTCCCCTTCCGGATTATATACATGTACTCATTGGTGTCTTCTTCGTAGAGAATCGTGTCGTTCTTCCTGAACTGCCTGAGGATCACCTTACTTGAGATAGATTCGAGGTCCTCGTCCGTTAATGAAGAAAAGAGCGGAACCTTTTTCAGGAAATTCTTATCGTACTTTTCCTTCACGGCGCTTCCTCTCGAATACCGTCTGCGAGTGCGGCCCTCAGGATTGGTATCTGAACGGCGCCGGTTTTTTCCGAACGGCGCCGTTAATATGATAATAACACAACCACCGGAAAAGTCCATGACGGACGCGGGGATTTTCACGTCATGCGGGTAAGCCTTAACCTTACAGTGGCATAAAAAAACATCGCCCGCTGGCAGGGGAGTCCGGCGGAAAAGCTTTATCTGCGATACCTTCAGGACATATCCCGCACGGCATATTGCCGTCTTTTGCAATTTCACTCTCCGTTACGTCCTGCAACAGGGACATATTTCCGATATCCAATCGCTTTATAAAGGTTTTACGGCGGACTCCACAGCCGGCTTATGCAACATCAAGGTTAATGTTGCATAAACGTGCAGGAGAGTCCGCCGGTATTTTATACATTTACACAACTGTTAAGGTAAAGACTTGTTATAAAAAAGGCGGATAGGCTAATATTATTAATAAAACATAAGGAGGAAAAATGGCGCAGGATGAAAGAGAAAAATTAATGGAACTGAGCCTGGAGGAAAAGATCGACCATTCCAAGAAGATCATAAAGGAGGCGATAGATAAGTTCGGAACGGAGAAAATGGCCGTGGCATGGACAGGGGGCAAGGACAGCACCACGATGGTCTGGCTTTTCAGGGAGACATGCAGGGAACTGGGGGTGCCCATGCCCAGGTGCATGTTTATCGACGAAGGGTATGTGTTTGACGAGATATGGGACATCGTGAACCGGCTCAAAAAGGAATGGGACCTCAATGTGGCGATTGCAAAGAACACGGATGTAAGCGACAAGGCGGAGAAAGTGGGCGACATGATCAGGGTTGCCGACCTCAACGAGCGCAACAGGCGGGAGATAGCAAAGCTTGAGTATGAAGAGGATGCATTCCCGTTTGAGCCGGAGTCGTTTGTGGGCAACCACCTGATGAAGACCGTGGCCATGAATGTATTCCTGGAAGACAACGGAATCAAGGCGCTTTCAACCGCCATCAGATGGGATGAGCAGGAGGCAAGGGTGGAGGAGACCTTCTTCAGTTCGAGGGAAAATCCCCCGCATACCCGGATTCAGCCTATCCTGCATTTCAAGGAAAGGGATATCTGGAACTTCATTTTCAAATATGATATTCCCTTCTGCGTCCTCTACAAGGAAGGCTACCGCTCGCTCGGGGCAAAGGGCTCCACAGTCAAGATGGCCGACATCCCCGCGTGGGAACAGGACCTTGAGAACACATATGAAAGAGCCGGCCGCGGGCAGAGCAAGGAAGAGATTATGGGCAAGCTCAGGGACCTGGGATACATGTGATGCTGGGATTCTTTAAAAAAAAACCGGGACATAAAGACGGAAAGGACAGGGTGGTCGTACTCGGCATAGACGGAGTGCCCTGCAGCCTCCTGAAGCGTTTCATCGAAAGGGGCATGATGCCCAACCTCTCGGCCCTTGTACAAAAGGGAACCCTCACGGACATGACCGCCTCGATTCCCGAGGTCTCATCCACATCATGGAGCACCTTCATGACAGGGGTGAATCCCGGAAGGCACGGGATTTACGGATTCACGGAACTGCGCAAGGGCACGTACAAGTGGAGGTTTCCTAATTCCGACGACCTCAGGAGCAGCACGCTGTGGGACATAGCGGGCAGACACGGCAGGAAAAGCGTTATCATCAATATACCGTCGACCTACCCTGCAAGGGAGTTAAACGGAATCCTCACCGCGGGATTCGTGGCCCTTGATCTGAAAAAGGCCACTTATCCCGAGAGCGCATATGAATACCTGAAAGGCATAGGTTACAAAATGGATGTCGACACCCGCAAGGCCCGGGAATCGGCGGAGGCCCTTGCAGGAGAGATCGACAGCGCATTCGAGATAAGGAAAAAGGCGATTCTTCATTTCTTCGATACCGCCGAGTGGAACCTCTTCATAGGCGTGATCACCGAGACCGACCGCCTGCACCACTACCTGTGGAACGCGCTCGATGACGAAGGGCACCCGCAGCACGGCTTTTTTCTTGATTTTTACAAAAGGCTGGACGGATTCATAGGCGAGATGTACGAAAGGACAGGGGACGGTGTTCCGTTCATCATACTGTCCGACCACGGGTTTACAACAATAAAAAAAGAGATATACCTGAATGCCTGGCTTAAGGAAAAGGGTTACCTGAAATTCGGGAAGGACAGCCCCGAGTCCCTCGAGGACATGCTGGCCGAAAGCCGGGTGTTTGTGCTTGACCCCGCAAGGTTCTATATCCATACAAAGGAAAGGTATCCTGAAGGCAGTGTCGGCCCGGATGAATACGAGGGCCTGAGGCGGAAACTGAAGGATGAACTGCTTGCACTGGAAGTGGACGGGGAGAAGGTCGTCAAATCGGTCTTTTTCAGGGAAGAGATCTACAGCGGCGACCTCTTCGACGACGCCCCCGACCTTGTCGCCCTGCCCTGCGAGGGATATGACCTTAAGGGTTCGATCAACAAGGACCGCATCGCCGGCAAAGGGTTTCTTACAGGGGGGCACACGAGGGAAGACGCGGTGTTTTACATCAACAGGCGGGTAAGCAGGAAAGATATAAACATCGTAGACGCCGGCCCCACGATAATGTCCCTGCTTGATATCAGCGGAAACAGTTTTGACGGCGGCAGTCTTGTATAGATTGTATGGGCCTTGCACCGGATAAACTTGCAGCGGCATAAAAATACCGCCTGCGGGCGGGGGAGTCCGGCGGAAAATATCTTACGGAGGGGGATGAACGCCGCTTTCCTCAATGAGCAGCAACGCCATGGCCGCGGCCTCGGCGGTATACTCCCTGCAACGCCGGCTCAGGTTGTCCGCCTGGAATTTTTCGCGGCCCTTCTGCGTGCCAAGGTCGCAATCGATCAGTTCCCTGCAGTTCAGCGTCCCGAATTTCCCCTTAAACATATCCAGCAGCCTTCTGACGAGCAGATAATTTTCTTCAACGGAATCATCCGGGGAGGCTCTCCCGGCAACCATGTTGATTGCCATAATCCCTCCGGTCACCGCCCCGCACATCCCGCAGGTCCTGGACATGCCGCTGCAGAAACCCGTGGCCATGCCGGGGATCAAATCCGACTGAATCCCTCTGCGTCCGGCTATGGCCAGCAGGACGCTTTCGGCACAGTAAAATCCCGAATCAAAAAGGTCCCTGCTTATCTGCGAGACGCTCTCTGTCATCTTCCCTATAATATTCTCCGGAAATACTATTATCAACCCTGCCCGCATAACAATTGCCGGCGGCGGACAAGGAGAGCCTCCCGAACCGGCTTTCTGATCTTTTAAGTCTGATACAGCAAAAAAGATCCCCCTGTTGATTTTTTTCAAAAGAGTTTATAATTTATTACTCAGGTTGCAGGGTTCAGCGTTGAAAGGCACAAGACAACGGCCCCTGAACCCGTAACCGTGAACCTGAAACCTGAGCAGTTACATTTAATCTTTTAACTCCGGAGGGTGATTATGAGAAGAAGCAGGCATTATTCAGGGGTTTTCCTGTCGGTTTCCGCGGCGGTTATTTTAATGATGATTTTTTCTTTCGGGTGTGTGAAGAAAGAGGAGGCAGGGGAGATAAAGATAGGCGCGCTCTCCGCCATGACCGGGGATCTCGCGGCCTATGGCGGTCCGATCCTTAACGGCGCGAAGATGGCCGTCGACGACATCAATGAGGCCGGCGGGGTGCTCGGCAAAAAGCTGGTGCTCGTAAGCAGGGACAGCCAGACCGACCCGACCGCGGCGGTGGATGCCGCCAACAAGCTTGTCAATATTGACAGGGTTCCCGCTATTGTGGGCGCGCTGTCAAGCGGGGTCACCATTCCTGTTGCAACCTCGGTGTCGGTGCCCAATGAGGTCGTCCAGATATCGCCGGCATCCACGTCTCCCGAGATAACCACGCTGAAGGACAATGACTTTCTCTTCAGGACAGTGCCTTCGGACGCCCTCCAGTGCCGTGTGCTGGCAAAGGTGGCGATGGACAGGGGCTTTAAAAGAATATCCACCATATATGTGAACAATGCCTACGGCGAGGGGCTGGCAAAGGCCATGAAAGACGCTTATGAAAAGATCGGCGGGAAGGTGCTTGTATCCGTGCCCTTTAACAAGGGGGAGACTTCGTACCGTTCCGAGGTCCAGAAGGCGGTGAAAGACAAGCCCGACGCCCTGCTGCTGATTGCCTACCCGGAAAACGGTGTCAAGATTCTGAGACAGGCCATTGAGTTCGGCCTTGCAAACAAATTCCTCCTGCCCGACGGCATGAAGGCGCCCGAGGTGATCAGGGATGTGGGGGCAAAATACATGAACGGCACTTACGGCACTGCGCCCGCGCCCGCGGCCAGTGAGCTTACGGAAAAGTTCAAGGAAAAATACAAGGAAAAATTCGGGGAATATCCCCCAAAGCCCTATATTGACACAAACTATGATGCCGCGATACTGATCGCCCTTGCCATGCAGAAGGCCGGCGGCAGCGACGGGCCGTCGATCCGGGATGCGTTGAGGGATGTTGCCAATCCGCCGGGTGAGAAGGTCTCGATGCTGGATCTGAAAAAGGCGCTGGAGCTCCTGAAGGAGGGCAAGGACATAGACTACGAAGGTGTCTCCGGCTCGGTCAATTTTGATGAGAACGGCGATGTCACCGGCGGCAGTTACGGCATATGGAAGATCGAGGACGGAAAGATAGTCGATGAAAAGGTGGTCTTCAGCGACTCGCTTTAATCAAAGGTTTTTTTTGTTTCTCCAAGGAGGCCCTCCGGTCTCAGCAGGAGGATCAGCTCAAGCGCAATGCTGATGGTTATGATGCGGAGGGCGCCTGCCTTTGTCTGGTAATCTGTGGAAAGCTCAAGTGCGTCGATAAGGAATTCGGTCCCGGTCCACAGCCCCCAGACCGCAACGGCGCCGAGGACGGCCCCTTTGTTGTTCCCTGCTCCGCCGACTATGAGCATGACCCATATCAGGAAGGTGAACTGCATGGGCTTGAAGACCTCGGGGCTGATAAACCCTATGAAATGGGCGTATAACCCTCCTGCAACGCCCATTATCACAGCGCCGGTGACCAGGCACTGCATTTTAAAGTGGAATACGTCCTTGCCGGTTGCGGCAGCCATCATTTCATCCTCCCGGATGGTCCTTAAAACCCTTCCCCAGGGCGAGTGGAGCGCCCTTTCAATGAACAGAAACGCAAGGCCTGCAAAAGCGGCCGTTATCAGCAGGTAAAACAGATTGTAATAGTAATGCGGCAGCACCTCCCGCAGTGGCCCGGGAATCCCTGTTATACCCCGCGTCCCGTTTGAAAGCCATGACTCATTGGTGAAGATCAGCCTGATCGTCTCTGCGATGCCGATAGTCGCAATCGCCAGATAATCCCCCTTCAGTCTGAGGGTCGGAATGCCGACCAGCCAGGCTATCATCCCTGAAAGCGCACCTGCCCCGAGGATACCGGTAATGAACGGCATCCCGTATCCCCCGAGGTGGTCGGGGGACTGCACGGTGGTGATAATGGCTGATGTATATGCGCCGACTGCAAAAAACCCGGCGATGCCGATGTTGAACAGGCCTGTAATGCCCCACTGGAGGTTCAGCCCGAGTGTGAGGATTGCAAAAATCCCGGACATCACAAGAAATACGATCAGGTAACCCTCAAGCCCGCCTATGACCATCTTCCCTCCCCGCCGAATATTCCCGAGGGCCTGATCAGCAGCACGAGAATCAGCACGGCAAAGGAGACCGCGGGCTTGTACGCCGTTGAGATGAACGCGGTCGATATCTCCTGTGAAAGCCCGATTATGATTCCGCCGGCCATTGCGCCGTAGGGCCTGCCGATGCCGCCGAGGATCACCGCGGCAAAGAGCGGCAGCAGGATATCCCAGCCCATCTGGGGCCTTAACTGCACCTCCATCCCCAGGAGTATCCCCGCGGCTGCTGCAAGCGCGCAGCCTATGCCCCATGTCCACATAACGACCCTGTCCGTGTCTATGCCGGCTATCTGCGCCAGTTCCGCGTTGTCCGCCGTGGCCCGCATGGCCTTGCCCATGCGGGTCTTCTTCAGGAATATATGCACGAGGACAATCAGGGCCGCGGCAATGCCGATAATCAGGAGCTCGTCCGGTTTTATGCGGATGCCGAATGGCATCATGTATGCAATCTGGATATCCTGGCTGTAGTATCTCATCCGCGGGCCCCAGATAATCAGTACAAGATTACGTAGCAGCAATGCCGCGCCGATGGATGATATGAGGAGGACTATGGATCCCCTTTTGCGCAGTGGCCTGTACAGTACCGTATCAAGCAGAATGCCTGCAGCGGCTGTGAACGCCATTGCAATGACGAATACCACGCCGAACGGGAGATTCATGCCTGCAAGGGTCAGGGCCGCATAGGCGCCGAGGGTCATCAGGTCCCCGTGGGCGAAATTGGCGAACCTGAGTATGCCGTATGTCAGGGTAAGCCCTGTTGCCCCGAGAACGATGATACTGCCCGTGATTATGCCGTTGACGATCAATTGTTCCATATTCTCAATCAGCCGCCGAGGTAAAGCCTCCCGATTTCGGGGTTGTTCAGCATCTCACCGCCCGTGCCTTCAAATTCATTCCTTCCCATTGCCAGGACATATCCCCTGCCGGATATTGCAAGCGCCTTTCTGGCATTCTGCTCTATCATCAGCACGGCTACCCCGGAGCTGTTTATCTCCTTCACCTTCTCCAGTATCCCGGAGACCATGTTCGGCGCCAGCCCCGCCGAAGGCTCATCCAGGAGCAGGAGCCGCGGCTGGAGCATCAGCGCCCTTCCGAGGGCCACCATCTGCTGCTGGCCGCCCGAGAGGTCGCCGGCCTTTACGTGCCTCTTGTCCCTCATCCAGGGGAACAGCCCGTATATAACCTCCATGCGGGACCTGCGGCCCTTTTTCAGTATGAAGGCGCCCATCTCGAGATTCTCCTGGATGCTCAGGGAGGGAAACACGTTCTTGTCCTGCGGCACATAGGCAAGCCCCTTTGCAACGAGGGCGCTGGGTTTTGATCCCGTGATATCTTCGCCGTTGAAGATGATTCTGCCCTCACGCGGGGTTATCAGGCCGAAGACCGACCTGATAAGCGTGGACTTGCCCGCACCGTTCGGGCCTATGACCGTTACGATTTCCGTGTCGTTGACGGTTATCGAGACCCCGTGCAGGATGTTCACCCTGCCGTAACCCGCAACTATGTTCTGAACCTCAAGGATACACATCGCCGGCTTATGCAACATTAAGGTTTATGCAGCATCAGGGGTTATACTCCCAGATATGCGTCAAGCACGCGCATATCCTTTCTGATGTCTTCAGGCCTGCCCTCGGTGAGCTTTGTTCCCTCGCTCATCACAATAACGGGATCGCACAGGCTCATCACAAGGTCCATGTCGTGTTCAATCAGGAAAAACGTCCTTCCTCCGGCGCTCAGTCGCCTGATGTTATCCGCGAGCTTCCCGAGCAGTGTCTTGTTCACCCCGGCCCCCGGCTCATCAAGGAGTACCATATCCGCATCGGACATCAGCACCCGCGCAATCTCCAGCAGTTTTTTCTGCCCTGTGGACAGATTTGCGGCGTACTCGTCCCTGAGGCTGATCAGCTCGACAAATTCCAGCACCGCAAGGGCTTTTTCCTTTATCTCGTTCTCCTGCCTGCGCACCCCGCCGGGATCAAAAAAGATATGGCGGAGCTTCTCTCCTTTCTGGTTCTTCGGGATAAGCATCAGGTTTTCAAGCACCGTCATCTTCTGCAGTTCCCGGGTGATCTGGAAGGTCCGCATGATCCCCCTGTGATAGACTTCATGGGGCCGGAGACCGTCGATCCGCTCACCCCTGTAGATGATTTCACCCCTGTCGGGCCTGTAAAATCCGCTGATGATATTAAACAGGGTGGTCTTTCCCGCGCCGTTCGGGCCGATCAGGCCTGTTATGGTGCCCTCCCTTACCGCAAGGCTGCAGTCATGCACAGCCTTTATGCCTCCGAATTCCTTTTCCACGTTCTTTATTTCCAGCATATGTCAATCAGTCCCTGACCCGGCGGCATGAAATACCGCCGCGGGCGCCTGGAAAGCTACCTTCAGCAACAACAGTAATGCCCCCCTCCCCCGTCCGAGGGGGGAAGCAGTACTTCATTATGCATCCCCGCACCCTGAACTCTGAACCCGGTTCCCCGGCAGACTCTCCCGCCGGCTTATGCAACAATTAAGGTTAAGATGAAATTCTGTTCCCGGAGCAGGGCGATTTAATTATACCCGAACAGGACGGTTTTTTAGCAGTCACGAAATGCCGGGGGATAAAATGGTAGGCGGAACAGGGCTCGAACCTGTGACCCCAGCCTTGTAAGGGCTGTGCTCTCCCAACTGAGCTATCCGCCCGGTCCATTCATCATGAGGAGTAATAATATAACAGATACGCATGTTAAATTTAAAGCGCGGGTTTGATTTAAATACGGGTTTTAGGATAAAATTTATCCAGCTCTGAAGGGAATGCACCATACCGATATGCCGATAAAAAGCATCAAACGCACCGTAAAATATCTACTGCCCCTCATTTTCTTTCTGGCGCTTTCTTCATGCTCTTATTTCAGGAATGCGGACATAGACCCGTCAGTCTTTGAGCCGGAGGCATCGCTTGAAAAGGCGGATCAACTGATTAAAAAGGGTTTTTACGAGGATGCAAGGAAGATACTCGAGGATATCAAGGCAAGGGACGCATCGCAGAAGTACGCCGCCGTAGCGACGCTGCGCATTGCCGACACATACTACGAGGACGGCTCATACGACGAGGCGGCGGTCGAATATGAATCTTTCCTGGAGCTGCACCGGTACCATAAGTACGCACCCTATGCGCAGTACAGGCTGGCCATGAGCTATTTCAAAAGGATAAAAACCGTTGATGTCAGCTATTCGTGGGCCTCAAGGGCGCTCAAGGAATTCGAAGAGCTCCGGAGACGCTACCCGAGAAATCCCTACATGGATATCACGGAAAGCAGGATCAGGACATGCAGGCGCGTGCTTGCCGAATACGAATTCTATGTCGGGAATTTTTATTTCAGGAAGGGCTCCTACAAGGCGGCTGCGCAACGGTTTGAAGAACTGATACGCAACTATCCCGGATCGGGAAAGGAACCGGATGCCCTTTACTACCTCGGCCTTTCCTATGAAAAGATGGGACGGCGGGAAGATGCCCTGAATGTCCTGACCTCACTCATTGAAAAGTTCCCGGCCATGGAGCTTTCCAGCAGGGCGAAAAAGCGCATTGCCCTGCTCGAGGGCAAGGGGCCGTCCTGATGACAAGGTGAAATACTATCCCGCCTTTATTGACCTGAAAGACAGGAAAGCCGTGGTGGTCGGGGGAGGCCGGGTCGCAGAGAGGAAGGCGCGTTCCCTGGTTAAAGCCGGGGCACTGGTCACTGTAATAAGCCCCGACATTACAGCCGGGCTCGAGAAACTCAGGGAAAAAGGGAAAATCAGGCATCTCGGGAGAAGGTACAGAAAGGGGGATACAGGGGACGCCCTCGTTGTAATCGCCGCTACATCCTCAGCGCAGGTGAACAAAAAGGTCGCACAGGATGCACGGCATTTGATCAATGTCATTGATATGCCGTCGGAGGGGAATTTCATCGTCCCCTCTTCCGTTGAGCGGGACAGCCTGACAATCGCCGTATCGACGGGTGGGACGAGCCCAGCGGTATCCAGGACCGTGCGGAAAGAGATTGAACTGCTCTACGGCCGGGAGTTCGGCCGGTATCTGGGCTTCGTGGAGCGTGTGCGCAGGAAGGCGATGCGGAGAATACCGAACAACAGAAAAAGAAGAGAGTTTCTCATGTCCCTTGCATCTGAAAAGATATTCAGCGCCGTCAGAAAAGATGGATTCTCCGCTGTATCTGAAAAGGTGCTGGCTGCTCTGAATGCTTTAACGCAACGGTAAGAAGGTTTTGCCGGTGTTTTATACCGCTGTAAGATACGAGTACGAAAGCGGAGAAGCTAATGAATCCCGGCCACGGATGCTATTTCATCATGTATCTTTTCAGCCTCCAGCCGGTCTCCGAACATTCCGGCCCTTACGGCGATGCTCGTGACTCCCTGTCCCCTGTATTTCAGCTTTATGGACACCTTGGTGCCGTCCCTCTTGACCGCCTCAATGTTCCCCTTGTTACCTTCATCGATACTGTTCGATATGCTGATCCTGAGGTTGGCCAGGGCCGTGTTGGCGGCATCCCATGCCCTTGCATAAGAGAGCGGGTATTCCCTGACCAGGCGTCCTTCCACCCATTTATATGCCCCTATTCCCATGCCTGCGCCTACGCCGAGCAGGACGGCGGCGCACCCGTATAGAAAGAAAAGTGCGGACATCAAAACCGCAAACTGTTTCACTTTGCCTTTGCCCATGATACCTCCTCTGTTTCTGTCTGTAAGAATAACCGGAAATGAAGATGAATCAGGAAGTATAGTAACAGCAATGCACTTTGAAAATCAATTCAGGTGAAACAGGCCGGCGCTTTGAACCTGCCGGAGATTGTATTATAATAGTATTAAATGCTCGCCATTTTTTCATCAATGCCGTTTGAGTCGGCTGAAATCCTCAAACATCTGAAGAATGTCGAGACAGGCGGAACCGCCGGGAAAACCTTTCATAAGGGCAGGCTCGGGGCCGTTGATCTTATCCTGCTGAACACCGGCATAGGGAAGGTGAACGCCGCTGTCTCCGCGGCATGCATCCTTGAAAGATTCCCCGTTGAAAATGTTATCAATCTGGGGGTCGGAGGCGCATATCCCGGGGCAGGTCTGGAAAGAGGGGATATTGCAGTGGCCACAAGAGAGATATACGGTGATGAAGGGGTGATCACTTCAAGGGGACATGAAGGAATGGAAACCATCGGCATTCCCCTGCTGCAAAAGGACGGGCGCAGGTACTTCAATGAGTTCCCCGTCTCCGCTTCACTCCTGCTCGCTCCCTCGCTGAAGCTGGATACGGCGCTGCTGGCGGGGAGGGTGAATTTCAGAATGAAAGCCGGCAGCTTTGTCACTGTCTCCGCGGCAACAGGCACCCGCAAAAGGGCCGGGGAGCTTCAGAGACGTTTTAAGCCCGTATGCGAGAACATGGAAGGAGCGGCTATTGCGCAGGTCTGCGCAATATACGGGATCCCCATGCTCGAGATAAGGGGAATCAGCAATATCGTCGGCATACGGGATAAGAGGAGATGGAACCTGAAGCTCGCCTCCGGAAACTGCCAGAGAGCGGTGCTGGAGGCAATGAACCTTGATGTTGCATGAGCGGGCAGGAGGCTCCGGAGGTTTTACGCCGGACTCCCCTGCCCGCGGGCTGTATTTTCATGCAACTGTAAAGTGACATTCAACTCTGATGCCGGAAATGCAGGCATGAGAGCCTGCCGCCGGAGGTGTCCATGAGGAAAGAAGACGAAAACGCACACGAGTCCAGGCTTACAAAAGACATCCGCGGATTTCTTTCAAAGGCATTAAAACGGAAGGACTGGTATTTTTTCAACAACCCCGGGTTGTGCAAATGCTGGGAGGAGATGAGCTGCACAAACACGCGGTGTCCTTCATACAGGTCCCGGAACTTGAGATGCTGGCAGGTTGCAGGTACATTTTCCAGGGGGGAGCCCCGGTGCGATTTTGCGAAAGAAATCGGAGATTGCCGTAAATGCAGGGTGTACGGGAAGGCCACGGATGGGAACATCATCCTTCAGATCGGCGAGGATTTCAACAACCTGATGTTCCAGTTGAAGTCCAGGGAGGATGAGCTCAGAATGAACATTGATGACGTGGAGAAAAAGAACAGGGAGCTTCTGGCAATAAACAAGAAAATCAACAGGCTTCTCAAGAGCCTGGATGCCAGGAACAGGCAGCTCAAAGAGCTCTCCATAAAGGATGAATTGACCGGCATGTACAACTACAGGTTCTTCAGAAAGATACTCCAGGAACAATACAAGCTTGCAAAAAGATATAAATTCCCCCTGTCATGCATCATGATCGATATAGATTACTTCAAGGCCGTCAATGACACTTACGGTCATCAGTTCGGTGATGCGGTGCTGAAACAGCTTGCGGAGATTCTGAAAAGCAATGTCCGGGATACGGACAAGGTCGTCAGGTACGGAGGAGAGGAGTTTGCAATCCTGTTCCCCTATACGGATTACGCCGCCGCCTATAAAAAGGCCGAAAAGCTGAGGAAGCTGGTGAGCAAATATTCCTTCCTGATAAAGGGGCGCGCCATCAGCATCACCATAAGCCTCGGGATCGCCGCTTATCCCGAGAACAGGAAGGTCACAAGGGCGGGACGCCTTCTCAACTATGCGGACGAGGCTTTATACCAGGCCAAGGAAAGGGGCCGGAACCAGACCGTGATATATGACAATGGATCGGCTGCAAAGGCAACGGACAAAAAAAGCAGTAATATTAAAGCCGTTTCCGACAGGAGAAGGCAGCCGAGGATTCAGACCCTGATAAGCGTCAAGGGTGAAATGAATAAAGAGGACCTGTCTTTTGTCAGTGCAGTTGATATAAGCTTTTCAGGAATCAGCGTGCTGAGCAAAAACCCGGTTGACTGCCACAAGATATTAAAGATTACGCTGTACCTGCCGGATATCGGCGAGGGCACGTCGCGGCGTGATAAGGACTCAGCGGATGAAGCTCCTTCTGAAGATGCACGGCCTGCGAAAAAAATCGAGCTTGAGGGTCTGGCGGTCTGGTGCAAAAGGATCGATGATTCCCCGGGCTGGCCGGCCGAAGGCGGTCGGAAGGCGGAGGGGAATTATCTTGCAGGCATCAGGTTCAGCAATGTTTCAACGAAAGACAAGATATATCTGCAGAAGTATTTTGTTTCAATGTTCAAAAGAAACGACTGAGAAAGCGGTCCGCCGGCTTATGCAACCGGAAGGTTAACCTTAATGTTGCATGAGGCGGCATTTTTATGCCACTGTAAGGTTAAGGCAAAACAGGCGGCTCTTATTTTCTGAAGAAAACGCTCTGTCCCGGTTCCCTCCGGCTGCCCTCACCCCCTTTTGAAGCAGGATAGCCGAGCGCTATCACCGCCATGAGTTCGAAATCCCCGGGGCCTTCAAGCAGTTTCCGGACCCTGTCCCTGTTTTCCAGTATCTGTCCGAGCCAGACCGCACCGAGCCCCATGGAATGTATGAACAGGAGCATGTTCTGGATGCACGCGCCGATTGCCTGGGCGTCCTTTGTCCTGTCATAACTCAGGGAGAGATCCAGGAACACGGCGATCAACACGTTCGCGCTTAAAACCGTGGCGGAATAACGGGTAAGGCCGGCGAGCTTTTCCTTGAGATATTTATCTCTTATAACCGCGAATTTCCACGGCTGGTTGTTCAATCCCGAGGGGGCCCAGGTCCCGGCCTCGATTATCATGTCGATAACCTCATCGGGGACAGGCTCTTCAGTGAACCGCCTTATGCTGCGCCGCGTCCTGATAATTTCAATGATATCCATTGTTCTTGTTATCTCCATTCAGCGGGCATCCGCCGCATCGCGGTTTCGGCCTGCAGTAGTGTTTTCCCAGCATAACAAACAGGGCGTGATATTCATTGAACAGGTCGACATCCGGCGGAAGGTTGTCATGAAAGAGTGACTGCATGTCATGGTAGGTTGCATTTTCAGGCACGAGCTTGTGGCGCTGCAGAACCCTCTTTGTATATGCATCGATTACAAATACGGGCTTCCCGGTCGCATACAGGAGAATGGAATCCGCCGTCTCGGGGCCGATGCCGTTGACATCAAGAAGCCTCTTCCGGAGCGTCCGAAGGTCTTCCTTCCCGAGGCGTTTCATGCTGCCTTTATAATCAGCGGCAAGAAAGTCAAGGAAGTGCTTGAGCCTTTTTGCCTTGATATTGAAATACCCCGCCGGTTTTATCAATGAGGCAAGTTTTTCGCGGGGCATTCCATGCAGGGCCTTTGCGCTGAGCTTTCCGTTCCGCTTCAGGTTTTTTATTGCCTTTTCCACGTTGCCCCAGTTCGTGTTCTGTGTAAGAATGGCTCCGACCGCAATCTCAAAGGGGGTGTCCCCGGGCCACCAGTTTTGCGGTCCGAAGAAACCGTGAAGCCTGTTGAAAATATCCATCAGGAGGGTTCCCTGATTTGTCGCTGCCTTTTTACCCATTTACGGTTATATCCCGGGGCCTGCTGCAGGGCTATCCCGGGGGCCAGTGCATGACCCTGCCGGCGAGGATGTGCAGGTGCAGGTGAAAGACCGTCTGGCCGGCTTCGCGATTGCAGTTGACCACAAGCCTGAAACCCTTCTCCGCAACGCCCCTGTCCCTTGCAAGTTTGTTTGCAACCTGAAACAGGCGTCCGATCAGCTCATTGTCCCCTTCCCGTATATCGAGGGAGGTCGATATGTGCTTTTTGGGTATTACCAGTACATGCACCGGCGCCTGCGGGTTTATGTCCTCAAACGCAAGGATTTCTTCGTCATCGTAAACAGTCTTTGCGGGAATCTCTTTTTTGATTATTCTGCAGAACAGGCAATCCATCGGTTCCTCTCCTTTTTTGGTACAATTATAAACAAAACAATGAAATTTTTACTATAATATATGCCATGGTACCTATAACGATCGACGCACTGAAAAAGAGCAGCCATTTTGTGGAAAACATCAGGTGGGATGTCACGCCCAGGATATTCTTTGAGCCGGGGAAAGAGCCCGTGGATATTACACACGGCTACATGTTGTACGTGGATATCATCAATGACAGGCCGGCGCTGGCGGTTATGCAGCTAAGAAGGATTATGAGCAAGACGGTCGCCTATCTTGATGATATACCCGAGGAGCTTTTAAAGGGAGCAATGCAGTGCTCAACCACCGAGTGCATCGGCGGCATGTACCCCCTGGGCGATAAGCTCACCGAATGGCTGAAGGAAGAACTCGGGTTGTCCTGACACGGGCTGTTCAGCCGGTGGATTCCCTGAGCCACTTGAGATATTCTTCCGCACCGTGCGTGACGGGAAGCGCTATAACCTCGGGTACGTCATAGCTGTGAAGCTCTTTCACCCTGGCCGCCAATTCGCCGAAAAGGTGCTTTTGTGTTTTAACTATCATGAGCACCTCGGAATCATCCTCTGTCCTGCCCTGCCACGTGTAGATGGAGCGGACGTCTTTGATGATATTGACGCATGCCGCAAGTCTCGATTCCACAAGGGATCGGGCGATCTTAACCGCCTCCTCCTCGTTCGGCGCGGTAATGAATGTTACAATCACATCTTCCGACATAGCATTATATTTTTACAGAGATTTTTTATAAATTGCAAACCCCCTCAAGATTTGGGTAATGTCAAGATTTCTGTGTAAATTCTTTTAAGGGTGTCATTCTCCATTTATCATTTAAGTGATTTAGTACAGCATAAACAATCCTTTCAATACTCTGAGAGTTGTTAAAACAACTCATAGGTC
>Ga0256839_1002306_pt1 | contig 21410 bp, 20 predicted proteins | sample 354166metaG_FD_185968 | JGI IMG/M metagenome (GOLD analysis project Ga0256839, IMG submission 185968) | Hydrothermal vent microbial communities from Mid Atlantic Ridge, Atlantic Ocean - 354-166 | ecosystem: Environmental > Aquatic > Marine > Hydrothermal vents | place: Atlantic Ocean: Mid... | reverse complement strand
ATTGCTGAGTGCGATTGCTGAGTGCGATTGACAAACAAGAGGACAATCGGTAGTCTCGCGCGCCCTGTGACCCTCCTTATCGTCTGGCATGGCGACAGCGTAGGTAGTCACCGGAGCGAAGCAACATCATGATTCAAGGTCAAACCCGCGCCCAGGTACCAAGCTTATGAAAAGAACATTTCAACCCAGTAACATTCGCCGTAAGAGAACCCATGGCTTTCGTGCCCGCATGAGTACCGTCGGTGGTCGCCGGGTATTGCGAGCTCGCCGCGCCAAAGGCCGAGCCAAACTCTCTGCCTGAGTACCAGAAGGCACGGTTTCCGCGCACCGTCCGGTTGCTGCACAAGCGAGAGTTTGGCCAAGTCTTCGGTGATGCGAAACCCTTCGGTGCTGCGACCTTGACAGTGTTGGCGCGCCCCAATTCGTTCGGACATGCGCGTCTGGGCATGGTCATTGGCAAGAAGAAGATTCGTCGCAGTGTCGACCGAAATCTGATGAAGCGCATTATTCGCGAATCTTTCAGAACGTCGCTCAACGACTTGCCTGCGGTTGATCTCGTCGTTATTGCCCGTCCAGCGAAACAGGTGGATCGCAAGGCTTTGGCGCAGGATCTCCAGAAACAGTGGCGCCGCATCCGCAAGGCATATCTTGATGGCACCGCGGCGACCGCAGCAACCCATGTATGATGGCCGATCCAGGCGTCCGACCCAGGCGCAACCACACTTGAGTGCACGTTAATGGAAAGTCAACGCTCGCTACTTCTTATCACCCTAGCCTTTCTGGGATTCATGATCTGGCAGGCCTGGATGCAGGATCACGCGCCAGCGCCAACCGAGCAGGCCACAACGCAACAGGCGCAGGCACCAAGCGCCGTCACTTCAGAGAGTGGGAAAGATCTGCCCACGGCAGCCGCACCCGGTGCAGAGCCAGCTGCGATCTCACAACAGAACCAGGCCGCGACTTTCGATGTTGGTGCGACCATTCATGTCGTCACCGATGTGTTGGATCTTAAAATCAGCACCAAAGGTGGCGATCTCGTTGATGTCAAATTGCCTACCTACCCGGTCAGTCTTGAGCGTAAGGACGAACCCTTTCAGCTGTTGCATGCTGATCCACCCCCCTATATCGCACAGTCCGGTCTGATCCATGACCGCATCGACGGCGTCGATGTCAATAAACGCGCACCCACCCACCATGCACAGTTCGTTGCGGAAAATTCCAGCTATGTACTGGCCGATGGGGCAGAAAAACTGCTCGTGCCGTTGACCTGGGTCGGCGAAGATGGCGTCAAGGTGACCAAGGCCTACACCTTCACCCGCGGCAAATTCTATGTGGATGTCGATTACAAGGTAGAAAATCAATCCGCAACCGACTGGTCGGCCGGTGCTTATATGCAGTTGCGGCATGGCCCACCGAAACCCCAGGCAGGGATGTTCGGTGCCCAATCCTATAATGGTGCGGCGTACTATGACGGTGAGGCATACCACAAACTGCCGTTTGATGATATGGAGGAAGAGCCGCTCGATATGACCGTAAAGAGCGGTTGGGTCGCGATTTTACAGCACTACTTCATTTCCGCCTGGATGCCACAGAGTACGGAAATGGACAATCAACTCTATTCCAAGGTCATCCATGATGCTGGTCAGACTGCCTATCTGGTCGGTATGCGTTCTCCCTCTGTGTCAATACCGGCAGGCCAAAGCGGTGAGCTCGGCGCGCGTGTTTACGTTGGCCCGAAGCTGCAAAAGGAGTTGGAGAAACTCTACCCTGGGCTGGAGCTGACTTCGGATTATGGCATCTTCACCATCTTCGCAAAGCCGCTATTCTGGATGCTCGACAAGATTCATGCGGTTGTCGGCAACTGGGGCTGGGCGATCATTCTACTGACCATTCTCATCAAGCTTGCCTTCTTCAAGTTGTCTGCGACGAGCTACCGCTCTATGGCAAAGATGAAAAAGGTCGCGCCCAAGCTGGCCTCGATCAAGGAACGCTATCCAGACGACAAGCAGCGCCAGCAACAGGCGATGATGGAGCTGTACAAGACTGAGAAAATCAATCCGCTAGGTGGCTGTTTACCGATCCTGATTCAGATCCCGGTGTTTATCGCCCTATTTTGGGTCTTGCAGGAGAGTGTGGAGCTGCGTCAGGCACCATGGATTCTATGGATCAAGGATCTGTCACTGAAAGATCCCTACTACGTGTTGCCGCTGCTGATGGGAATCAGCATGTTTTTACAAAACAAGCTGAACCCGCCACAGCCTGATCCAATGATGCAAAAGGTCATGATGACCATGCCAATCGTGTTCACGGTCTTCTTCGCCTTTTTTCCGTCAGGCTTGGTGCTGTACTGGGTCGTCAACAATGTCCTTTCGATTGCCCAGCAGTGGTACATTACGCGCGGCATCGAACAGGAGGCCGAAAAAGCACGCAGGTGAACGCGCCTGCCGATACCATCGCCGCCGTCGCAACGCCGCGTGGCCGGGGTGGCGTCGGCATCGTTCGTGTTTCCGGTCCGCTGGTGGAATCCATTGCCAAAGCGATGCTGGGCACCTGCCCTGCTCCGCGCTATGCCAGTTACCAGCGGTTCCTCGATGCCGCCGGTGAGCCACTCGATGAGGGCATAGCGCTCTTCTTCCCCGGCCCCCACTCTTTCACTGGTGAAGATGTACTCGAACTTCAGGGCCACGGTGGGCCGGTATTGATGGACATGCTGCTGTCACGCTGTCTGGAACTGGGCGCCCGGCCCGCCCACCCCGGAGAATTTTCCGAACGTGCCTTTCTCAATGACAAGCTCGATCTGACGCAGGCGGAAGCGATAGCCGACCTTATCGATTCAGGTTCGGAACAGGCCGCGCGCTCTGCGTTGCGCTCGTTACAGGGAGACTTCTCCCGCGTGATAGATAGCATTCTGGACGACCTCGTTGGACTGCGCATGTATGTCGAAGCGGCGCTCGACTTTCCCGAGGAAGAGATCGATTTCCTTGCCGACGGTGAGTCTCTTAGCCGTCTCGATGCCCTGCTCGATCAACTTCAGGAGGTATTTCGAAAAGCAGCTCAAGGCACGCTGTTGAGGGAAGGGCTCCATCTGGTGATAGCCGGTCAACCGAATGCCGGTAAGTCCAGTCTGCTCAACCAGCTGGCGGGGCGTGAAGCCGCCATCGTGACCGACATCGCCGGTACCACACGCGATGTGTTGAAGGAGCAGATTCAGCTCGACGGCATGCCGGTGCATGTGATCGACACCGCCGGTCTTCGCAACAGCGAAGACCCGGTTGAACGTGAAGGGATTCGCCGTGCCTGGGCGGAAATCGAGCGCGCTGATCTGGTGTTGCTGCTGATCGACGATGAAACCGGCTTTGTTGCCGCCGATCAGCAGATTCTCGACCAGCTCCCTGCCCGCCTCCCGGTCATCCGTGTCTACAACAAGATTGACCGTACCGGGCATGAACCGGGTGTTACCGATGACACGGTCTACTTGTCCGCCAAATCCGGCATTGGTATTGATGCCCTGCGTGCCAAGCTGGAAGCCGCGGTCGGCTACGAAGCGGGTACTGAAGGCTTGTTTACTGCCCGGCGCCGGCATCTTCGCGCCCTCGAGGAGACATTGCAGGCATTGCAACGTGCCCGTCGCCAACTGGTCGACTACCAGGCCGGTGAACTGATGGCCGAGGAGTTGCGTCAGGCGCAGGCCCAGCTGGGACAAATCACTGGACGTTTTACCTCCGATGACTTGCTCGGTGAGATATTTTCGTCTTTCTGTATCGGCAAGTAGCCGGGTTATGCAGCCGCGTTGCAGTTGTATTGCGCAGAGAAAAGGGTTAAACGTAATCCAACTACTATTTGCTACTGTGCCGATTGAATGAAGTACCCGGAAAGTTTTGATGTCATTGTTGTTGGCGGTGGCCATGCCGGTGTCGAAGCCGCATTGGCCAGCGCGCGCAGCGGCGCCAGCACCTTGCTGCTGACCCACAACATAGAAACCATTGGCCAGATGAGCTGTAACCCGGCCATAGGTGGCATTGGCAAGGGGCATCTGGTGAAGGAGATCGACGCACTCGGTGGTGTCATGGCACGTGCCGCCGACCGGGCGGGCATCCATTTTCGCATGCTAAACCGACGCAAGGGCCCGGCGGTGCGGGCGACCCGTGCCCAGGCCGACCGTGTACTCTACAAGGCGGCGATCCGCGGGTTCGTCGAGAACGAGCCAAATCTGAAGCTGTTCCAGCAGGCTGTCGATGACCTGCTGATGGACGGCGACCGGGTTGCCGGTGTGCGTACCCAGATGGGGCTGGAATTTGCAGCCAATGCCGTGGTCCTGACGGTCGGCACCTTTCTCGACGGACTAATTCATATTGGTGAGAGTCAGCATCGTGGCGGTCGTGCCGGTGATCCGCCGGCCATTGCGCTTGCCCAACGCTTGCGGGAGATGCCATTCCGTGTCAGCCGGCTGAAGACGGGAACGCCGCCGCGCATCGATGCCCGATCCATCGATTTCTCAATGCTCGAAACCCAGCCGGGCGATGAGCCGCGCCCGGTTTTCTCGTTGCGTGGTAGTCATGACGACCATCCCCGGCAGATGGTCTGCCATATCACACACACCAACGTGCAGACGCATGAATTGATCATGGAGGGTCTGGATCGCTCGCCCATGTACAGCGGTGTCATCGAAGGCGTTGGCCCGCGCTATTGCCCATCGATAGAGGACAAGATCGTGCGTTTCGCGGGCAAGGAGAGTCATCAGATCTTCATCGAACCCGAAGGCCTGACCTCGAACGAGGTCTATCCCAACGGTATTTCCACCTCCCTGCCTTTCGATGTGCAGTATGCCTTCGTGCGCTCGATAAAAGGCTTCGAAAACGCGTTTATCACCCGACCCGGCTACGCTATCGAATACGACTTTTTTGATCCCCGAGACTTGCGCAACACATTGGAGACCCGCTTTGTGCCTGGCCTGTTCTTCGCTGGCCAGATCAATGGCACGACCGGCTATGAGGAAGCGGCGGCCCAGGGCTTGCTCGCCGGTATCAATGCTGCGTTGCAGGTACAAGGCAAGGAAAGCTGGAGCCCGGCCCGGGATGAAGCCTATATCGGCGTCATGGTAGACGATCTGATTACCCAGGGAACGCTCGAACCCTATCGCATGTTTACCAGTCGCGCCGAACATCGACTGCTGCTGCGCGAGGACAATGCTGATCTGCGCCTGACCGAAACCGGGCGTCGCCTCGGCCTGGTGGGAGACGAACAGTGGGCCCTGTTCAATGCCAAACGCGAGGCGGTGGAACAGGAGCTGAGTCGCCTGCACGATACCTGGCTTCATCCTGCGCGTCTCAGCGACGCCGAGCTGGCTGCCCTGCCCGGCGCTGAACCAACGCGGGAGTACCGTCTCGAAGAGCTGCTGCGGCGCCCGGATATGACCTATGATGCACTCATGTCGGTCGCGGCCGCCGGTCCCCCCGTAACCGATCCGGTGGTAGCTGAGCAGGTCGAAATACAGGTGAAGTATTCCGGGTACATCGCCCGCCAGCGGGAGGAAATCGCCAAGCTACAGGGTCAGGAGAAAACCGCTTTGCCCGATACGATCGACTATGCCGATGTCGTCGGTCTATCGCATGAGGTACGACAGAAACTGACCGAGCATCGCCCCGAGACCATTGGACAGGCAAGCCGGATACCGGGTGTCACGCCGGCGGCCCTTTCCTTGTTGATGGTGCACCTGAAAAAAATAGCCTCTCGGAAGCAGAAAAAGTCCGCCTGACAATGTCGTTGCAGACGATCCTGAATATTGGCCTGGACGCACTAGGCATAGCTTCGACGCCCGCTCAGCAGGCGCAAGCCCTGGCGTATATCGGTTTGATCGAGAAGTGGAATCGGGTAGACAACCTCACCGCAATCAGCGATCCCGCGCAGATGGTAAGCCACCACCTGCTCGATAGTTTGACAGTTCATCCCCATCTGCCACCGGCGCAAACCGTGCTGGATGTCGGTTCTGGCGCCGGTCTGCCTGGCATTCCTCTGGCCATCTTCAATCCCACGATCAGCTTCACGCTGCTCGATGCAGCGGCCAAACGGGTACGTTTCATGCGCCATGCGGTGACCACCCTCGGGCTTGCTAATGTCAACGTGGAACAGGGACGCGCCCAAGCATTCCGCCCTGCCAATCGCTTTGATCTCATCATTAGCCGGGCCTTCACCAGCACGGTCGAGTTCGCGTTGCAGACCGCGCCAGCACTGGCTCACGGCGGACGTTTGCTGGCCATGAAGGGTAAGTTGCCGGAAAAGGAATTGAGCGCGTTGCCGGTAAATTTCGAGTACACTGTGGTTCCGCTGCGGGTTCCAGGCCTGGCGGCGGAACGTCATTTGATCACGATTACGGCAGTCCCATGACCCAGGTTTTCGCAGTCACCAATCAGAAAGGCGGCGTCGGCAAAACGACGACGAGCGTCAATCTCTCCGCATCATTGGCGGCGACCAAGCGGCGTGTGTTGCTGATCGACATTGACCCGCAAGGCAATGCCACCATGGGTTGCGGTGTCGACAAGCACGATCTCGAACAGACCACCTGTGATGTACTGCTTGGGGACGCGGCGATCACCGATGTCGTCGTGCCACTGGAGGAGTGGCATTTCGACCTGTTACCCGCCAATGCTGATCTCACCGTTGCCGAAGTAAAGCTGACATCGATGTTTGGGCGTGAATACAAGCTGCGTCGGGCGCTGGAGAGCGTGACAGGGGAGTACGATTTTGTCTTTATCGATTGTCCGCCATCCCTGAACATGCTGACCGTCAACGCGATGGTGGCGGCCAAAGGCATCGTCATCCCGATGCAGTGTGAATACTACGCGTTAGAGGGGTTGAGCGCGCTATTGGACACCATTGGCGAGATAAAAAGCTCAGTCAATCCGGAGGTAGAAATATTCGGTCTGTTGCGCACTATGTATGATCCCCGCAACAATCTGGCGCGGGATGTGTCAGCTCAACTGGAATCACATTTCAGCGACAAGGTGTTCAATACTATTGTGCCGCGCAACATTCGTCTGGCCGAAGCACCTAGTCATGGCGCACCCATTTTGTACTATGATCGAAACTCCACTGGCGCCAAGGCCTACCTGACGCTCGCGGGCGAGGTATTGCGCCGAATCAGCGGTGGCGCCAATATCACTAGCGGAGTGGAAAGCCATGGCTAGAAGGAAAGCCGGTCTCGGTCGGGGTCTAGACGCCCTGCTCAGCTCGGGTTATCGAAACGACAAGAAAGATATCGCGGACGCTGAATTGTCGAAGCTGCCAGTCGACAAAATTCAGCGTGGCCAATATCAGCCCAGGATCCATATTCGTCAGGAAAGCCTCGAAGAACTGGCAGAGTCGATTCGCACCCAGGGTCTGGTACAGCCAATCGTTGTTCGCCCCATTTCGGATGGCTACGAACTGATCGCGGGGGAGCGTCGCTGGCGTGCCGCACAAATGGCCGGCATGCATGAGATTCCCGCCATTATCAAAGACGTCCCCGATCAGGCCGCCGCGGCAATGGCGTTGATCGAAAATATTCAGCGCGAAAATCTCAATCCTCTGGAAGAGTCTCAGGCACTACAACGACTGATCGACGAATTCGGCCTGACGCATCAACAGACGGCTGACTCAGTTGGGCGTTCGCGCACCGCCGTGACCAATCTGCTGCGTCTGCTCGACCTCGAAGATGGTGTCAAGGAAATGCTCGACGAGGGTCAATTGGAAATGGGGCATGCGCGCGCCCTGCTCGCAGTGGCGGGGCAAACCCAGGTAGCCGCAGCGCGCCATATTATCGCCAAGGGACTGTCGGTACGGGAAACTGAACGCTACATTCGTAAGTTGAAGGCTGAAGAGCAGGGTAAACCGAAGCCCGCAAAAGCGGAGCGTTCCCCGGATGTTGTGCGACTGGAAAACAACTTGGCCGACAAGCTCGGCGCACCGGTGAAAATTCAATACAATAGCAAGGGTCAAGGGAAGATCACGGTGTCCTACAATAACCTGGATGAGTTGGACGGCATATTGGAGCACATACTCTGAGGAGAAATCCGGGTGAGGATCAATATTCGTCGATTGCCGAGTGATCGTGTCTTTGGTATTGATTGAATAGCAATAATTATATCCACAGTAACAGCAGGGTGGGCTGCAAAACCCCGATAAGCACAGGCTATTTGCATATAACTTTTTTTATTGACCCGGTGGTTGTTGGTGTCTATACTTTGCCGTCCAATATACGACGCGATTGGCGATTTTCTGTTGCGCCGTTACTGGCAAACTAACCCGGTGACCTTTCTATATTAATTACGCATTAGTGTAGGTGGTTCTGCCGTTTTGTAAGACGTGTGACACTGCTTCCGGGAGGCCGGCGCCAGCATGAAACGCCTGTTTGGTATTCAGGTTGCCCTTGTTCTTCTGGCGGCTACGCTGGCATGGTATTGGTACGGCAACGATGCTGTTGTTGCGGCACTTTATGGCGGCGGCATCGCGCTGGTCAACACGATCTGGCTGGGCCGAAAAGTAGAGCTCGCCGGCGAGATGGCAGAAGAAGATGTCACGCGTGGCATCTACGCGATTTATTTCAATGCCGTGCAGCGTTTCGTGTTCGTGCTCGTGGCGCTTGGGGTCGGGCTGCAGGCGCTGCAACTGACGCCACAGCCGCTGTTGTTGACATTCGGGCTTGCGCAGATCGCCTACTTTTTTGGCCGGCGGCAACCCTGATTCGGACTTTAAAATAAACTGGAAAAGATACGTGAGTACCTCCGCTGATCCGATTTCTGCCCATCCGGTTCAATATATCCAGCATCACCTGACCAATTGGTGCATAGGCTGTGACCCGGAAACCCACAAACCGTCGTCGATTGTCGATTTCGGCGCTTTTTTCCTGGACACTTTTCTGTGGAGTGTCTTCCTCGCCGGGCTGTTTGCCTGGGGTGCATGGTATGTGGGCAAGAATCTCGATCCCGACAAGCCTGGTCCGTTTCAGAATCTGGTTGAAGCGATTGTCGAATTCGTCAACCAGCAGGTGAAGGATATTTTTCCTGGGAGCAACCCCTATATTGGGCCGATTGGCTTGACAATTTTTGTCTGGGTCTTTTTGATGAACGCGATGGATCTCGTTCCCGTTGATCTGATACCTGGTTTTACAGCCTGGGTGGCGGGGCTGTTTGGTGCCGATCCACATAATGTCTATATGAAAGTCGTGCCCACCACGAACCTCGATACGACTTTCGGTCTTGCCATCGTAGTGTTCGCAATGATTGTCTACTACAACATCAAGGTAAAAGGGTTTGTGGGTTATGCTAAGCAATACCTCTTTCACCCATTTGGCAAGTTCCTGATACCGGTGAACATTGTCATGACGACCATTGAGGAACTGGCAAAGCCCGTCAGCCTGGCACTGCGACTGTTCGGAAACATGTTCGCCGGCGAGTTACTGTTTTTGCTGATCGCACTGCTATCGTTCTCATACATGGTGTTGCCGGCACAAGTGTTGCTCGGTGTGCTGTGGGCGATCTTCCATATTTTGGTCATCACGCTACAAGCATTCATCTTTATGCTCTTGACAATCGTCTATCTGGGACTGGCGCATCAGGAAGAGCACTAACAGTTTTTAATTCTGACGTTTATTTTTTACTAAAGGAGACTAGCTAATGAGTCCTGCTGAACTCGCTACTATCTACGCATACACCGCACTGGGTGTTGGTATCATCCTGGCTGCGGCCGGTCTGGGTTCTGCCCTGGGTTGGGGCCTGATCTGTTCTAAATTCATGGAAGGCATCGCACGCCAACCGGAAATGCGTCCCCAGCTGACTGGTCAGATGCTGTTCACAGGCGGTCTGATGGAAGCCTTTCCAATGATCGTTCTGGGTATTGCCATGTGGTTCATCTTCGCAAATCCGTTTGTCGGTGCTGCCAAGGCAGCCATTGGCGGCTGATCCACTGGCATCAGCCATCCAGTTAACCTAACGCGGAGGTTGCCGTGAACATTACAGCAACACTGATTGGTCAGATGCTGGTTTTCGCAGCGCTGATCTGGTTTATCAAAGCTGTGCTTTGGGAACCCATGATCAACATGCTCGAAGACAGAAGGGCGCGTATTGCCGAAGGGCTTGCTGCCGCCGAGCGGGGTGCCCACGAGCAAGAGCTAGCTCAGGAGCGGGCCAAGGAAGCACTCGCCGAAGCCAAGCAGCAAGCTGCCGAGATTATTGCCCAGGCCCAGCGCCGCAGCAGTGAAATCATCGATGAGGCGAAGAACGCTGCCCGCGAGGAAGGCGAACGCCTGAAAGTCGCTGCAGAAGCCGAGATCGAACGTGAAGTCGCCAAGGCGCGAGAAGACTTGCGTAAGGATGTGTCTGCGATTGCCCTGCAGGGTGTCGAGAAGATCCTGGGCAAGGAAGTCGATTCCTCCGTCCACAGCAAGGTACTGGACGAGTTGGCCTCGCAAATCTGACGGAGATAAACCATGTCTGATCTGGTAACCGCTGCGCGTCCTTATGCCAAGGCGATCTTGGAACTTGCAGATTCGGAAAAAGCGATGGCCGACTGGTCGAAGCAGCTCCAGTTTATGGCTGCTGTTGCGCTGGATCCCGAGTTTCACGACTTGGTTGTCGACCCGAAGTTGACGAAACAGGAAGTGGCTGATCTGTTCATCACCGCATGTGGCGATGATATCGATGATCAAGGCAAAAACCTGATCAAGCTGTTGGCTGAAAACGGTCGTATCGTGATTTTGCCGGAGCTGTCGCTGTTCTACGATAAGCTGCGCGCCGATGCGCAAGGCACTGTCGCAGCCGAAGTCTATTCGGCCCATCGATTGAGTAAGGAGCAGCGGATCACGCTGGAAAAGGCGTTGCAGAAACGTCTTGGGCGTGAGGTAAAGATCACTAGCCACGTTGACAATAGCCTGCTCGGTGGCGCCGTGATTCGTGCCGGCGATCTGGTCATCGACGGGTCCCTGAAAGGCCGAATCGAGAAGCTGAATGCAGCCCTGACTCGCTAAGAGGAATTGAAACCATGCAATTGAATCCCGCTGAAATCAGCGAACTCATCAAAAAGCGCATTGCCGATTTCGAATCGGCCGCCGAAGCGCGCACCGAAGGCACCGTCGTCAGTGTGACTGACGGTATCGTACGCATCCACGGGCTTGCCGACGTCATGTCCGGCGAGATGATCGAATTTCCCGGCGAAACCTATGGTATGGCGCTCAACCTGGAGCGTGATTCGGTTGGTGCCGTGATTCTGGGTGACTACAAGCACATCACCGAGGGCGATACCGCCAAATGTACCGGGCGTATTCTCGAAGTCCCGGTGGGTCGGGGCTTGCTTGGACGTGTTGTTGACGCGCTCGGCAATCCGATCGATGGCAAGGGTCCGATCGACAATGACGGCTTCGATGCGATTGAAAGAATGGCACCGGGCGTTATCGAACGGAAGTCGGTCGATCAACCGGTGCAGACAGGTCTGAAAGCCATCGATGCGATGGTGCCGGTTGGCCGTGGTCAGCGCGAGTTGATCATTGGTGACCGCCAGACTGGAAAATCGGCGGTGGCCATCGACGCGATCATCAACCAGAAGGGCACCGGCATCAAATGTATCTATGTTGCTGTTGGCCAGAAAGCATCGACCGTTGCCAATACCGTGCGCAAGCTCGAAGAGTTTGGCGCCATGGAGCACACCATCGTCGTCGCAGCAAACGCTGCTGAATCGGCCGCGATGCAGTACATCGCTCCCTATGCTGGCTGCACCATGGGCGAATATTTCCGCGATCGTGGTGAAGATGCCTTGATCATTTACGATGATCTCACCAAGCAGGCCTGGGCGTATCGCCAAGTATCATTGTTGTTGCGTCGCCCCCCTGGTCGTGAAGCCTATCCTGGTGATGTTTTCTATCTCCATTCGCGCTTGTTGGAGCGTGCTTCGCGTGTCAATGCCGAGTATGTTGAAAAATTCACCAACGGCGAGGTAAAAGGGCAGACTGGATCACTGACCGCATTTCCGATCATCGAGACCCAGGCTGGTGACGTCTCCGCCTTCGTACCGACTAACGTCATCTCGATCACTGATGGTCAGATCTTCCTTGATACTGACCTATTCAACTCCGGTATTCGGCCAGCGATCGACGCCGGTCTGTCGGTATCGCGTGTTGGTGGCGCGGCACAGACCAAGATCATCAAAAAGCTCGGTGGTGGTGTACGTCTCACCCTGGCTCAATATCGAGAGTTGGCGGCATTCTCCCAGTTTGCCTCTGATCTCGATGACGCGACCCGGCAGCAGCTCGAACGCGGTAAGCGCGTTACCGAGTTGATGAAGCAGCATCAGTTCTCACCCATGAGCGTGGCGGAGATCGCGTTCTCGCTGTATGCGGCCAACGAGGGTTTTCTCGATGACGTCGATGCGACCAAGGTGGTCGATTTTGAAGCAGCGATGCTGAGCTATCTGAATTCGGATTATTCCGATCTGTTGGCGAAGATCAATGAGAATGGCGACTTCAACGATGAAATCGAAGCCGAGATGAAAAAGGCGTTGGAAGATTTCAAAGCCAACAATACCTGGTAAGCGAGGCCGATCATGGCAGTTGGTAAAGAGATACGCACACAGATCAAGAGTATCACCAATACTCAGAAGATCACCAAGGCCATGGAGATGGTGGCCGCGAGCAAAATGCGTCGGGCCAAGGAACGCATGGACGCGACCAAGCCTTATGCGCAGAAAATGCGCAACGTCATCAGTCATCTGGCCATGGCGCATCCTGAGTACAAACATCCGTTCCTGCAGGAGCGCGAGGTCAAACGGGTGGGGTATATTGTTATCTCCACTGATCGTGGTTTGTGTGGCGGGCTCAATATCAACCTGTTCAAGGAAGCCATGAATTCGATGGAAACATGGCATGAGCAGGATATTCCGATCGATCTGTGCCTGATTGGCGCCAAGGCGGAAGCATTTTTCAAACGCATCGGCAATATCGCTTCCAGTGTTTCACATCTGGGCGATACACCCCATCTTGATACCCTGATCGGCACCGTGAAAGTTATGCTCGACAGCTTCTATGATGGCAGTATCGACCGCCTCTACCTTGTAGAGAATGAGTTCGTCAACTCGATGACGCAGCAGCCGCGGGTAAGTAAGTTGATTCCCGTGGAGCCGTCCGATGAAGATGAACTCAAGCATCACTGGGATTACATCTACGAGCCGGATTCGAAGGAAGTACTCGATGGCTTGCTGATGCGCTATGTCGAGTCGCTGGTCTATCAGGGTGTGGTTGAAAACATTGCCTGTGAAATGTCCGCCCGTATGGTGGCAATGAAAGCTGCCACCGATAACGCTGGTGACATGATCGACGAGTTGAAGTTGATATACAACAAGGCGCGCCAGGCCGCGATCACCCAAGAGATTTCCGAGATCGTCAGTGGCGCGGCTGCTATCGGCTAAGGCTGCGGAATTTAACGAATTAAGATTAGTCAAGAGGAACACTTCATGAGTTCTGGAAACATCATCGAAATCATCGGCGCGGTCGTGGATGTTGAATTCCCACGTTCCGAAGTACCAAAAGTATATGACGCCCTGAAACTGGACGACGGTGAGCTGATTTTTGAAGTTCAGCAGCAGTTGGGAGACGGCGTCGTACGTACCATTGCCATGGGAACAACCGATGGCTTACGACGCGGCATGGCCGTGGCGAGTACCGGGGCACCCATATCCGTACCCGTTGGTCAGGGAACACTGGGGCGCGTCATGGATGTGCTCGGTCGGCCTGTGGACGAGGCGGGAGAGGTCGATGCCGAGCGCTTGATGCCCATTCATCGTGACCCACCGAGCTATGACGAACAGGCTGCCTCAGTCGAGTTGCTTGAGACCGGCATCAAGGTCATCGATTTGATCATGCCGATCGCCAAGGGCGGCAAGGTTGGTCTCTTTGGCGGTGCGGGTGTTGGTAAGACCGTGACGCTGATGGAATTGATTAACAACATCGCGGTACAGCAGGAAGGCCTGTCGGTTTTCGCCGGCGTTGGTGAGCGTACGCGTGAAGGCAACGACTTCTACCATGAAATGAGCGAAGCCGGCGTACTCGACAAGGTTGCGCTGGTGTATGGGCAGATGAACGAACCGCCAGGCAACCGCCTGCGTGTCGCGCTGACTGGTCTGACAATGGCGGAATACTTCCGCGACGAAGGTCGTGATGTTCTGATGTTTATCGACAACATCTATCGCTATACGCTTGCGGGTACCGAGGTATCGGCCCTGTTGGGTCGGATGCCATCTGCGGTAGGCTACCAGCCGACGCTGGCGGAAGAAATGGGCGCGTTGCAGGAACGGATCACCTCGACCAAAACCGGATCGATCACCTCGTTCCAGGCGGTTTATGTACCTGCCGACGATCTTACCGACCCGTCTCCAGCCACGACATTTGCCCACCTAGATGCGACGTTGGTATTGTCGCGGCAGATAGCCGAACTGGGTATCTACCCGGCGGTAGACCCGCTTGATTCCACTTCACGCCAACTCGATGCGCAAGTCGTTGGTGAAGAGCACTACAACGTGGCGCGGGCGGTACAGAATACCTTGCAGCGTTACAAAGAGCTCAAAGACATCATCGCGATTCTTGGCATGGATGAGCTGTCGGAAGAGGACAAGCTGGTTGTGGCTCGCGCACGGAAGGTTCAGCGCTTCCTGTCACAGCCATTCTTTGTTGCTGAAGTGTTCACCGGCGCGCCCGGCAAGTACGTCTCCATCAAGGACACGGTTGCCGGTTTCAAGGCCATCGTCGATGGAGAATATGACGACCTGCCCGAGCAGGCTTTCTATATGGTTGGCACGATCGATGAGGTTGTCGAAAAAGCCAAGTCGATGTCCTAACGAAAGAGGCGGCGAATTATGGCCATGACCATGCATGTCGATGTTGTCAGTGCGGAAGGCGAAATCTTCTCCGGTACTGCTGAAGAAGTCTTTATTCCTGCTGAACTGGGAGAGATCGGGGTGTTGCCTCGACATACACCGCTGATCAGTCGGCTCAAGCCCGGTGAGGTCAGGGTAAAGATGTCGGGTGAGGAGACGTCGATCTTTGTCAGTGGCGGCATGGTCGAAGTTCAGCCCCATGTCGTCACCGTGCTGGCGGATACCGGCATCAGAGCTCAGGATCTGGACGAGGCCAGGGCGCTCGAAGCCAAGGCGCGTGCCGAAGAAGCAATGCAGAGCCAGGAGGATACGATCGAATTTGCCAAGGCAAAATCGGAGTTACTCGAAGCGATGGCTCAGCTGCAAATGCTTGAGAAGATTCGTAAGAAAGCGCGTTAGCGCACAAATCGACAGTAACCTGAACACAATCTGTGAACGGGTTAAAAAAGGCAGCCTTGGGCTGCCTTTTTTTTCGCCTGGACAAGTTACAATCGCCGTGTTTTCCCGGCTTTTTTACCTGACCAGTTAATCCGGTGACCGATCTGCGTTAGCAATGACTGTCTGCCTGAAACTATCAAGCGGTCGGAAGGTCGATAGATATATGGCTGCGTATTGGCATTCATCTAGCCCGGATTTCTCACCGGGTCGCAGTACTGAACTGGCGAAAAAACCGAATAGGTGAAAACGGACGGTTCACAACGGCGCTATTGCTCGGAGACAGGCCTCGGCGCGTGATAGTCGGCTATTCAAACTCTCAATTTACAAGTAGGACCCACATGGATCTGGCAGTCATTATTCTTGCCGCAGGCAAGGGCACACGGATGCGATCCCGTTTGCCGAAAGTGCTTCACCCGCTGGCAGGCAAGCCATTGGTAAAGCATGTCATCGATACCGCACGTAAGCTAAATCCCAAAGAGGTGATTGTCGTCGCTGGTCATGGCGCCGACCAGCTCCAGGCTGAAATCGACGATGCGGATATCAAATGGGTGTTGCAGCAAGAACAGCTGGGCACCGGACACGCCGTACAGGTTGCTATGCCGAGCGTTAGCGCTGCCAATGTTCTCGTTCTCTATGGCGATGTGCCATTGATTACTGCGCGAACCCTTGAATCGTTGACTGCTGCGGTACGCCCGGGCCAGATGGCCTTGCTGTCGGTGGAGCTCTCCAACCCCGCTGGCTATGGTCGCATCGTCCGGGGCAATGATGGCAGCGTCCAGCGCATCGTTGAGCAGAAAGATGCCACGGCTGAAGAACTCACCATCAGCGAAGGGAACACCGGCATTCTCTGTGCTACCCGTGACGATCTTGCCAGCTATCTTGCGGGACTCAGGAACGAAAACGCCCAGGGGGAGTACTATCTAACCGACTGCATCGAAGCCTGTGTCGCTGCGGGTGGTGTGGTACATGGCATGGTCGCGGCCAGCGAAAGTGAGGTCAGTGGCATCAACGACAAGCTTCAGCTCAATGCGCTGGAGCGCGTGTTCCAGCAGCGCGCCGCGCAGTTGCTGATGGAACAGGGCGTGACCCTGGCTGATGCAAGCCGTTTTGATCTGCGTGGTGAGATCGAGCAGGTCGGCATGGATGTGAGTATCGATATCAATTGTATTTTCGAGGGCAGGGTATCGATCGGTGACAACGTCACCATTGGTGCCAACTGCCACATCATCAACTCGACGATCGGTGACAACGCGACCATTCTCGACAACTGCATCATCGAGGACTCGAGCGTTGCTGCCGACTGTAATATCGGGCCGTTTGCACGCCTGAGGCCGGCTACCGATCTGAAGCAGGGGGCGAAGGTCGGCAATTTCGTGGAGACCAAAAAGGCTAGCGTAGGGAAGGGCAGCAAAATCAATCACCTCAGCTACGTCGGCGATGCGGTGATTGGTGAGAATGTGAATATCGGTGCTGGCACCATTACCTGTAACTACGATGGCGCCAACAAGCATCTCACCGAGATTGGGGACAATGCCTTCATTGGTTCCAACAGCGCACTGGTAGCGCCCGTCAAGATTAATGAAGGCGCCACGATCGGCGCCGGTTCGACCATTACAAGAGAAGCGCCTCAGCACACGCTGACGCTAACCAGGGCTAAACAGATCAACATCATCGGCTGGAAAAGACCGGTAAAAGGAGAAAAGTGATATGTGCGGAATCGTTGGGGGTGTAGCACAGAGGGATGTCTATCCGATTCTGATCGAGGGCCTGAAGCGCCTGGAATACCGTGGTTATGACTCGGCCGGTCTGGCCGTCGTCACCTCGGATCACGAAATCACCCGGCATCGCCGTCTCGGGAAAGTTGCCGAGCTGGAAGCGGCGTTGGCCGAGCAGCCACTGCCAGGCGGATTGGGTATTGCGCACACACGTTGGGCGACACATGGTGTCCCATCGGAGAACAATGCCCACCCGCATATTTGTAACGACAAGATTGCGATCGTGCATAACGGCATTATCGAGAATTTCGAGGAGCTACGGGAACAGCAGAAGGCACAGGGCTACGTCTTCACTTCGGAAACTGATACCGAGGTGATTGTTCATCAGATCACCCGTTACTACGATGAAACCGGCGATCTGCTCGAAGCTGTCGCCAAGGCAATTCGCGATTTCAAGGGAGCCTATGCACTCGGTGTTATCTGCCGCGACGATCCGGCGAGCATGGTCATCGCCCGTGAAGGCAGTCCGTTGGTCGTGGGCCTGGGAATCGCCGAGAACTTCATTGCGTCAGATGTACAAGCGCTATTGCCGGTCACGCATCGCTTTATCTACCTGGAAAATGGCGACCTCGGCCGCATCACGCGCGACAAGATCGAGCTGTTCGACAGCGAGCTGATCCCCGTCGAGCGTGAAGCGAAGACCTCCGTTCAGAGTGACAGCAGCGTCGAGCGTGGCAAGTTCAAACACTACATGCTCAAGGAAATCTACGAGCAACCCAAGGCCGTCAGCGAGACGCTGCAGGGCAGGGTGACCGACAACTCCGTGCTCGACAGCGTATTCGGTAACAACGCCGGTGAGTTGTTTGAACGGGTGAAGACAATCCAGATCGTTGCCTGTGGAACCAGCTATCACGCCGGAATGTGCGCCCGCTACTGGTTCGAATCGTTTACCGGCATTCCTTGCAACATAGAGGTTGCCAGCGAATTTCGTTATCGTAACCCGGTGGTTCCCGATAACTGCCTGTTTGTCACCATTTCGCAATCTGGCGAGACTGCCGATACCCTGGCGGCGCTGATGCAAGCCAAGGAGCGGGGCTATCTTGGCACATTGGCCGTATGCAACGTACCCGAAAGTTCGCTGGTGCGTGAATCCGACCTCATGCTCATGACCCACGCCGGGCCTGAGATTGGTGTCGCTTCCACCAAGGCATTTACCACCCAGCTGGTGGCACTGATGCTGCTGGTGGTTGCGGTTGGCAAGCATCACGGCATGGCCGCTGAGCAGGAAGCGGAAATCGTCACCGCACTGAACAACCTGCCAAATCTCATCGAACTTGCCCTCAACCGCGATGCCGAAATCGAAGAGCTGTGTAACGAATTCCTCGACAAGGAACACGCACTGTTTCTGGGTAGGGGTGTCGAATACCCGATCGCCCTGGAAGGTGCATTGAAGCTCAAGGAAATCTCCTATATCCACGCCGAGGCCTACCCGGCTGGTGAGCTGAAACACGGGCCGTTGGCGCTGGTGGATGAAAACATGCCGGTCGTCACTGTGGCACCCAGCAACGACCTGTTGGAAAAACTGCGATCAAACCTCGAAGAGGTACGAGCACGTGGCGGGCTTCTTTATGTTTTCGCCGATGATGTCAGCAATTTCGACGATGATTCCGAGAACATCCGTGTTGTCGAAATCGAGCCGGCACCCAGCGTCGTCGCGCCGATCGTCAATGTCGTCTATCTGCAACTGCTGTCCTACCACACGGCCGTACTGAAAGGCACCGATGTCGATCAGCCGCGAAACCTCGCCAAGAGCGTGACCGTCGAATAGGCGGCGGCGCTATTTGGCTCGACGTTGATGCATATCATCCGCTGGCGCCGAGCCAGCGAAGGCGCAATAATCCTGCAACCACCTCTATTTCTGCAGGGTCAGGATTATGGCGACAACAATTGGCATCAATGGCTTCGGGCGCATGGGTCGTCTTGGTTTTCGTGCCGGCTGGAACAACCCGGAATTTGAATTTGTCCGGATCAACGAAATCAGTGGCGATGCGGCGACCGCGGCCCATCTGCTGAAGTTCGATTCGATCCACGGTGTATGGCCGGCAGACTGCCACGCGAACGATGACGCCTTGCTGGTTGAAGATCGCCGCATCGCTTACAGCAGCAATGTCCCGATCGTCGCTACCGACTGGTCTGACTGCGATATCGTTATCGAGGCGACCGGTGTCTACCGCAGTGTTGATCAACTGCAAGCCTACTTTGATCAAGGAGTGAAAAAGGTCATCGTCGCCGCACCGGTCGACGGGGCGCTCAATATCGTCTATGGCGTCAACGACGACCTGTATGACCCCGACTTCCACCATCTGCTAACGGCTGCGTCCTGCACCACCAATTGTCTAGCCCCTGTCATCAAGGTGCTGTACGAACAAATCGGCATCGAACATGGGTGCATGACGACCATCCATGACATTACCAACACCCAGACCATTGTCGACAAAGGGCATAAGGATCTGCGCCGGGCCCGCGCTTGTGGCCAGTCACTCATCCCGACCACTTCCGGATCAGCCAAGGCCATTGTCCAGATATTTCCGCAACTCAAGGGCAAACTGAACGGCATGGCGGTGCGTGTGCCATTGCTCAATGCATCGCTCACCGATCTGGTGGTCGAAACCTCACGCCCGGTAACGATCGCGGAGGTCAATGCCTTATTCAAAACGGCAGCGGAGGGGGAGCTCGAAGGAATTCTGGGGTATGAAGAGCGACCACTCGTCTCGGTCGATTTCAAGGACGACCCACGCTCCGGTATCGTCGATGCGCAGTCCACGATGGTGATCGACGATACCCAGTTAAAAGTGCTGATCTGGTACGACAACGAATGGGGTTACGTGAACCGCATGATGGAACTGGCGGCGAAAGTGGCCGCCACGCTCTGATCATGGACAATGCCACCCGAAGCTACCTTGTCATCACCGCCGGTTATTGGGCGTTCACCCTCACCGACGGGGCCATCCGCATGCTGGTGGTACTCTATTTCCACCTGCTTGGCTATTCGCCGCTGGAAGTGGCTATGCTGTTTTTGTTTTACGAATTTTTCGGCATAGTCACCAACCTCGTTGGCGGTTGGCTGGGAACGCGGCTCGGCCTGAACGTAACCATGCACATCGGCATGGCGCTACAGGTGTTCGCCCTGATGATGCTGACCGTGCCTGAGTCATGGCTTTCAGTCGCCTATGTCATGGCGGCGCAAGCCCTTTCGGGAATCGCCAAAGACCTGAATAAAATGTCTGCCAAGGCCAGCGTAAAAACACTGGTCAAACAGGGCGGCGAGTCGAAACTGTTCAAATGGGTGGCCATACTGACCGGCTCGAAAAATGCACTCAAAGGAGCCGGGTTTTTTCTCGGCGCATTTCTGCTCGACCTGGCAGGGTTCAGAGCAGCGCTGATGATACTTGCCGGGGGCCTTTTCCTGGTATTGATCGCGACCTGGGTATTGCTGCGTGAGAACCTCGGGCAGTCGAAGGTAAAGCATAAATTCAGCCAGGTATTCTCGAACGTCGCCGCCATCAACTGGCTATCGGCCGCCAGATTCTTCTTGTTCGGCGCACGGGATGTCTGGTTCGTCGTCGCGCTGCCGGTCTTCCTCTACGATCGGCTCGACTGGAGCTTTACCGAAACCGGCAGCTTCCTTGCACTCTGGGTGATTGGCTACGGCTTCGTACAGGCCAGCGCACCCAAGCTGATACGAGGCCACCAGCCGGGTGGGCGCACAGCGCTGATCCTGGCAATCGCCCTCGCGACTATTCCGGCCGGTATTGCACTGGCAATGGGGCAGGGCTGGAACCCGGCAACCGTCGTCACCATCGGCTTAATGATTTTTGGCGTAGCCTTCGCCATCAACTCCGCCGTGCACTCCTACCTCATCCTCGCCTATGCCCATCACGACAAGGTATCAATGAGCGTCGGTTTCTACTACATGGCCAACGCCGGAGGCCGACTAACCGGCACCGTCCTCTCCGGCCTTGGCTACCAACTCTTCGGCTTGGCGGGCTGTCTTTGGATTTCCGCACTCTTCGTCGCAATCGCCGCCATTCTCTCCCTCCCACTGCCAGCTGTCGCGAGTGAAACACAACGGAGCTGACAGTAGAGCCCAGCGTTAATATACGTCGATGCGAGATATATCCACCGAAAAAAGCGGTCTTCTGCTGGCGGAAACCAAAGCAGGGCAGGACGCAGGAACCGTAAGCGCCAAAGAATCAGCCCCCTTGCAAAATCCCCTGACTTGCATTCCATGGCAACAAGGCGTCCAGTTTCTCCGCCGTATCAGCCCCAGTAATATGCCGCAGCACATGGCGGATATAGGCAAAC
>Ga0256839_1002305_pt1 | contig 21411 bp, 17 predicted proteins | sample 354166metaG_FD_185968 | JGI IMG/M metagenome (GOLD analysis project Ga0256839, IMG submission 185968) | Hydrothermal vent microbial communities from Mid Atlantic Ridge, Atlantic Ocean - 354-166 | ecosystem: Environmental > Aquatic > Marine > Hydrothermal vents | place: Atlantic Ocean: Mid... | reverse complement strand
TCCACCTGATAGGTGGAAGTGACGATACTGCACTCATCGAGGATGTCATAGCCCGACTCCTCGCCAATGAAGATCTGCACGCCCTCGGTATTGAGGCACTGGTCGAGCAGGCGCAGGACCTGGCGCTTCTCGTTGAAGGCCTCGAACAGGTCGCGCAGTGTCTCCACGTTGGACAGCTCGTTGAACTCCAGAAGGTTGGTCTGGCCGGCAAAGATGAGGTTGTCGTCTTCCTCGTTCTTCTTCAGCACCTGTTCGGCCACGGAAATGGCGTCCCGCATGACGGCATCCATACGCGCCCGCGTATCGCGCAGTTCCTTCAGCAATTGCTCCCTCACCTGTGCCAGATCCATACCGGCAAACAGACTGTTCAGGCAATTGGCGATCTGCTGCAGTTCAGCACTGGTGTAGTTGCGCTCCGTATGAATGATGGTGTTCTCCACGTCCTGCTCATTGATCACCATGACAACCAGCACCCGCCGCTCGGAAAGCGGCATGAACTCGATGTGGCGCAGCGCCCGGTGCGCCCGGCGTGGCAACATGACGACACCGGCCATACTGGAGATATCCGACAGCAGACCGGAAACCGAGGAGGCCAGCTCCTGCATGGACTCCTTCTTATGGAACTTCTCTTTCATCAGGCGCAGCTGACCGGCATCGAGGGGCTCCACTTTCAGCAGGGTATCGATGAACAGGCGGTAGCCCCTGGGCGTGGGCACGCGCCCGGCGGAAGTATGGGGTGAAGCAACCAGTCCCAGCATTTCCAGGTCCGACATGATATTGCGGATCGTCGCCGGGCTGAGCTGCAGGCGGGATTCCCGCGCCAGTTTGCGCGAACCAACAGGCTGCCCTTCCCTGATATAGCTTTCTATCAGGGTCTTGAGCAGGTGCCGGGCGCGTTCGTTGATTTCCTGGGTCACGACAATCGAAGATAAGCTGATGATTGAAAACCTGAATCCGCGGACTCAGGTGAAAAGACAATAGGTCTCGCGCGCGCTACAGACGCAATAAAAACGTAGCAACTCAGTCACACACTGTCAAGCGATTGACTGACATCACCATACCACAATCGAAGCACTCATCACGGCATTTTGTGTTTTGATGCGCCCATGTTAAGTTTCATGAGGTTACGGAGGGAAAAGACAGCCGCGCGGACTGAATCAGTGACACAAGCAACCTTTACATCCATAGGCATCATCGGCAAACATGGCGACCCCGGCGTCGGGGGCACCTTGACCACCCTGAGCCACTACCTCCTGGAAAAGGGCCTGGAAGTGACCATCGACGAACGCTCGGCCGCGATTCTGCAGGATGACCACCTGAAAAGCGGCAGCCTGGCCGAGATCGGCCGGCATTGCGATCTCGCCATTGTGGTGGGCGGCGACGGCACCCTGCTCAATGCGGCGCGCGCCCTGGCGGACTATGACGTGCCACTGGCCGGGATCAACCTGGGACACCTCGGTTTTCTCACGGATATCTCGCCCGACACCATGCAACGCTACATGGACGAAATCCTCTCTGGCGAGTACTTGACGGAAAACCGCTTTTTGCTCAAGGCCGGCATTTTTCGCGGCGACGAACAGGTCAGCAAGAGCGAGGCCTTCAACGATGTTGTCGTACATAAATGGAATGTGGGGCGCATGATACGCCTGGAAACCTATATCAACGAGGTATTCGTCAGCCGCCTGCGCGCCGACGGACTCATTATCGCCACCCCCACCGGCTCCACGGCCTACGCCTTGTCCGCCGGAGGCCCCATTCTCCACCCCCAGTTGCAGGCCCTGGTGCTGGTGCCCATCTGCCCCCACAGCATGAACAACCGCCCCATCGTCATCGAGGACAACAATGTCATCGATATCGTGGTATGCGACAACGCCCACGACAACACGCAGATCACCTGCGATGGGCAGATCGCCTTCAGCCTCAAGGCGGGCGACCGCATCCGGGTCAGCAAGAAGGAACGCCCCATCCGTCTCATCCACCCCGCCCAGCACAACCACTACGAACTGCTGCGCGCCAAGCTGCACTGGGCCGAAAACCCCCTCAGATCCTGAAACCGCCCTTGCCGCCCGCCCATGCTGACCCGCATCCAGGTACACGACTTTGCCCTCGTTGACGATCTCGAGCTTGAGTTTGGGGAGGGCCTCACGATCTTCACCGGAGAAACCGGCGCCGGCAAATCCATCCTCATCGAGGCCCTTGGCCTGGCCCTGGGCAAACGCGCGGAGAGCGGCATGGTGCGCCAGCACTGCAAGCGCGCCGACATCACCGCCCTGCTGGATATCAGCGGCAACGACGCCGCCCTGCAATGGCTGCGGGACCACGAGCTGGAGGATGACCGTGAGTGCTTCCTGCGCCGCACCATCAGCAGCGAAGGCCGTTCGCGGGCCTATATCAACGGCCGCCCCGTTCCCCGCCAGTTGCTCCATGAGCTGGGCCTGATGCTGGTGGACATTCATGGCCAGCATGATCACCAGTCCCTGCTGCGCAAGGAATCTCAGCGCCGCTTGCTGGACGACTTCGCCCAGCACCCCCAGCTGCTGGCTGAAACCGCCCGGGCATTCCAGCAGCTTCAGCAGTTGAAAGGGCGTCTTGCCGAACTGGAAAAAACGACCGCGGGCCGCGGCGACCAGGCTGCCTTGCTGGCCTATCAGGTCCAGGAACTCAAGTCCCTCAACCTGACAGCGGAGGAACTGCCGGCGCTGGAACAGGAGCATCAACGCCTGGCCAACGCGGAGACGCTGATTCACACCCTGCGCCACGGCCTGGCCCAACTGGATGACGACGAGCAGTCCGTCAATACCGTACTGTCACGCATCATCGGCGATCTGCAATCCTTGCAGCAAAACGACGACGCCCTCCCCGCCCTCACCGGCGCACTGTCGGAGGCGCTGGTCCAACTCCAGGAGGCGGCGGGCGATCTGCGCCATCACCTCGACGGATTGCGCCTGGATCCCCAGCGCCTGCACGAAATCGAACAACGCCTCACGACGCTGCATGATATCGCCCGCAAGCACCATGTCCGCACCGAGGAACTCCCCGACCTGTCCGCGCGGCTGCAGCAGCGCTTGTCACAACTGGAGAATGCCGATCTGGAACGGCAGCAACTCCTGGAAGCAATCCTGGCCGCCGAGGAGGCCTATCGCCGCCATGCGCAAGAACTGAGCCGCAGCCGGACGGCTGCCGCCAGTGCATTGAGCCGGGAAACCACAGTCCACATGAGAAAGCTGGGGATGCCCGATGGCGAAATCCGGGTCCAGGTCAAACCCCTTGCAGAGCAGCGCATGACGGCAGCGGGCATAGACGAGGTGGAATTCCTGGTCACCACAAACCCCAGCCTGCCGCCCAAACCCCTCAACAAAGTCGCCTCGGGCGGCGAACTGTCCCGCATCAGCCTCGCCATTCATGTGGTGACAGGGCGGCGGGGCGATATACCCACCATGATCTTCGATGAAGTGGACGTGGGCATCGGCGGCCGCATCGCGGAAATCGTCGGCCAGGAACTGCGCACCCTGGGCGACCGTTGCCAGGTCCTGTGCATTACCCACCTGCCCCAGGTCGCCGCCCAGGGGCATCATCACCTCCAGGTCAGCAAACAATCCTCCCAAAAGGCCGCCACCGTCAATATCCGCCGCCTTTCCAAACCGCAGCGCAGCGAGGAAATTGCACGCATGCTGGGGGGGGTGGAAATCACGGCGCAGACCCGCGCCCATGCCGAGGAAATGCTGGCGCGCAGCCAGCAAGGTTGAAGCAAGCGCTATCCGTCCGCGCCGGGCTGGATCGTCAGGCTGGTCTGCGCCGCTCCGGCCTACTGACAGTCCTTGCAGACACCGTAGATATACAGGCAATGATCGGTGATTTCGTAGCCGGCTTTCCTGGCAATCTTGCGCTGCCGCTCCTCGATAATATCATCGACGAATTCATCCACCCTGCCGCACTTGACGCACAGAATATGATCGTGGTGCTCGCCCTGGTTCAGTTCATAAACCGAGTGCCCCTCCTCGAAATGATGACGCGAAACCAGCCCGGCCGCCTCGAACTGGGTCAGGACGCGGTAGACCGTGGCCAGCCCCACATCCTCCCCCGACTCCAGCAGCGCCTTGTAGACATCCTCGGCACTCATATGACGCATTTTCCTGCTTTCCAGTATCTGCAGGATCTTGAGACGCGGCAGGGTGATCTTGAGCCCCGCCTTTTTCAGGTCGATATCTTCCATTACAGCACATCTCCGCCGACGACTGCGGCTGTTGTTACGAGTTCATCCAATTTACTGAGACAATCCTGCACGGCCAAGGCGCAGCCGGCCCACTGCACGGGGTTTTGTGATCATGCCTCATAGTCACTATAATCACTGTTCGAAAACACGTTCCCGGAAATCTCGATGCAAAAACTGCTTCTTTTTGTCCTGTTGTTGGCCACTCTGGTCATGAGCGCCTGCTCCATTCACAAGATTGACGTGCAACAAGGCAACATCGTCACGCCTGACATGCTGGAGCAGCTCAATCCAGGCATGACCAAGCGCCAGGTCGAATTCGTCATGGGCACGCCCCTCATCGTCAGCGCCTTCAACGACGATCACTGGGTCTATTATTACAGACTCCAGTCTGGAGACGGCAGAATCGAGCAGTATCATGTCACCCTCGACTTCGAGGAAGGCAAACTGTCCCATATCGAGAACGCCCTTCCTGCATCGGCCAGCGCCGCTCAAGCCGATTGATCCCCTGACTCACCATCACCCTGCCCTTCCTTCTGCTCCCGCGCATCGAGATCGCCGCCGCCCTTTTTCATGCGCTTGCCCTCGGCCGCGCGCTGGCGGCGCACTTCCTTGGGATCGGCAATGAGGGGACGGTATATTTCCACCCGGTCGCCGGGGCGCAAGGTGGCATTCTTTCTGGCCAGTTTGCCGAATATCCCCACCTTGCTCTTGCCCAGATCGATTTCAGGGAAATTATCCAGTATCCCCGAATGAGTGATGGCATCCTCGAGGGTGGCGTCGGCATGGATCTTGACCGGGATGATCACCTGGACATCCGGCAAGGCATAGGCCACCTCCACTTCGATCATTTCAGCGTTTTCCATAAATCTCCACGGCGCGTTTGATAAAGGCGTCCAGCAGGGTATTGGTAATCTGGTTGAAGACAGGACCGATACTCACCTTCAGCAGGGTACTCGAAAACTCGTATTCCATATCCAGTGAGACCTTGCACGAGTCCTCATTGAGGGCATCGAAACGCCAGAAACCTTCCAGGCGGCGGAACGGCCCCTCCACCAGGCGCATCTCGATCATCTTGTCTTTCTGCAGGCGGTTGAGGGTGGTAAAGGTCTTCTGGATGCCGCCGCGCGCCAGTTCGATGGAGGCCTTGACCTCGTCTTCGTCGCGATGCCACACACGCGTGCTCCTGCACCAGGGCAGAAACTGCTGATAGGCGGGGATGTCATCCACCAGTTCGTACATCTGGGCACAGGTATAGGGAACGATGGCGCTTTTGCTGACGACAGGCATATCAGAATTCTCACTCGGCCCCAATGACGCCAATGGCATTGAGGAAAACCACGATGACCGCCAATGGCGTCACGTATCTCACCAGGATTCTCCACAGACTGTAGGCCACGGGCGCCTTCATGGCCAGTTCATCCTGAGTCGATTTTTTCGACATCACCCAGGCGGCAAAAACGGCAATGAACAAACCACCCAGGGGCAACATGATATTGGCTGTCAGAAAGTCGAGCAGATCGAAAAAGGACAGGCCGAAGATCTTCATCTCCGACCCGATATTGAAGGAAAACACAGTACCCAGCCCCAGCAGCCAGGTAGCCAGGCCGCACCACACGGATGCCGCCACGCGGGTGAAGCCGTGATTCTCCACCAGCCACGCAACCGCGGGTTCGATGAGCGAAATGGCCGAACTCCAGGCGGCAAAGACCAGCAGCACGAAAAACAGGACCCCGAAGAAGCTGCCCGCCGGCATCTGCCCGAAGGCCAGGGGCAGGGTCTGGAAGATCAGGCCAGGCCCTGAGCCTGGCTCCAGGCCATTGGAAAAGACGATGGGAAAAATAGCCAGGCCGGCCAGCAGGGCCACCACCGTGTCGGCCATGGCGATGATGACGGAAGTCTGGGCGATGGAAACATTGTCGGGAATATAGGAACCGTAGACCATGATGGCGCCCATGCCCAGGCTCAGGGTGAAAAAGGCATGACCCATGGCAATGAGAATGCCGGCGCCGGTGATCTTGCTGAAATCAGGCGAAAACAGAAATTCCACGCCATCGAGAAAGGCCCCCGTGTTCATGGCATAGCCCACCAGTATAATCAAAAGCACGAACAATAGCGGCATCAGAAGGCGCACGGCCCGCTCCAGGCCACCACGCACCCCACGGCTGACCACAAACATGGTCATCACCATGAACAGGGTATGCCAGGCCAGCAAGCGCTCCGGGCTGGAAACCAGCGCGCTGAATATTTCGCCCACATCATCGGCGCTTGTGCCACTGAAAACCCCACTTCCGGCGCGAAGCACATAGGCCAGGGCCCAGCCGGCGATCACGCTGTAATAAGACAGGATCAGGAAACCCGCCAGGACACCCGCCCAGCCCAGATACTGCCAAAATGGGTGGCGGCCCTCCGCCTTGGCCAGGGTGCGCATGGTATTGATGGGACTCTGGCGTCCGCGCCGCCCGATCATCACCTCCGCCATCATGATGGGAATCCCGATGACGGCGATACAGATCAGATACACCAGCACGAAGGCGCCACCGCCGTTCTCGCCCGTAATATAGGGGAATTTCCAGATATTACCCAACCCCACGGCGGACCCGGTCGCCGCCAGGATGAACATCCAGCGCGATGACCACTGCCCATGCATGCTTGTTCTGCGTTCTTCGGCCATTATATCCCCATCGATGCCAGGCAGCCTCACAGCCGGCCTGGACAGACACAACAGCGGGCTATTGTGGGGGATTTTTCCAGATCTCTCAACCGCATGCGGCCGGGCGTGTATAATACCCGGCAAAACAGGCCGGATTTTCCCCTTAGGGAAGGTCTGAATAATTCGTCATCCCGGCGAAGGCCGGGATCCAGTTATTTGATTTTCCTGGATTCCCGCCTGCGCGGGAATGACGATTGTCGGATTAATCAGGCCTTCCTTAGAATTACCCCTAAATAGCATCCATTCATGGCAAAAAAACCAAAATCGAAAAAGCCCGATAACACCATCGCAGTCAACAAAAAGGCCTTCCACGACTTCTTCATCGAGGACCAGACCGAGGCCGGTCTCGTGCTGGAAGGCTGGGAAGTCAAGAGCCTGCGCGCCGGCCGCGTCCAGCTCAAGGAAAGCTACGTCACCATCAAAAACGGCGAGGCATGGCTCTTTGGCGCCCATATCTCCCCCCTGCCCACGGCCTCCACCCACATCAACCCCGATCCCTTGCGCACCCGCAAACTCCTCCTGCACCGCAAGGAACTGGCTACTCTCATCGGCGCCGTGGAACGCAAGGGCTACACCCTGGTGCCTGTCAGCATGTACTGGACAGGCGGCCGCGCCAAGCTCAAAATCGGCCTGGCCAAGGGCAAGAAGCAGTTCGACAAACGGGCGGTCGAGCGTGAACGCGACTGGCAGCGGGAAAAACAGAGGTTGCTTAAAGGCGGATAAAAGGGCAAAGAGCAAAGAGCAAAGAGCAAAGAGCAAAGAGGAAAGACATAAAAACAAACAATTACAACATCTTCATTATCTTTTCTCTTTTATCTTTACTCTTTCCTCTGATTTATATGAACTGGCAAAAAATCCTGCTGTCTATATAATGCAGAACAAGGGGGCGACTTGGCTTCGACGTGGGTCGCGAAACCTGAGGTGCATGTCGAGGGGCAGAGAACCTCGTAAATCCAGCTGCAAACTTATAGTTGCCAACGACGACAACTACGCACTCGCTGCTTAAAACCCAGTAGGGTGCCGTCTGACTGAAGCCGTGTCTGTGCGTTCAGATTTCAGGCGTCGACTCTCACAGAATCGCGAAGAAGCTCGCCCGGGGCGGATTCGTTAAACTCTTACCGGACTCGCTGTCTGTCTTCCCTGCCCGTCGGGTAGCAGGCAGTTAAATGAATTGACGCGGATAAACATGTAGAACCGAAGGCAGAGGATTTGCGGACGCGGGTTCGATTCCCGCCGCCTCCACCAATTCGATTCCCAACAACATCCCAGAAAGCCCACAAGCCCGCATAACAGCGGGCTTTTTAAGCTGCTCAAATTCCAGCCGGTTAATGCCAAGACGATTTCCTTTCGACTGGCAATAGTCGCAATGCCCTACCACACCATCTTGCATGATTTTCTCATGCAAAAATTCCTCACCAATGCAGTCTGCGCAGACTTTACTCATCTTTAACTGCCAGAAATCTACGCAACCGTCCTAGCGCCTCGGAAACAATTCGTCCCTGCTCCTCAATATTACTGATAATCTCCTGCGGCGTTCGTGTATCAACCTTGGCAACGGTATTCGGATTGACGGCTTTCAGATCAAACACAGCGGCATCGATGTCAGCGGCTTTTGATTCAAGATCACGCGCGGACTTTTCCTTCTCCTTGATCTCGGCGTTCAGGGCCGCAATCGCCTCTTTACCGGCTTTTTCTTTCTTCAGCCGTTTGAGTCTTTCCTTCAGCTCCGCTACTGTGGCCTTGATTGCCGCCGCCTCATCCAACAGCGGTTGCATCTCATCACGCGCCCTTGCGCGGCGGGCGGCAAAGTCCACGGTCCAGGAATAGCGACTCTCGCCCTCCGGCTTGCCCCGCTCTGCCAATACCCGCGCATAACTGGGGAATGGCTGGTCTTTTGTCTCGTCGTTGTCTCGCCAGTCGCGGGTAAGGTTGGCGGGTAACTGCTTGTCCTTCAATACGCTGCCATCAGGCGCGAAACCGAAATACGCCAGCGTCAGGGGCGTTTTCTTGCCGACTTTCACATGGGTCAGATCGTAATACCAGATCTTCTCTGTCTTCTTGCCCTTGGTGAAAAACAGCAGATTGGTTTTGACGCCCGCGCCAGCCGTAGAGAACACACCGCCGGGCAGACTGACAATGGCCCACAGCTCACATTCATCCACCAGCTTGCGTTTGGTCTCGACGAAAGCGCTCTCATTGGTGCGGAACAACAGCCCCTCGTCCAGCACGATGGCGCAGGAACCTTTAGGCGCCAGTTCGCCGAGGATGTCTTGCAGAAACAGCACCTGGGTGGAGCCGGTCTCAAAGGCGAAATTCTTTTGCGCGTCCTTACCTTCCTTGCCGCCAAAGGGCGGATTGGTGAGGATGTAGTCGAAGGTGGCCGGGGCATTTTCGAAAAGGGCATCATAGGTGGCACGCCGGGTCAGGGTATTGCCATGCCACAAGTTGGGCTGGTCGATGCCGTGCAACACCAGATTCGCCAGAGCGATGGGGAAGACCAGATTCTCCTTTTCGCGGCCAAAAAAGGTGTCGTGCTTGAGGGTATCCAGGTCGGTGCTGGCTGCCCTGTCGCCGAGCTTGCGGGCGATATGTTCGTAGGCGATAGCCAGAAAGCCACCTGTGCCGCAGCCGGGGTCGTAGATGGTCTTGCCCGGCTCCGGGTCCACCGTATGCACCATGGCGCGGATCACCTCGCGCGGAGTGAAAAACTGCCCCCCGTCCGAATTCTTCTCGCCCATTTTCAGCAGCAGGTCTTCATACACCTGCGACAGGGTGAAGAAATGGGTATCGTCCACATGGTCGATACTGATCTCGTCCACCTTGTCGAGGATGTCGCGCAGGTTGGTCTCACTATCCACCCGCACCCGCTCCACCGCCCTCATGATGCGGCCGATAATGCGTTGCTTGCGGCTGGCGCTGCCATTGGGCAGGCCGGTGCGTGGGTCCATGTCCAGCCCGTGCAGATGCGGCAACAGCTCGTTATTGATGAAGTCGAACAGTCTGCCATCACCAGCGGCGAACAGCTCCTGCCGCTTCCAGCCAAAAGGCTTGCCTTCATCGGTTCGCGGATGGCCTTCGTCATCGGAATACGGTGCGGCCCAGTCCCGCCAACGGTAGGGGCTGCCCAGCGCCGGGCTGAACGCCGCACCCACCACTTCGGCCTGCTCCCGTTCCCTGGCCTCCTGGGCATCCAGAATGCGCAGAAACAGAATCCAGGTCAGTTCCGGCACATACTGCAAGGCGCTGGCGCAGTTGGAACGGCGCATCACATCGCAAATGGATTTCACAAAGGCCGACAGGGATTTCGTCGAGGCAATGGCCTTGGGCTGTTTCTTTTTTCTTGTTTTTTTATTTGTTCTATCAGTCATTTACATTATTCCTGGGATTGAGATAGCACTCGGGATGCACTATAATTATTTTTGCGACTCGTGAGTTTGCCCCCAAACCCCGCCCGATGCTGACCGCATCGGCGCACACATGGCGAACCCGGCATCAGCCCGAGTTGTACCGATTCATCAACACACCGGAGCCCTGCATAATGCCCCCATCGCTCGCACAACAAAACCACTGGCTTCGCAACGCCAGCGACCGCGCTACCGCACTGCGGGTTTCCGCCGCCAGTTCTTCCGCCGTGGAAGGCATACACCGGCCCTTTCGCCAGAAAACTCTCAGGAAGAACCCTGATAAACCCGCAAAGTGCGGCGAATCACACGGCTGAAACAGGCCTCCATCGGCTGGTAGTTTCCATCCAGCGCTGTCTGAATCGCGGCGAAATACATTTTTCTGCCACGCCCGGCCAACGGGCTGAAATCCAGCGGCGGCAAGCCCGCTTGCAGCGCCATCAACCACACCAGCAAACGCGCACAGCGGCCATTGCCCTCACGAAAAGGATGAATCAGCACCAGCTCGGCATGCGTGCAAGCCATCGCACGGACCAGCCGGGTTTCATCCATACCCTCGCATGGCGTATATTGCGACAATTCGGCCTTTTCAAAAGCCGCCATCAGGCGCGGCACCTGCACCGCAGCGGCGAACATAAAACCGCCCTTGCTGATATTGGTATTGCGGTACTCGCCGGCCCAATCGTAAATATCACCCAGCCACTGGCGATGCAGACCGCGGATATCCTCCACCGTAAACCGGTGTTGCGCATCAAAATGGCTGACGGCCCATTCCTGCACCGCCAGCAAGGCATCGGACTCCGCCTGCTGCATCTCGCGCACCCGCCTGATTCCCAGCCGGTTACGCAGCACCCGGCGCCGCGAACCCGGCTCGAACGCCGCTTCAGCGCCACCGGCCTGATATCGGTCCTGGTTCACGGACTGGTTCCAAAAGCTTGAGAAAGGAGTTTTTGGGGTAGCAAATCCAGTTCTGTTTTCTGTTGTTGAATACTCCCGTTTATATGTTTCAGATGTTGACTGATAAATTGCGCATTCCTGACAAACTCATTTTGTTCGTTCAAGCTAACTAGAGGAACGGGAATTTTTTTGATTGTTTTCTGTGAAATATTCCGCATGGAATCACTTGTTCCTGTCGCATTGTTTTCAATATGAGTCCGCGCCTCGGGTAATTTCAGAATTGACAGAAGGTAGTCAGGTTTTAACCGTGTTTCGTCAACAATGAGTCGCAAAGTCTTGTCTGATAATAACCGGTACGGATAATCCTCATGGACTCGAACTACTGCGCCAACCAGTTCAATCGTATTAGCACGGGAAATAATCAAGTCGCCCTTTTTGACACGGTGTTTTTCCTCTGGCTCATAGTCGCCTTCAACCGCCTTGGCTTGATCAGGTGCAAATTCATCCCAACTCACCGCACTTACTTTCAACACACCAAGTTCATCGGGTCTGGCCGGCAGATCAGTTGTTTGGAAGCTTTTGCCCGCTTCTATACCAAGCAGCAGCTCGCCCAGATCCAACCTCGGCACTTGATTTAATTGATTCAGCAATTTCTCCCGCAAGCGGGCAGCAAGCATGATCGCATCCCGCAACTGCACCTCTACCGCCTGTCGCGCCTTGTCCACTTCGGCCAGTTGGGCTTTCAGGCGGGCGGCGATTTGGCGTTGTTGAATAAGGGGTAAATCAGGTATTTCTAACCCATTCAGATCATCTCCATTGATGGCTTCAAAAGTCGAACCTTGTCCTTTTTCAGCCAGAAAACTCTCTGAATACTGCAAATACAGCCAGATATAATCCCGATCAACAATCCCCTCATTTGTTCGAATTGCTGCCAAACCACGACCAATGCAACACTCCTGATCTGCAAGATTCGTTGGCCCAACAGGCGCACGAACAGATATTAAAATATCGCCTTCTTGTGCAATTTTCTTTGGGGCTATACACCATTTCACAGCAGTCGGGCTAACCTTTCCAAACTCTGTTTTTCCTTGAAAAAAAGGCCAGCCATCGCCCGTAGTGTTATAAGTATCTCCCGGCGGAGATTGACCCATAATTATTTCAGCGACATTGCCAAGCTCAACCATCTTCATACCCCAAACAACCTCTCCTTAGCCTCGTGCATGACCACCACCGGCTTGCCCAGTACCCGCAGGACATCCAGCCCGCCCGCGTTGCTGATCTCCGGCACATCCCACAGCGCCGGGGTTTCCAGCGCCTCGGTGCCACCCTGGGCGAACTGGTGGCCCAGCCCCTTGAGCACGGTGGCGGCCTTGCTATTCATGTCATCGAACCAGCTTTGGTTGCGGTCGATGTATTCCCGCCCTCTATCCAGGCGCTTGAGGGCGCGGGCGTGGTAACCGTGGTGGCCGAAAAAGTCGTAGAGGTCGAAGTCGCTCATCCGGTCGATCTCGCGGATCACTTCGGGGCTGAAGTTGTCGCCGAGCAGGTGATCGATGAGCTGGCGGCGCTTTTGGGTTTCGATCCACAGTTCGCGGAACTCATCGAGATTGTGCGCCTCGGCAAGCACCCGGCGGATCACCTCGCGGCGGTATTCGTCCACCGGGATGGGGGTCTCCTTGCCGTCCGCGCCCCGGCTGAGAATGAAGCGGCCTTCGGGTTTGACGATGACAGTCTGACCGCCCATTTCCGCCACTGCGGGCGGATTGAATTCACCACCGGGGTAATCGCCACCCTCGCTATTGCCATTTCCAGTGCCGCCTGAGCGCGGCGGCCTGGTGATGAAGTCAGTGCCAAACAGACTGGTAACATCGGTGTAGTCATAGAGCCAGAATTTGTATTTCTGGGTTTCCTCGTGAATGCGGGTGCCACGCCCCACCATCTGGTAGAACTTGATGGGCGATTGCAGGTAGCGGAAGAACACCACGGCATTGAGGCGTTCGATGTCAACGCCGGCTTCGAGCAGGTCCACGGTACAGGCGATGAAGGCGCGTTCGCCGGAGCCGCGCATGGGTTCGATCATGTCCGCGCCATTATTCGGCCCGCCCATGCACTTGAAGGCGTAGTGGTCTTTCGGGGTCTGGTCGTGCTCCCGGCACCAGTGGGTGTAGAGGTTGTTCATGTGCATGGCGACGCGGTCGGCGTGGATTTCACGGGTGCAGAAGATAATCACCTTCTGTTCCGGGCCGCCGTTTTCACACAGCAATTGGAACAGGTCTTCGCACATCCTGGGCGTGCGCAGTTCGATGAACAGTTCGTCGTCGAAGTCCTTGCCGGTGTATTCGGCCTTGGGCAGATCTTCTTCGGTGAGTGGCTTGCCGGTGCGGATGTCCCTGACCCCGGCCTTGAGAATTTCTTCCCGCGTGAATACGGTGCTGTCGATGCTGGCCTTGCGTTTGACGATCTCGCAGGCGGCCAGGTAGCCGTCTTCCTGCGCTTCGATGAGGGTGTATTCGTACACCGGCTCGCCAAAGTATTGGTGGTTATTGGCGGTGATTTCCTTGTCTTCCTCGGTCGCCTTTTTGGATTCGTGCAACTGGCGCGGGGTGGCGGTCAGACCGATGTGGATGGCGTTGGGGTTGCGCCTGAGCACTTCCGACCACTTGCCCCAGGCGGAGCGGTGGCACTCGTCGATGATGATGACGCTGAAGGCGTCCTCGCCATAGTGTTCGCTGAGGAAACTGGCAAAGCCTTCCTCGTCGTCATCCAGCCCCAGGGTCTGGTAGGTGGCGACATGGATGCGGGCGTTGCGGGCGGCGTTTTCACCCCGTTCGGTCCTGACGATGCGCACATTGTCACCGAATGCCGCCTTGAGCTTGCTGTACGCCTGTTCGCGCAGCTCGTCACGGTCACAGAGAAACAATGCGGGTTTTGGCAGTTGCCCGGCCTGACTGACCCGCCACAGCAGATTGGTGGCGATGATGGTCTTGCCCGAGCCGGTGGCGAGGGTCAGCAACACGCGGGGCGGCTCGTTGTTCTGGCGGCAGCGGATGATCTTTTCAAAGGCGGCGCGAATGGCGGCATCCTGATAGTAACGGCTTTTCGACCAGGCCGGACTGTCGGCCTGGAACAGGATTTCCGCTTCGGGCTGTTTCAGGTCAATGCCGGTATCTTTGGCATAGCGGGCACACAGATCCGGGTGCGGCGGAAAATCCGCGAACGGAAACGGCCCGCTTTGCAGCTTGGTGAACAAATCGAACTCGCCATAGCGGCGGCCATTGGTGGCGAAGACATATTTGACTTCAAAGCGTTTGCATTCAGCGTAGCCCCTGGCCTGCTGCATGCCCTTGAGCGGGTCGGCGTTCTCCCTCTTGGCCTCGATCACCCCGACGGGAAGCGGCCTGGGCATATCGCCGACCTGAACGCACAGCAGGTAATCCGTGCGCCCCGCGCCCTTGCGGCGGCGGCCTTTGGGGCCGGTGGGCTCTACCGGCGCCGGGGTTTCCAGCCTGATGCGCTGTGGATCGTCATAGCCCTTTTGGCGCAGCACCGGATCGATCAGGTGATATTTCGTTTCTTCTTCGTTCATTCCCATGCTGCACCTGTCCCACTCACCAACCCGGCCCTAGTTGTTGTTGCGGCCGCTGCTTTTCTCATCCGTTGCTCTGTGTTCAATTGCGATACCGTTGCGCTCGCGCAATCCATGATCAGAACCGCTACCATATTGGCGATGGAACGGTGCTCCCGCTCCACCGCCGCGCGCAGCGCCTCTATCAATTCCGGTTCGATGCGAAAGGTCAGCGCGGTGGTCTTGCCAGTGGCCATTGTCTCCCCTTGGCCCGATGGACTACTGTAAATGTGCTGTAATGTACTGCAATATCCCATATAATCCAAGGGAGTAAGACAAAACGGCTCAGGCAAGGGACCAAACAACCGGGCGGGGTGATGCTTTATGTTCAATGACGGGGCAGGCGGTTGTTTCGGTGACTGGTCCTCCGGCATCAAAGAGATGTGACAAGCGAAGCACTCCCCCAACTGGCCAGCCAATCATGTCAACCGGATCAATCGCGGATCTTGGGCTGTTATTTCCCCCTGTTTTTTTCACCCATGCGCCGTACAAAAAACTTCTCCAGCTCGACCAGGAATAAAACAGAAGAAGCAACGAGGAGAATATGCAACCATAGATTAAAATCAATTGCTGTAGTGCCAAACAATGACTGCATGGGAGGAAAATAGGTAAAACCAAGCTGAAATATGATGAGTACTGCAATGGCAATAAGCACATATCGGTTTCCAGAGAACCCTTCCCAACTAAATACCGGCGCGGTGATATAACGAGAATTGAATAAATAAAAAATCTCGAACATGACCAGGGTATTCACTGCGACAGTACGCGCATGCTCAATGTCCGCGCCTTTCTGAACCTCCCACAGAAACATCCCCATTGTCCCGCCCATGATAATGAAGGAGACGAATACAACCCTCCATATGAGGTAATGAGTGAGTATCGGCTCATGGGCATCGCGCGGAGGGCGTCGCATGACATGCTGCTCTGGCGGCTCAAATGCCAGTGACAGCGCCAAAGTTACAGCCGTGATCATATTCACCCAAAGTATCTGCACGGGCGTCAATGGCAGATGATGGAATCCAAACAGGATGGCGGCAAGGATAATCAGCGCCTCCCCACCATTGGTCGGCAAAATAAAGAGGATGGCCTTCTTGAGATTGTCGTAAACAGTGCGCCCTTCTTCCACGGCGTGTGCAATGGAGGCAAAATTGTCATCCGCCAGAACCATTTCAGCGGCTTCCTTGGCTGCTTCAGTTCCGTTCTGCCCCATCGCGATGCCAACATCCGCGCGTTTCAAGGCTGGCGCATCGTTTACGCCATCTCCCGTCATCGCCACAATCGCACCCTGCTCCTGCATCAATCTTACCAGGAGCAGCTTGTGCTCAGGATTGACGCGCGCATACACATCGGTATCCTGAACGTGTTGCCGCAGTTCGTCATCACCCATCAAGTCCAGCTCTTGCCCGATGAGGACATCATCAGTATTAACAAGTCTGAGTTGCTGAGCGATGGCGCGCGCAGTGGCGCCATGGTCCCCGGTAATCATCTTCACGCGGATGCCAGCCCTGCCGCAAGTCTGCACTGCCTCAACAGCTTCCTCCCGAGGGGGATCGATCAAACCAAACATGCCCAACATAACCAGGTCATTTTCCACATCATTGAACCTGAGTTCTACGTGATCATTCCTTGTCGGCTTTTCTGCGATTGCAAGCACTCGCTGCCCTTGCTGTGCTATCCCTTCGATTTGATCCTGCCAGTAGGTCCTGTCCAGAGGCTGATCGCCATCAGCAGTACGCTGCCGAGAACACATGTCCAATACGCGTTCAGGGGCCCCTTTAAGAAAGATAAAGGCGTCACCGGCGTGACTATGATGAAGCGTTGCCATAAAACGATGCTCGGACTCAAAAGGAATGAGGTCGGTGCGCGGGTATCTTTTTGATTCAGCCTCAATATCCAGACCAAGCTTCAAGCCCGACACCAATAAAGCCCCCTCCATCGGATCCCCATGGACAAGCCATTCACCGTTTTTTTGTTCCAGTGATGCATCATTGCAAAGCACCGCGGCCCGCACCGTTCCCAGGAGGAGAGGACATTCTTGAGGAGAAACATTTATGTTCCTCAAGGTTATTGCGCCATGTGGATCATAGCCGGTGCCGCTTAACTCAAACAGCTTTCCATCCGCGGTGACCACCGTTCTCACGGTCATTTCATTCCGGGTCAGCGTACCGGTTTTATCCGAACAAATCACCGTTACAGCACCCAATGTCTCGACAGCAGGCAATTTACGAATGATGGCATTCCTCCGCGCCATGCGTTGCACGCCAATCGCCAGGGTGATGGTCATTATGGCGGGCAGTCCTTCAGGAATTGCGGCTACAGCCAGACTGACCGCGGCAAGAAACATCTCGGCGGCCGCATAATCTCGAACCAGCATGCCAAAAGCGAAGGTGATTATGGCGAGCCCCAGGATGGCAACTGTCAACCAGCGGCCAAACTGGGCCATTTGGCGTAATAGCGGAGTCGTTACTGATTCCACTTCCGATACCAGGGAGCTAATGCGACCAATCTCAGTCTGAGCGCCCGTCGCCACGACCACACCACTGCCCTGGCCATGAGTTACCAGGGTGCCTGAGTAAGCCATGCAAAGGCGGTCGCCAATCACACTATGCTGGGCGACAGGTTCGCAGGTTTTTTCCACCGCCATCGACTCACCCGTTAGAACCGACTCCTGGATTTGAAGCCCATTGATGCGAAACAGACGCAAGTCCGCCGGGACCTTATCACCCGATTGCAACAAGACGATATCGCCAGGCACCAACTCCTCTGCCCGTATAGTCGTTTGCCGGCCACCGCGCATCACTATTGCATTGGGGGAAAGCATCCGCCGAATCGCCCTCAAGGCATGTTCAGCCTTTCCCTCCTGAACGAACCCGATCGCCGCATTAACAAGAACCACCCCAAATATCACACTGGCGTCCACCCAGTGCCCCAGCATGGCTGTGACAGCACTTGCCGCCATCAATACATAAATCAACACATTGTGGAATTGATATAAGAACCGCGCCAGTGGACTACGCGTTTTCGGCTCAGGAAGCCGGTTCACCCCATATATGTCGAGCCTTTTCCTTACTTCTTCCCTCGTCAATCCATCGGGGGTGGTTTCAAGCAACTCGAGAACTGTTTTTGCGCTTTTGGAATGCCAGCTTTCGGACATCGGCACTGGCGGGCCTGGCTGCCCATCCAGTCTTCTGAATACTCTATGTGATAGACGCATTATCAAAAAACCCCACAACAACCAGAATTATTCAGAATGGAAAGAGCAATCCGCCATTCTTTAACGATGGAACCAACCCGCCATCAAGGTGTTGAATTCAACTCTCCAACGTGACCGGTGTTGCAAAACCAGGCGGTTTGATCGCCAGCACACTGCAATCGATATGATTGAGAATCGTCTCCGCAGTATTACCCATGATGAGGCCAGCCAGCCCGGTGCGGGCCACGGTGCCCATGACGACAAGATCAGCGCCAAGCCGCCTGGCCATTTCAGGAATTTCCTTGCGCGCATTTCCCTGGCAAAGGTGAATCCGCGGCGACAGATAATCATAGGTTTCTGCACCGATCCAGTCGCGCAGCCTGCTGGTCAGCCATTCCAACTGTGCCTGGTGACCACTTCTTTCACGATTCACACTGGTGGCAATTTGCTCTTCGGACAAGCCACTGTCGAACACCCTGATCACATTTTCTGTCATGGACTCCCAGGCATGCACCACATGCAGCTCGGCGAAATCGGACAGCGCCAGCGAACTCGCCAGCTCCAGGATAAGCCGGTTCAGGTCATTTTCCTCTGCTGCTTCCAGCCACGGGTCAAAATCGACGGCAGCCATGATCTTGCCGTAATTGGGCTTCTCCCCAGGCAATATGATCCATACCGGACAAGGGCATTTACGCAGCAGGTGCATATCGTCGCTACCGAATATACGGTCCTGCCACTCCCAGGTTTCAGCGGCTTTGATCACCAGATCATGCCCATTGCGCAACACCTCCCGAATAATTTCCAGAAACGGCGTCCCGGTCAGAACCTTGGGTTGTACATTGACCCGCTGGCGGCAAGGCTCAATTTGTGAATCCAGCGCCTGCCTGTACTCACTAACGATTGCTGACTGCAGTTCTTCAGGGCTTGGAGCACCCTCCGGCATTCCAAGATCTCCAGCCACACGCTCAGCCACACAAATGACCGTCAGGCTCGCCTGATTGTTTTCAGCCAGCGTAACTGCGCGCTCCAGGGCGGGCCTGCATTTCATCCCTGGCGCCACTACGCAAAGAATATTTCTGAATCTCTTCATTTCACTCACCTCCTCTGGATGAAAACAAAGAAACACCGTGCATTACAGCCACTCTTTGCCTATCTTCCTGTATTCTGATACGAAGCCATTACGCCCCACAATATCAGGTGCGCTGCCTGCCGGAGGGGCGCTCACGCCCGGCGCCAAACAGACTGTCGACGGCCTCTGCAGCCGCATCAGCATAAGGAATCAGAACCCGGTCGGCGCCGGCATTATTTAATTGCTCAGCATCGGAGGCGGTATGGGCCGTGACCGCAACGCAGCCTTTGTAATCCAAATTGCGCAGGCCATGCAGCAGTGTAAGATTAATGTCTTTTTCACGCACGCTGCTCAAGACCCAACGAGCCTGCCCAAGCGGCAGTGTAACGAGAAATTCCGGATCTTCAGCATCACCATAGCGTACTTCATAACTGCACGCCTCGTGCCGGTATACCAGTTCGGGATCAAAATCCACCCCAAGCACACGGTAACCCCGTTGCCGCAGCTCCTGCGCAATGCCGGAGCCGAACCGTCCCAGGCCAAAAAGGATGATATCAACCCCGTTTTCCTCCTCATTCCTGTCCTGCGTCTCTTCCCGGTGCGTCCGGTTACGCTCGAAAATACCCAGCCATGGGGAGATCCGCACGTAGAGGGGGTGAGAATACAAGATCATGTAAGTGGAAGCACTGATGGTGATCAACCCCACCAAGGTGATGAGACCCATGGTACCCGCGTCAATATGGCCAAGGCTCAGGCCCAGCGCTCCCAGGATCAGTGAAAATTCGCTAATCTGGGCCACCGTCAGCCCGGCCAGGAACCCAGTACGCTTCCGGTACCCCATGAATCCCAATATGATCATGACGATCAACGGGTTGCCGATGAGAACGAACAGGGAAAGGACAATAGCAGGCACCACCTGAGCGCCAAGCGCCGCCAACTCCAGGCCTGCTCCCAGGTCGATGAAAAAAAACAGCAGCAAAAAATCGCGCAGACTCACCAGGCGCGCACCGATAACCTCGCGGTAAGGTGTGGAGGCCAGCGACACTCCAGCGAGAAAAGCACCAACCTCCTTGCTAAAACCCAGGTGCTCGCCTGCTGCTCCCAGCGCCACCGCCCAGGCGATAGCAAACAAAACCAGCAATTCCGGTGAACGGGCCAGCTGGTGCAGCAATGGCGTCAACACATAGCGCATCAATAAGCCAATGGCCGCAATAAACAGGCCGCCCTTGACCAATACCGCGACCGCCTCCCGACCAAGCCTGCCGGCATCACCGGCATCGCCCAGCGCGGTGAGGCCGATCATGACCAGGACGACCACAATGTCCTGGACGATCAGGAAACCAATGGCGATACGCCCGTGAAGCGCCCCAACCTCCCGCTTGTCGGACAGCAATTTGACGATGATAATGGTGCTGGAAAAGGTAAGCGCCACCGCCACATAGAGAGCCGTCACTGAGCTCATTCCCAGGGCGATAGCGATAAAATAGCCTACGACAGAGGTAAAGAAAACCTGCCCCAACCCAGTAGCCAATGCGACTGGGCCCATGGTACGGATGATGTGCAGATCCAACCTGAGTCCCACCACAAACAACAGCAGCGCAATGCCCAGCTTGGCCAACAAATCAACCTGGTCATTTGCCGACACCCACCCAAGTATAGACGGCCCCACCAGGATACCTACCGCGATGAAGGCAACGATCAGCGGCTGCCTCAACCGGACACCAATAGCACCAATAACGGCAGCCACCAGCAGCAGAACGGCCATTTCAGTAAAGACATCAGCAAATACGGGAGTCATAATATCAGTTATACCCTCTGTGGATTTCGGTCCACGCCGCCAATCTGGCCCGCTTATCAGGCCGGAAGCACGGAAATGATTTTATGCCAATTCACCACGAGCCCGACTCCGCTCTCTGAATGAGGCCTTTTTCTCGTTTGCCTCAGCAAACAACACTACCGCTCTTGGCTTGCGCAATCAAACTGCGTTCTCTTTATTAACCCGGCAACCATATATATCGTATTCAGGACTTCAGGCCTGTGCTGGAACAAGGCGCGGTGCGCAGGCAATAGTGATTCTATTGGCAAGCGCCGCAACGCGGTGCCGGCGCAGGCCTGAAGCCCCTAACAGATTGATATTAAAAGACAGGCCATTGCGTGCCGGCCCGCTGACTGCGTTGGCGAAAGTAACGAAGAACGCGAATAAGTTCAGCAGGGATCTTGCAAATCCCATAGGCCCCGTTGACTGATAAATCCTTATCTGGATATTACCGGGAAGAAAGGAAATCTTACAGTTAAAGAAATAC
>Ga0256839_1002304_pt1 | contig 21416 bp, 22 predicted proteins | sample 354166metaG_FD_185968 | JGI IMG/M metagenome (GOLD analysis project Ga0256839, IMG submission 185968) | Hydrothermal vent microbial communities from Mid Atlantic Ridge, Atlantic Ocean - 354-166 | ecosystem: Environmental > Aquatic > Marine > Hydrothermal vents | place: Atlantic Ocean: Mid... | reverse complement strand
CTATCAGCAATTTTTTGATAAAATAAGAGGATTAATATTAACGTAAGGGATAATAATGATTTTCATCGATGAAATCGTAGCGACAGAAGTAATGGATTCTAGGGGTAACCCGACAGTAAAAGTAACCGTAAGTTTAAGTGATGGAACGGTAGAAAATGCGATTGTACCATCAGGGGCAAGTACGGGTAAGCGTGAAGCTTTAGAGCTTCGTGATGGAGGGGCTCGTTATATGGGTAAAGGTGTACTTCAGGCATGTGAAAATGTAAATGGTGCTATCTGTGATGCATTGGTAGGGCTCAGTCCTTTTAATCAAGCAGAGATTGACCTCATTATGAAAGAAGTAGATGGTACAGAAAATTATGGTAATCTTGGTGCAAATGCAGTACTTGGGGTTTCTATGGCGATAGCTCGAGCATCTGCTAGTAGTATGAAAATGCCACTTTACCGTTATCTTGGGGGCGCAAATGCTGTGGTAATGCCAGTACCAATGTTAAATATCATCAATGGTGGTGAACATGCAAATAATTCCGTAGATTTTCAAGAGTATATGGTAATGCCTGTTGGCTTTGATAGATTTTCTGAGGGGCTTAGAGCATGTGCTGAGGTATATCATAACCTTAAAAAAATTATTGACGGTATGGGTGAAAGTACTGCTGTAGGGGATGAAGGTGGATTTGCACCAAATCTAAAAAGTAACGAAGAACCACTTCAGGTTATTATGAAAGCTATAGATGCGGCAGGATATAAAGCAGGTGAGCAAATTGCCATTGCCCTTGATGTGGCTGCTTCTGAGCTTTTGAATGATGAAGGAAAATATGTACTTAAATCCGAAAATAGGGAACTTAGTTCCTCTGAACTCACGGCATACTATGCACAAATGTGTGAGAATTATCCAATTGTTTCTATAGAAGATGGTTTAGGGGAAGATGATTGGGCAGGATGGAAAGAATTAACAGAAGTCCTTGGTGACAAAGTGCAGCTTGTGGGAGATGATTTGTTTGTGACAAATGTAAGTATTTTATCTGAAGGAATAGAGAAGGATATTGCTAACTCTATCTTGATTAAGCCAAATCAAATTGGTACAGTCTCAGAAACTATGCAAACAGTACGTCTTGCGCAAAGAAATGGGTACAATTGTGTCATGTCTCATCGATCAGGAGAGAGTGAAGATACTTTTATTGCTGATTTTGCAGTGGCACTTAATACGGGGCAGATCAAGACAGGGTCAACGGCAAGATCAGACAGAATTGCCAAATATAATAGACTTCTTGAAATAGAGGCAGAACTTGGACAGTTTGAATACTTAGGTACTTCACTTTTTACAAAATAGTTTAGAAAGATGTCGAATACCCAAGAAATAGAAACTGTTACAGGCCTGTCAGTCAAAGCTTTTTTAGTGACAACCATCTGTATATTACTTTTTGGTATTTATATAGGTATTTTGATTTATGGTGAAAACTCGCTTACTGTTTTAAATCAGCTAAAAGAGAAAAAACAAGGGCTTATTGAAGAGGGGAAAGCATTGAAAGATGAAAACAAAAGACTTCAAAAAAAATATTTTGAATTAAAACAGTTAGAACCTAAGGAGTCAATATGAGAAAATATCTATGGATGGTAGCAATGATAAGTGCAACAACAGTGTATGTTTGCGCAGATAATAATCCTTTTAATTTAAAAGAAAACCTTCAAAAGATAGACAGAGATCAAGATTTTTTACTTTCTGCATTTCAAGACATAGTAGATAAACAAGAAAAATTAGATGAGCTTAATTTAGATGAGTCTGATGAGATTATGGCTATAGACAAGGATAAAAAAATTATAGATGATTTAAATGTTTCTGCCGAAGATATTGATACTGTAAAAGCAGTCGAAGAAAGAAATATTACTAAAGATATGACTTTAGAAAAAGAGAAAAAGAAAGTGCTAAAAAAGGAAGAAAAAAATATTCAACAAGCAAAAGAAGAGAAAATAAAACAAGAAAAAGCAAGACGCAATAAAGAGCAAGAAGAGTTAAAAAGACTTGAAAAGGTTAAATTAGAGCAGTTGAAAATTGAAGAAGAAAGAAAGAAACAGGAAAAATTAAAACAGGAAAAGGCAAAAAAAGATAAATTAGAAGCTTTACGTATAGAAAAACTCAAGAGAGAGAAAGAAAAACTTGAGGAACAAGAAAAACAAGAGACCAAGCAGAAAAAAGTTGAAGCAATAAAAGTGTCAAAGAGAGAAAATAGCAAACAAGTTAAACAAAAAGTTGTGATAGAGAAACTATCCTCAGAAGCAATTGTTGATATAAATATTACACAGGAAAAATTAATTGAGACAGAAGAAGCGGATAAAGTATATTTAGAAGCCGTAAAAGAAATGGATGAAGATTAAATTTCTTTTGTTTTACGTTGTATAACGTTAATTAATATCATAGAGATTAAAATTTCAAAAATACTGGCTAAAATGAGTTGATAGTAGTTTAGCAAATCAAGCAGTTTTGTTTCATATCCTATGGTTGCTACTGCTACAAGGAGTGTTAGTGGCATAGAAAGAGAAAGTGCAATCAGTAGGGCATCTTTACTGCCACTGATACTTTTTAGCACAATAGCGGCAAGTATCCTTGAGGTAATCATTAAAAAGGTAATAAGTAGTGCTCCTGAGATTACACCTTCTAAAGGTAAGGCTCTTAGGTCAAAAGATGATCCTACATGCAAGAAAAATAATGGTACAAGAAATCCAAAGCCTAAACTTGACATTTTTTCTTCAAGTTCCTTTTCATGATGAAAGAATGCAGAGATAGCAACCCCTGCAATAAAGGCACCTAGCGCAAGTTCAAGTCCAAGACTGAGCATCACTGCAATCAGAATAAAGAACAATGACATTGAAAGACGTATATCTTGGTCTGATGTATCAAATTTTGGCATAAGTATATGTCTGAGTTCAGGAATCCACCAAAATAACAGATGTAAAAATCGATAGATAATATACACCACAAAAATAAATAAGATTAAGTAACCAAGTTTGCTAATTAGTTCTAAACTAAACCCTGTCACACTTGCAGCATCAAAGATTGTAAGTGCAGTAATGCTCCCAATTTCACCTAGTACACCAGCAATAAGGGCTAATTGTATCCATGGTTTATCTTTCCCGTATGTTTTGGACAGTGATGCCAATAGACCGATTGAAATAAGAGGCATAGAGATAATGACGATAGTATTTAATCCAAAAAGAAGTCCACTGGAAATAGAGAGAAAAACCATTAGGGCTAAAAAAAGGATAGATTTTTGTATGACTATTTTTGGGCTTTTTGTAATCTGCTTAAGGTCTACTTCCATGCCCGCTAAGAACATGAGATACAAAAAACCAACTTCAGCGACAAGGTAGAAATATTCATTATGACCTATAAACCCTAAATAGGTAAAGATAGATCCTAAAATTATCTCAACAGGAGGAATAGGTATACGTAGGAATTTTGCAACAAAAGGACTGCCCCATATCAGCAAAGAAAGTGTTAGAATCAGAGTGATATTGGAGTGTATCATTTCTACGCATCAGCAGGGTGACAAGAAGTTGCAACTTTATAGCCTAGTTTTTCAAGCATAAGACGATCTTTTGATGGGGACATTCCATCTGTTGTGAGATAATCACCTATGACAATGGCATTTGCTCCAGCATCGAACATGGTGTGTTCTTTATCGTTAAAAAGTAATTCTCTACCTCCTGCAACCATCAAGAGTTTATCCTCCCCAAGAAGTATCCTTGCTTTTTTGATAACTTCAAGAGCTTCATCAAATTCTATATTACGTGTTTTGATAGGCAAAGCTGGATTTGGATGATAAAAATTTAGAGGGGTTGATTCTGGTGAGAGGGAAGCAATAGATTTAAGAAGAGAATCTCTATCTTCTGCAGTTTCTCCCATACCAAAAATACCACCTGAACATAGAGCTAACCCTACAGATCTTACATTTTCGCAGGTTTCATACCGTTCACTCCATGCATGTGTTTGACAAATCTCTGCATAGTATCGTTCTGAAGTTTCAAGGTTATGGTTATAGCTATCAATGCCATGGTCTTTAAGATAAATGAGTTGTTCTTTGGTCGCTGTGCCATTACAAGCAATAAGATTAAGTCCTTCTACTTCTGCTTTGATTGCTTGTGCAGCACGTGCAACATAGTCCACTTTCTTATCGTCCAAACCTTTTCCTGCAGTAACGAGACAATACCCTAAGGCACCATTTTCTTTTGCAAGCACAGCTTCAGATACAATCTGGTCAATGCTTTTGTACGTATAACGTTTGATATCTGCATGGTATCGCACGCTTTGCGTACAAAACTTACAGTCCTCTTGACATGTTCCGCTTAGGATATTATTGATTGCACATAAAAATATTTCTTTCATGTGCCAATTATAGCAAAAGCTTGTATTATATAGTTTATGAACACTATATAATATACAATTTGTTATTTATGCTATAATTCTTCACAATAATTATGTCGTTAAATGTTTGGAGCAGGACAGTGAAAGTATGAAAGTGTTTACTACAATAGTGTTTTTTTTACAGCTACTTTATGGGCAGGATGTGCATTACAAGATGATTGTTAGTTCCCATATTGAAAGTAAGGAAGCGGCAAAAAATCTGTATAAAGTTGAGAAGTTTTTTTCTGAGAATAAAGAAGCTCAAGCACTTAAAGAGAAACATAACCTGACACTGGGTATGGAGCTACTTGATAAATATATCCTTATTACTGTGAAACCGATAGAAAATATTTTTATTAAAAATGCATTACAGTATACCCTTCAAAAAGAGTTCCCAGAAAGTTTTATCGTTGGAAATATTGTTCTGAATGATATAGAGACTCAACAACATCTTCAAAAACAAGTTGAGAGAGTAGCACCAATAAATCAACAAGTAGATAAGAGAGAAAAAGCAGAACAAGAAAAAATAGTCATTATTGATGAGCCCAAAGAACACGTTGATGGGTTGAAATTATTTTGGAAAGAGTTGGATAGTGAGTGGTTAGGCTTATTGTTTTTAGCTCTTGCAGGATTACTATTGATTTATAGAAGTGCGACACAAATTTCAAAAATAAAAGAGCTACAGCAAGAAGTGATAAAATACCAAAGTAAGTTAGAAAAAGAGGTTGATGATATGGGTGAGAGACATGAATAAGGTAAGAAGTTTTTTAATATGGTTTTTTGTTTTTTCAGCAACGTTATGTGCTTCAGTATCCCAAAGTTATATTGTTTTGTCTACGGAGAAAACAAAAGAGGGTATAGAAGAACAAATATCAAAATATGAACAAGCCATGAATGAAAACAATATATTAAAAAGACTACAAAAGACAGTATCTTTTCAAATAAAAGTGATTGAAAAGAATGATGTAAGCATCTTAAAAACAGGACCTTTTTTTGAGATGGATACTTTGGCATTGGCTTTTTTAGAGTTACGTCCAGTTTTCCCATATGCCTTTATTGTGGAAGATATTAGAAATGGAAAAATTTCACCTTCCAAAATCAAATATATCACGAAACCAATAGTCATAGAGCAAGAAGATGAAAATTTGTGGATAGCCCTTTTTGGGTTAGGTGTTATAGGTATTCTTTCACTTTTTCTTTCTTCGGATCAAATTAAAAATTTAAGAGAAAAACATCAATATATACAGAGTAAACAAAAAGAAATAGAAAAAAAACAGAGTTTATTACTTGAAAAAATGGGTGAAAAAATCCAAACTGTTGCCACAAAAAGCGTAGATGATGAAATAAAACTTTTAGAAGCACCTTTAGAGACTATTGATGCACATGAGATTAAAAACCGTATAGAAAACCTTAAGAAATATGATGAGGTACTCCTTCGGACTACGTATGAAATGATTGATTTTTTAAAAATAAAATCGGGGAATATTGTGATTAAGCAAGAAGCCTTTCAGTTAAGTAATATGCTACACAAGCTTACCAATGCTGTTGCAGACTCGCTTAAAAGCAAAGAACATACATTGTATTATAATATTAAGTATAATGTAACTAGGTACCTCATTGGGGATACTGTTAGAATTTACCAGGTTTTGCATAATTTGTTGTCTGATGTTTTCGCGCATAAAGAAGCGAATGATGTAATACTACACATTGAGGTAAGAGAAGAAGAGGAGCTTGTCTTTACGATTGAGAGTACAAGTTTGTATTTGACACCTAAAGAAATAGATAGACTTTTTATTCCAAGTTCATGGGAAGAAGTACAAAATAAGCATAAAGAGTTTGGGTTTTTTGTGATTAAAGAACTTATTGCCAATATGGATGGAAAATTTCTTATTGACAGTCATCCGACAAGAGGAACACGGTATGAGTTGATACTCCCTTATATACGAGATGTGGACAATAAAAGTCATAAAAAAGACCTGATAAAAGTGCTTGCCTCGAAAAAGGCACTGCTTTTTGATACAGATATGCAAAAAGCAGAAATGCTAACAAAAATTTTGAATTCTTTTGATATTGATGTAATATTTAAATCTTCAAGGAATTTGGAAACATATCGTCCAAATTTGGATGGTTTTGATTTTCTTATTCTAAAAAATGAAGATATCAGTAAAAAAGTATTTCAATTTTTGAAAAATATTGATAAAAAACAGAACATTGATATTATAGTTATCAATAATATTTTTGAAACACGTAATGAAATAGACGGCATAGCATACATTTCAGATGCCACCTTATATAGCCCTCTTATCATTGGAGATGTTGAAGAGGTATTAAAACAATTATGTATTAAAAAGGCAAGAAGAAAAAAAGATATAAGACAAGTAGGGTTGGAAAACTTCAAAATTTTGGATGTTGCAAAAGTGACAATGTCAGATTTCCAGAAGTTTTCAGATAAAACTATCTTAATTGTAGAAGATAACCTAGTCAGTCAACAAGTGATGAGTAGTATATTGAGTGCATCTAATCTTAACATACTGAAAGCAGAAAATGGACAAGAAGCTTTGGATATACTCGAAGAAAGTACCAAGATAGACCTTATCTTTATGGATATGAATATGCCCATTATGGATGGCTTTGAAGCTACAAAAAAAATACGTCAAAATAGTAAATATAAAAAAGTGCCAATTATCGCAGTTACTGGGCTTGGGTTTAACTATGAAGTGGAGCAGATGATATTTGCAGGTGTGGATGCATGTATTATCAAACCAAGTAGAGTGGGGCAGCTTTATACTGCATTGGATAGATTTTTAAATACGGATCAATTTACAAACACTAACAAAAAAGCAGCAATACAAGGTCAGAATGAAAATAAAATGGTTTTGGATATTTCAAAAGGTATGGGTTATGTCCGTAGTGAAACATTCTATAATGAAATCGTGGTACAAATACTCTTGGCACTAAAGAATTCCCAAAAGCTTGTTAAGGAAATGATACAGAATGATCAAATAGATGAATTAAGATCTTTTTGTGTGGATGCCTTGGGGTTAAGTGCAACTATTGGTGCGACAGGATATGTTTCTTTGCTTAAAGAAATGTTAATGGAGATGAAAAAAGAAGAAATATTCATAAGCCAATACATTCCTCGATACAAAGAAAGTTGGCTTGAACTTGAAGCAGAGATGAAGCGATACCTTAAACAGTAGTTTTTTCTTTATGTTTACATTTAAAACATTCGTAGACATCTCCGGTTTTCAATGTTTTTTTACCCATGGTATAGTCACATTTTGGACATTTTTTATCTACCGGTTCATAGTTGGCTATAAATTTACATTTGGGGTAGTTAATGCATCCAAAGAATTTTCCTCTACGCCCTTCTCTTTCTTGTAATTTCCCTCCACATTCAGGACAAGGAACAGAAAGTTCTTTAGCAGGCTCAAGTGATTTGGCGTTTTTACATTTAGGGTAGGCAGAACAGGCTAAGAACTTTCCTCTTTTAGAGTTTTTGATCACCATCATTGAGCCACATTTTTCACATTTTTCATCTGTCTCTTCTGGCCCTTCTACTTCTGTGCCATCTGTATTCTTAGTATATTTACATTTAGGAAAATTAGAACACGCGATAAATTCTCCATAGCGTCCTTTGCGAAGAAGTAATTCTGAATCACACTTAGGACAGTTTTCACCTGTAGGAATAGCAATTTTGAGACTCTTTATATTTTTTTTACCTTCTTCAACTTTTTGTAAAAAAGGTGTATAAAAAGCTTTGAGTATAGTCTGCCAATCTGTTTTCCCTTCTGCGACTTCATCCAGTGTCTCTTCCATATTGGCGGTAAATCCAGAATCCACTATTTCAGGGAAATGTTTTTCCAACATTTCTGTCACCGTAAAGGCAATTTCTGTAGGATGAATACGCTTTTTTTCTAGTTCAATATACTTACGTGTCTGTAATGTCGTGACAGTTGGCGCATAGGTACTTGGACGTCCAATGCCTAAAGATTCTAATTTTTTAATAAGGCTAGCTTCATTATACCGCGCGGGAGGTTCGGTAAAGTGCTGTGTTTGTTTGATATCATCAAGGCTGACTGCTTGTCCTTTTTTTAAATCGGGTAGCAGTTTGTCTTTATCACTATGCCCTGTTGCTCTATAAAAACCATCAAAAAGAAGTTTTCTCCCAGAAGCCTTAAAAGTACATTTGTCTCCTTTGAAGAGTATACTTTGAGATTCCATCTCTGCCTCGGTCATTTGGCATGCTAAAAAGCGAGTATAAATGAGTCGATAGAGTTTGAGTTCATCTACAGAAAGGTAATCTGCTGCTAATTTGCTGTCAAAGTCTATCATCGTTGGACGTATAGCTTCGTGGGCCTCTTGTGCCCCTTTGGATTTTGTGACATAGTTTTTTGCTTTGGCAGGTAAATATTTATCACCGTAAGTCACTTTAATATATTCACGAGCAGCGCTAACCGCTTCTTTCGCAAGGTTCATCGAGTCAGTTCTCATATAGGTGATGACACCCATTGTACCTTTATCCGTCTTGACTCCTTCGTAGAGTTTCTGTGCCACCATCATTGTCTTTTTCGGAGAGAAGCCAAGTTGGGTAGATGCTGCCTGTTGTAGTGTTGACGTCATGAAGGGTGGAGGCGTTTTTGTTTTTCTTTTTGTTTTGTCTATCGAAGATACGGTAAAAGACTCACTTTGTGCAGAAGTGACTATCTCTGTAGCGTCAGCTTGTGTTTTAATGGTGAGTTTGTCTATCTTTAGTCCACTATAATTATAGATAGTCGCATCGATATTTTTTTCAAATATTGCATCAATGGTCCAAAATTCTTCAGGTTTGAAGGCTTTGATTTCTCTTTCTTTGTCAACAACAATTTTCAGGGTAGAACTTTGTACTCTCCCGGCACTAAGTCCTTTTTGTATTTTGCTTGCAAGCAAAGGGGAAAGTTTATATCCAACGATACGATCAAGTAGACGTCTGGTTTGCTGGGCATCTACAGAATCCATATCTACTTTACGTGGGGTTTCTAACGCATGCTGAATAGCAGATTTTGTAATCTCATGAAAAACGATACGCGGAAGTTCTGTTGGCTCTTTGCCAATGGCTTTGGCAATATGATAACCTATGGCTTCCCCCTCACGATCCTCATCTGTCGCGATGAAAATGGTTTGGGCTTCTTTTGCCAATTTTTTTAACTCTTTTACTGTAGGATTTACATCTCTGGGGATAGAGTATTTGGGAATTAAATCCCCCGTTTCGTCATCTATAGTAATACCAAAGTTGCTTTTTGGAAGGTCTCGTATATGCCCTTTAGAGGCGATAACTTTATAGTCTTTACCTAAGAAGTTGGTAATGGTACGTGCTTTTGCTGGGGATTCGACGATGATTAGATTTTTCATTAATGCCTGAACTTTCATAATATAGGAATTTTTGGCATTGTAACACATTTGTGAGTAAAAACATATTTGTAATCTAGATTTTACATTGGTGATAGTTGGAAGAATAAAGCTTACGCGAGCAAGCACGAAAGACTAATACAATGTCTATATTAGTCTTTTTTGAGAATACGTGGAAGTGTAATACCCGTTTGACTTTGATATTTTCCTTTTCTATCTGCATAGGTGGTTTCACATTGTTCATCACCTTGGAAAAAGAGTACCTGTGCGATACCTTCGTTGGCATAAATTTTTGCAGGGAGAGGGGTAGTGTTAGAGATCTCAATAGTAATATGCCCTTCAAATCCTGGTTCAAAGGGTGTGACGTTGACAATGATACCACATCGGGCATAGGTACTTTTCCCTAAACAGATGGCGAGGGTGTCTTGAGGCATTTTAAAATACTCTATGGTTCTTGCAAGTGCAAATGAGTTGGGAGGAACGATGCAGATCTCCCCTTTAAAATCTACTACATTGTTTTGGTTGAAATCTTTGGGATCTACCACTTCTGCATTAATATTGGTAAAGATTTTAAACTCATCGGATACACGTATATCATACCCATAGGAGCTAAGACCATAAGAGACAACGCCCTCTCCTACCAGACCTTCACAAAAAGGTGTAATCATTGCTTCGTTGATTGATTTTTCACGTATCCATTTATCAGCTTTTAAACCCATTTTTCTACCTTTAATTATCTAATTTATCTTATTTTTTGAATATCTGCACGTGTACGTAATTTTTCAAAATAATCTTTGAGAGCTTTCTGTTGTTGCTGCTCTTTCCATTTTGCGGCTACAGCACCTTTTGCCATCTCAAAAGGCATGGCTGTTTGACCTTCTTTTGAGTTGACTCTATAAACGATATATCTATCCCCCGCATTAATAGGGCGCGTATAGTTTCCATTTTGTGTTTGCATCAGTATTGCAAGCATAGAAGGCTCAAGATCTTTGGTGTATTTTGTAAGTGCTCGGGAGGTTACATTTTTTGCTTTGCGTGTTTTCATAAATGCATCTATTTTTGTTTTAGAAGGTGAGGTATATTCTGTGACAGAAATAGTTGTAGGTATGGTAAATAATTCTTTATGGTCATTGTGAAAAATCTTGAGTTCATCTTCACTAGGCGAAGGAATAGAAGCTACAACCTCTTTTTGAAAAAATTTACTTTTTTTGAGAGATTCTTTAATGCTCTTTCTGTATTGCACCCATGAGGTGCCTTGCTCAAGTAATACCTTTTGCATCTTGGGAATTGTAAGATCATTTTGTGCTGCAATTTCAGAAATCTTTTCATCAATACTTTCTTCAGATATTTTAATATCTTTCATTGCGACCTTCTGGAGTCTATCTTGTATAAGCAGGTCAATAGCTTGGTCTTTTGTGATACCCAGTTGTGTCTGTACAGCACGAATTTCAGCTGTAGTTACGGCTTCTCCCTCAACAATGAGGGCAATTCCGTCAATCATTTTAGCTTGAAGTACCGTAGCCAAAGCAAACATTACAAAGAGATGTAAAAGTGTTTTGTTCATTTGTCTTCCATTCGATAAAGTTGAAAATTATAACATAAAGCAGTAAAGGTAATATGAATACCCGCTATAATGCAATACTTTAATGTCTCTTTGTGTAGGAGTTGTGGAAATGAAAAATAGTTTAAGAAATATATTATGGATATTTCTTTTGGTCACAGTGTATAGTATGGGGGTAGAAAATACTTGCATAAAATGTCATGATGGATTAGCAGATATTCGTGCACATGATTCTGGTATGATGCAGGCGATATTGGTGAAAGCAGAAGAAGCAGGAGCGAAAGGAAATGACTGTGTGGTTTGTCATGGTGGGAATCCTGAAGCAGAGAAAAAAACACAAGCACACTCTGGTACTTTAGCTTATTTTTTGACACATGAAGGTCCTAAAGATTTTTACCCCTATCCTGCAAGTCCAAGTATCAACAAAAATACCTGTGGGATGTGTCACCCCAAACAAGTGTCAGCGCAAGAGAATAACTTGATGGCAACAGAACAAGGAAAAATACATGGGGCATTGTGGGGATTTGGAGCAAAAGAGGGATACAAACATACCTATACAAACTTTGGAGGGCGCTCTGTAGAATCACATAAACGTTTAGGAACAGAATCTTATAAAAAATATATGCAGGCGTTGGCACGTTTAGAGCCACAAGGGTTTCAAATGGAGACAAAGGCATTACCCCCTGCACCTACAGCAGAAGAGATAGAGAAAGATCCTACCCTCTCTGTGTATACCTATCTCCGACAGGAGTGTTTGCGTTGTCATACAGGGGGAAAAGGTCGTAAACGAAGAGGGGATTACCGTGGGATAGGGTGTGCTTCTTGTCATATACCATACTCTAATGCTGGACTTTATGAGGGGAAAGATAAAAGCATTTCTAAAATAGAAGATGGACATATGCTGATTCACAGTATACAGTCTTCTCGAGAGGTAAAAGTACATGTGAATGACATCAATTATTCAGGTATTCCTGTAGAGACTTGCACAACGTGTCACAATAGAGGAAAACGTATTGGAGTAAGTTATCAAGGGTTGATGGAGACCGAGTATCAGGCAACCTTTGATAGTGAGGGAAAGGGACAGCCTAAATTACATACGAAACGTTATTTACATTTGACAGAAGATATACATTATTCTAAAGGGATGTTGTGTCAGGATTGTCATACCTCTAATGATATGCATGGAGATGGCTTCTTTAGGGGGGCTAATTTAGGGGCTGTAGAGATAGAGTGTCAAGATTGTCATGGGACAACAAATAAGTATCCTTGGGAGTTACCATTGGGATATTCTGATGAATTTGCAAGCCCTCCAAAAACAGGCAAGATGAGGGGAACTACCAAAACATTGGCTAGATATTTGGAACAAGGGGCTATTCCTTCTGATAAAGGTGATGGTTTTTTGCTTTCTGCAAGAGGTAATCCTTTGACAAAAGCTGTGAAGAAAGGCAACAAAATTATGATGCACCTTTCTTCAGGGAAAGATATCGAACTTAAGCCCCTTAAGCTACTAAAAGAAGAAAATAAAATATCGAAAGAGGGATTGGTGGCGATGGATCAGATAGCTGCCCATACGGATAAACTTGAATGTTATACCTGTCATGCAACATGGGCACCACAATGTTATGGGTGTCATGTAAAAATAGATTATTCTGATGGGAAACAAAACCCGGATTATTTAGCAGCATCTAAACACCTTGATATGCATGGGAGAACAGGAGAAGATACCTTAAAAAACTTTTTAGTTGATGGAGAAGTAACTGAGACACGTTCTTATCTTAGATGGGAAGACCCCGCACTTAGTCAAAATGGAGAAGGACGTATTTCTCCGACTATTCCAGGTTGTCAAGTAACATTAACAGTGATAGGTAAAGAAGGCAATAGCTTACTTAAAAATCATATATTTAAACTTCAAGGTGTCGAGAATAACGGTACTGTCAAGGTACCAAAAGATGGAGTAAACTCCATAGTGATGGCACCAGTACAGCCACATACAGTGAGTAAAAAATCTCGTTCTTGTGAAAGTTGTCATACAAGCTTGAAGGCACAAGGCAAGGGTATCAACGGAGGTCAATATTTTTCTGATCAGACCAAGACAACTATTGTTGACCTCATGTCTGCAAATCAAAGGCTTTTGGTCAAGCAGGTGGATGAACAAATACCGGCTATTGCAAATTTAAAGCATGACTATTCGGTCATGCTGGATAAAAATGGTACACAGGTGCAAACAGTAGGAAATCATTGGAGGCTTTCTCAAGCACTGGATAATAAAACCCGTGCAAAGCTAGACAGGTTGGGAGCATGTCTAAGTTGTCATAAAGAGATGCCAGATGAAGACTTGGCAGTATCACTTATGGTACATACAGCTAAGTTTTCGGGGCTAAAGATAGATAATGCAATGCACAACAACATTGTGAACAAAAGTATTTTGCTTTCTGCTTGGGTACAGGTATTGGGTGGGTTGTTTCTAGGGATGCTAACGGTATATTTGTATATGCGTTACAGAGGTAAAAAGAAAAAAACCTAAACACTAAAGCATAGTTTTAGAATGTACAAGAGAAGATTTGTTATAATCTTTGAAGTTATTTGATGATACATGGAATAACAATATTTTTTATTAGAAGGAAGAAGAATGTTCAAGAAAATGATAATAGGTTTTTTAGTGCTTGCAACAAGTACAGTATTTGGAATGAGCTTGTCCCAACTGAACTCTGCGAGTAAGAAAGAACTTATGGAGATTAATGGTATAGGTGAAGTGAAAGCAGATGCGATACTTAAAGAGAGAAGAAAAGGAAAGTTTAAATCTTTTGAAGACTTTCAACGTGTTGAAGGTATTGGGGAACAAACAGCTGCAAACCTTAAAAATAATGTTAAGTCAAGCGATGATGTTAAAAAAGTGAAGAAAAAAACAGCTAAAACAAATGTTGATAAAAAAACAAAATCTTCAAAACCAGTAACAAAGAAAAAAAAGAAACGTAAAGTTAAAACTGCTGATGAGAAGAAAAAAGAGTTAAAGAAAAAACCTAAAAAAACAAAACAAAAGAAGACTAAAGAGAAAAAATCTCGCAAGAACGAAAATAAAAAGACTAAGTCTAAAAACTAAAACTATACAGTACAGGTCGGAGATATTCTATCTCCGACATACCCAAAACTCCTCCTTAACCACATTTTGGCTACAATCACATAATTTATTTCAAGGTTAATCTATGTCAGTAGTAACACGTTTTGCACCCAGTCCTACAGGATATTTACATATTGGTGGGCTGAGAACAGCACTTTTTTCTTGGCTTACTGCCAAACACAATGATGGAACATTTCTTTTACGAATAGAAGATACAGATATGGCACGCAATTCAGAAGAGGCAAAAGATGCCATCTTAAAAGCTTTTGAGTGGGTGGGCATGGAATGTGATGGTGAAGTTATCTACCAGTCTAAACGTTTTGATGTATATAAAAAGTATATAAAACAACTTCTAAAGGAAGGTAAAGCTTACCGGTGCTATATGTCAAAAGAAGAACTGGCTGCACTTCGTGAAGAGCAGATGGCTAACAAAGAACGTACACGTTACGATGGACGTTACCGTGACTTCACAGGGACACCTCCAGCAGGTGTAGACCCAGTCATACGTATAAAAGCACCACAAAAAGGCACTATATCTTTTGTAGATGGGGTCAAAGGTGAGATGAATATCGCAGCTACTGAAGTAGATGACTTTGTAATCGCCCGTGCAGATGGAGCACCTACCTATAACTTTGTTGTTGCCATAGATGATGCACTTATGGGATGCACCGAAGTGATACGTGGAGATGACCACCTTTACAATACACCTAAACAGATAGTTGTTTATAATGCATTAGGACTAAAACAGCCAAACTTTTACCATGTTGCAATGATAAATAACGAACAGGGGAAAAAACTCTCCAAGCGTGATGGTGCGACAGATGTTATGGAGTATAAAACGATGGGGTACTTACCAGAGGCATTACTTAACTTTCTTGTACGTCTCGGGTGGAGTCATGGAGATCAAGAAATATTTAGCGTGGAAGAAATGATAGCACTTTTTGATCCCAATGACATTAACAAATCTTCGTCGAATTACAACTTAGACAAGTTGTTATGGCTCAATGCTCACTACATTAAAGAGGCATCAGATGAGAAACTTATAGGACTTCTTAAAGATTTTGGTGTTGACCTAAAAGGCAATGAAAAAGCCTCTATGCTTCTCAATGCTACCAAAGAAAGAGGGAAAACACTTGTAGAATTAGCAGAGCAAATAAAGCTCATTACCACTGCGCCTACCCAGTATGATGAAAAGTCAGCCAAAAAAGCTTTCAAAGGTGAAGCCAAAGAGATACTCTCTACTTTTGCAGATATGTTGGCCTTGGCACAACCTACTACTAAAGAAGCCTTTCACGCTGTGATGGAAAAGATAGTTGAAGAAAAAGAGATAGGCTTTGGGAAGATAGGTATGCCTTTGCGTGTCAGCCTCATGGGAAGCATGACAGGTTCTGGTCTTGATGAGATTATGGCTATTTTAGGTGTGAGTGAGACGATTAAGCGGATTGAGAAAGCGATAGCCAACATGTAGGCTGCAATTCATTGCACCCTACATGGATAAAAACTTTTTTAATCCTCTCTTACTTTTCCAATCCATCTCATAATGAATATGCCCCAAGTACCAGGTAAGTTGCTTAGGTGTGATGCCTCGTTTTTTTGCTTCACGTTTTAAAATGTACTGAGGTATCTTCGTCTTTTTGTTTGCAAAGGACTTAGCTATCTTTCTAATACGTTGCCCATGTTTGTTGTAACAGAGTCTAGCAAAGACAAAGGGTAAGCCAGTTTTTTCGTGCCATGCTTCGGCTAGGTCTATGCCTTTCCCCCCTTTGAGGTAGTGCTTGAGTGCAGCGTCACCTATGAGAACCTGACCTTGGAGGCCTAATACTTTGGCTAGTTGGTTAGATGTAGCAGACGCAGGGTCTGTTTGGTTTTCTCCATCAAGCAGCAGTACAGAATAGACCTTTTTATGTGCGATAATGCCAAGATTGGTACAGTGACATTGACGTGATGCAACAGATGAAATAAATGCGGCATGAATGGCTTTTCGTTTTAATGCCTTATTAATAGTACTAGGAACAGCACGTTTGTAGTTAAAACTCATCTTGGTTGCATTGTGTGTCAGGTGACGTTTTAAGAAAACTTGAAAGGGCAATAGGTTAAGGTATGATATAGAACCAAATAACATGCAAACCTTTTTTTAAGCATGATTATACCAAACAAGATTTATAATCGCGTTAACAGGTAAGAGAGGAATTTCTCATGATAAAAGTAGAATTTTTAGGGCCTATTGGAAAAATGCCCATGGAGATGGAAGCCAGTACTCTAGCAGATGTTTCTGCAAAGTTAAAAGAAGATAGTACTTTAATCCAATGGCTAGATAAGTGTGCTGTAGCACTCAATGACACAATGGTAAATGATTTAAGCACTAGATTAAAAGATGGAGACAGGGTGTCTATTCTGCCTCCTGTGTGTGGTGGATAGCTAGTGGAACTGTATGATGGTCCACTAGATACCAAAGAGATTTTTGGCAGGTGGTTAGATGAAGAAGCCCAGTCGAACTATGGGGCATATATCCCTTTTGTGGGCACGATACGTGCAGAAGAAGATATAGAAGCTTTGAGCTTTGACATTTATGAACCTGTGTTAAGAGAGTGGTTTGATGCATGGCAAGAAAAAGCAAAGGGCTTAGGGGCAGCTGTAAAGATGGCTCACTCACAAGGGGATGTACCTATACATACTTCTTCGTATATCTCTGCGGTATTTTCTCCTAAACGAAGGGTAGCATTGGAACTTATAGATGCATTTGTAGAAGACTTTAAAGCCAATGCCCCCATATGGAAATATGACGTCAAAAATGGTGAACGTATTTATGCAGCAGACAGAAGTACCCCTATGTATGGTTCGGGTTTGCTTGCGTAAAGTGTCTGAATCCAATGCCACTGAATTTAAATAACCAATAAATATTATATTTATATCCAATATAGCGGTATGTTAGTAAACGTACCTTACAGTAATAAAGGAATTCCCCAATGCTTCATTTTGATGAATCAATAGAGATATTAAAGAATCTTGAAATAGCAAGTTATAGAACAAAATCACTTTACATAGTAGATGCTTTAGGGCATGTTTTAGCTGAAGATATCATCGCTGACCATAATTCACCAGAGTTACCTACATCGGCGATGGATGGATATGCCATTATCCATGAAGATATGACTTTAGGAAGATTGAGAGTAGACAGTATTAACCCTGCAGGTTCTTCATTGAAGGCAGAAGTGATAGGGGGTACATGTATCAAGACATTTACTGGTTCTTTGATGCCTAAAGGTGCAGATACCTTAATACCGATAGAAAATGTAAAAGTAGATGACGATGAGATAGTCATCATAGAGGAAGTGCCGCAAGGGTTTTCTGTACGTGAAGTAGGTGAAAATTATGCTAAAGGGCAGTTACTTATTGCTAAAGGTACAAAAATAGATTTTCCTCAAATAGGAGTGATGGCATCTTTGAATATTGCCAATGTTCTTGTATACGAGAAGCCAAAAGTAGCGATACTTTCTACAGGTTCAGAATTACTTGAACTTGGGGAAGAACAAACCAATGATGCACAGATACGTTCTTCAAATAATTATATTTTAGAAGCAATTGTCAAAAAATATGATGGTATACCGTTGCAACTTGGCTGTATCAAAGATGATAAAGAAACGATTGCTAAAGAAATCGCTGCAGCTCTAGAACAGTCTGACATCGTGGTGACAACAGGGGGTGTGAGTGTAGGTGATTTTGATTTTGTTAAAGATGTCATCTATGCACTTGATTGTCAAGTACTTTTTAAAGGAGTACGTGTGAAGCCAGGCCAGCACATTATGGTGGCACGCAAAGATGATAAGTTTATCATAGGTTTACCAGGGTTTGCTTACTCTTCTACGGTGACAGCATTACTTTACCTCGTACCACTGATAGAGAAGTTGCAGCAGGGAAAATCTAGTTTGCGTATAGTGAAGGCAAAACTCAAAGAGTCTTTTGTAAAACGTGCTAAAAAAGCTGAATTTACTGCCTGTAACGTATCCCTTTTGCATGGAGAGTATTATGTTGACTTTAAAGATAAAAAAGTCGGATCCTCTGCCATACTTACCAATATGCTAGGTGATGTAGCCCTGCTAGTCACCAGAGAAGAAGATACTTCCAAAGTAACGGGTGATGAGGTAAATGTACTACTTTTTGGATAATTGATTAAAGTGCGAGGATTGATTCTCTCGCTCTTAAAAACATAGCAAATTCTGCAGCTGTTTTACAACCCATTTTTATCGCGTAGCTTAATAATTCTTTATTTTCCGAATATACCATTTTTTATCCTTTAGGTTTAAATATGTCAAATTGTATTTAATTTATGAATATATTCTTAAAAATATGTCAAATTGTCATACTTTTAAGAAAAGTACTATATACTTACCTATCTATATGTTAAACATGACTAGAGTGAAGCACTCGATGTCAAATTGAAAAAGAAGGAGTAAAAATGTTAGTGTTAAGTGAAGTCATCGACAAATTAAAAGATATTATTTCTGAAAGTAGAGTGGGTAAAAAAGTATTTGATAAAGATGTGGCAGATGCGTTGAATATCCCCCAAGCAACCTTTGCAACGATGAAAAAACGAAATTCCATTCCTTATGAAGAGATATTGGAGTTTTGTGCAATCAAGAAAATATCGGTAAATTGGCTTTTCTTTGATCAGGCAGTTGATATGCTTAAAGCTGAGACAGAAAAGTTTTTCCAAGTGCATTATTTTGCTGATATTAGAGCATCTGCGGGAGGGGGAGCAGAAGTTTTTGATGAAAACTATGAGACGATTAGTGTAGATGAGAAAATTATGCATAACATGGTAGGCATGGGGAACACGGAACTTGAAGCTATTCATGTTGATGGTGAGTCCATGGAGCCAACACTTCAAGATGGAAGTATTGTATTTGTGGATAGAACACAAACAGATATCGATAAAAATGGTATTTTTATTGCTTCCACGACAGGGGGGCTTTTTATTAAACGTATTCAAAGAAGACCAGATGGGATGATAGACCTTATTTCAGATAACAGTATGTATCCACCTCAGGCAGTCGCGGCAGATGAAGTGACGATTGTGGGAAAAGTGGTAGGTAACATTGAGTCTCTTTAGCTTTCTTGCGTTTAAAAATGGGAGATAGCATGATATATGCAAAGAAGGAAAAGTTACGTATCGCCCAAAGCGAGTTAGATAAAGTGAAATACCCATTTATTTTAAGTAGAATTCAAGAGAGTGATGAGTATCTTGCATGTAAAACCACGATGTGTTTTGCACATGATAGAAACATTACAAAACTCATTGAGAAAATAAATAAGGTAGTACAATAATGCTCACGATGAATGATGATTTAGAAGGTGCTTTAAGAGAGTACTTAAAACTTTTAGAAGAAGGAGCGTATTTTGAAGCGCATGAAGTGATGGAAGAGGCATGGCATCCTTTACGGCTGAAAAAGCATCCTTTGGCAAATCTTGCAAAAGGTTACATAAATGCAGCTATTACGTTTGAACATATTAAACGTGATAGAAAAAATGCAAATGAAAAAGCCAAAAAAGTATTGTCTTCTTATGAACGCCATAAATATCTGTGTTTAAAGGGGATAGAACATTATGATTTGTTTAAGCTATGTGAAGAAAAAATAGAAGCTTTAAAACAAAAACATGGTGAGATACTTCTTTAATGTTTTGGTATCATGCTACTACAAAACACTCTTACAATTCTGTAAGAACCAATCCCAACCGCATAGAATGGGAAGATCAGCCTAATACCTATAAAAATTATCCAGACAGTTATAAAAAAATAAAATTGGATTTAGAAAGAAAAGAAGATAATTTTTTATATCATATTGCAGGCTTAACGGCTAAAAAATCTTATCCCAATGGTGAATATTATTTGCGAATTAATCCAAGTGCTGGAGCTTTATACCCCAATGAACTTTATTTTCAAGTCCGTGATGTTGAAGGGATGAACGATGGTATTTATCATTATGAAGTGAGCTCTTCTTCCTTAACCTTATTACAAAATATTACGCAAGAGGAGGGGCTAGAGCCTTACTTTGGTTTTACAAGAGCTATGCAGGGATATCTGTTTTTGGTATCAGCTATTTACTACAGATCCTCTTGGAAATATAAAAACCGCGCGTTCCGATACTGTCTGTTGGATGCAGGGCATTTGTTAGGAAGTATTGAAGCAGCAGCACAGCTTAAACCTTTTGTGGTGCAAATGAATTATCATATCCAAAGAGAAAAACTTAATCGTATGTTTGGTTTTGAAGAACGAGAATGGTTTTTAGCAGGGGCTACGATGGGAGTGCCTATAAAAAATACCACAATAAACCCTATAGAGTTTGAACTCCCTTATGTGGATGGTAGTCGTAGTTTTGAGAAAAATGAATTGATAGAACAAGCGTATGCAGAAACGCTAGTGTTAAAAGGGTGTGAAACACAGATAAAGGAGCCCAAATTTACCTATAATATAACAAAGTTAAGAGAAACACTTTTTACCCGTCGTTCACAACGAGGTTTTAATGAAGGTGCCATCACCAAAGGGCAGTTTAACTATATAATGGATGCCATACAGCAACCTATTCCTTCTGACTGTGATGAAGAGATTTCCGTATATATTGTGCTTAATCGTGTGCTAAATATGCCTTTAGGGCTTTATAAAGATGGCATCTTTATTTCTTATGGAGATTTTGCCAAGCAAGCAGGGTATTTGAGTTTGGAACAATACTCTCTTTCGCAGCAAGGAGCCATGGTATTTTTTTTAACATCCAAGGGCAAAAACTATCAGGCATTGTATCAGAAAGCGGGCATCATAGGACATAGACTGTATGTAGCATCTTTATATCTAGGTATAGGATGTTCTGGTATAGGTGCTTACTATGATGATGAAGTAAATGAATTTGTAGGAAATGATGAGATGGTTTTATATGCATTGGCTATAGGAAAATAAA
>Ga0256839_1002303_pt1 | contig 21455 bp, 20 predicted proteins | sample 354166metaG_FD_185968 | JGI IMG/M metagenome (GOLD analysis project Ga0256839, IMG submission 185968) | Hydrothermal vent microbial communities from Mid Atlantic Ridge, Atlantic Ocean - 354-166 | ecosystem: Environmental > Aquatic > Marine > Hydrothermal vents | place: Atlantic Ocean: Mid... | reverse complement strand
CCAGAAGGAAACGTTGAAGGCAAAGGTCACGCCCTGCGGCCACGCCGGCTCGACGAACTCGCCCCGGGCCGCCCGCAGGGCGCGGCACGCCTCGAGGGCGTGCGTCCACCCGACGTGGAAGGCCACGCCACCGCCCACGTAGAGGGCCACGGCCACGAGGAGGATGCCCATGCAGCCCCAGTGCAGGGGTAGCCTGTCACGCATGGTCTTCCAGCACGGTGGGCACCACGAAGTAGCCCTCGCGTGCCTCGGGGGCGTTGGCCAACACCTCCTCCTGGGCGAGCGAGGGGGTGACCTGATCTTCACGCATCACGTTGCGCCACTCGATCACTTGGGCCGTGGGCGGAATGGCCTCTGTGTCGAGCTCCTGGAGGCGCGCGGCGTGGTCCAGAATGGCCGAGAGCTGTTCCCGGAAGAGCTCCTTCTCCTCGGGCGACAGCTCCAGGCGCGCCAGTTGGGCGATGTGTTCCACGTCTGCCAGGGAGAGCCTCACGTGTTCCTGCCTCCTCGCCGGTGTTCGCCCGCCGGCATTGCCACGTCACGGCAGCGCCCCACATGCTGGCTAGGCCGGCGGCGCACGCCAATTATACCGAGAAGTGGCGAAATCGGCGAACGGGCATCGCGGCCACACGCGCCGGAACTACCCACACGGGTAGTCTTCCCCGTTCGGGCCCGCTCACCCCCTTGACGGCGGGCCCAAGGCGTGGTATAGTACCAACAACTCTGTGAAATACGGAGCGAGGAACTCTGTCATGATGCCGTTCGTGGTGCTTCAGGTCCTGGTGCTTATTATTCTTCAGCTCCTTGTCATTCTTGTTGGCAAGGAGCTAACGCGCGTTGGGAGGGCCGGAAGCACCTGAACGACCGGTCACCAGCCACACAGAAGACCAGCGAGGCCTCCCCAACGCGGGAGGCCTTAACGTTTTCAGGGCAAAGGCGCCCGCCCGAGCTCCTGGAGAGCGAGCGGGCGCTGTGCGTTTTGGAGGGTTGGAGCGGCAGGTGTTCTACGAAAGGGGGATACACCTATGGAGCTAACAGGAGCCGAGATCCTGTGGGAATGTCTCCTTCGGGAGGGCGTTGAAGTCGTCTTCGGGTACCCGGGCGGCGCCATTCTGCCCACCTATGACGCCATGAACTTCTACCCCGTGCGCCACGTGCTGGTGCGCCACGAGCAGGGCGCCGTTCACGCCGCCGACGGCTACGCCCGGGCGAGCGGGCGCGTGGGCGTGGCCATGGCCACGAGCGGGCCGGGCGCCACGAACATGGTCACCGGCATCGCCACGGCCATGATGGACTCCTCGCCCATCGTTTGCATCACCGGCCAGGTGCCCACCGCGGCCATTGGCTCCGACGCCTTCCAGGAGACGGACGTGACCGGCATCACGCTCCCCATCACCAAGCACAACTACTTGGTCACCGACGTGCGTGAGTTGGCCCAAGTGGTCAAGGAAGCCTTCTACATCGCCCGCAGCGGCCGGCCCGGCCCCGTCCTCATCGACCTCCCCAAGGACGTGCAGATCGCCCGCACGGAGTTCGTCTACCCCGAGGGCCCCGTCGAACTGCCGGGCTACCGGCCACGGACGGTCATTCCCCCCGAGGACTTGGAGCGCGCCGTGGAGCTCATCAACTCGGCCCGCCGGCCCATCATCTTGGCCGGGCACGGCGTGCTGATGAGCGGGGCCATGCGCGAGCTGCGCGAGTTCGCCGAGCGCGGGCGCATCCCCGTGGCCCAGACGCTGTTGGGGCTGGGCAATTTCCCCGCCTCCCATCCCCTCTGCTTGGGCATGATGGGCATGCACGGCGAGGCCTTCGTCAACCAGGCCATTCAGGAGGCCGACTTGTTGCTGGCCTTCGGAATGCGCTTCGACGACCGCGTGACCGGCAACGTGAAGACCTACGCGCCCAAGGCCCGCAAGATCCACGTGGACATCGACCCCAGCGAGCTCAACAAGAACGTCAAGGTGGACGTGGGCATCGTGGGGGACCTCAAGGCCGTGCTCCAGGAGCTGCTCCCCCACGTGGAGCCCATCGACCGCTCCGCCTGGCTGGAGCAGATCGACGAGTGGCGCGACGACACCCGCCGGCGCGACATCCTGAACTGGGACGGGGGCGGCAAGTTGTGGGGCGCCCACGTGATCCACGACATCTGGCGGGCCACCGAGGGCAACGCCATTGTGGTCACCGACGTGGGCCAGCACCAGATGTGGGAGGCCCAATACTACCGCCACGAACAGCCCTTCACCCTCATCACCAGCGGCGGGCTGGGCACCATGGGCTTTGCCCTGCCGGCCGGCATCGGCGCCAAGCTGGCCCGCCCCGACGCCGAGGTGTGGGTCATTGCCGGCGACGGCGGTTTCCAGATGACCCAGGCCGAGCTGGCCACGGCCGTGCAGGAGCGGGTGCCCATCCGCATCGCCATCATCAACAACGCCTACCTGGGCATGGTGCGCCAGTGGCAGGAGTTCTTCTACGAGAAGCGCTATGCCGCCACTCCGCTCGTCAACCCCGACTTCTGCAAGTTGGCCGCCGCCTACGACATCCCCGCCTTCCGCGTCACCCGGCGCGAGGAGGTGATCCCCATCGTCGAGAAGGCCCGCCAAGTGGACGGGCCGGTGCTGATCGACTTCGTGGTGGAGAAGGAGGACATCGTCTACCCCATGGTGCCGGCCGGCGCCGACTTGCACGCCATGATCCGCCGGCCCGTGAGCGAGCACGGGCAGAAGGAGGTGACTCCATGAAACACATCCTCGTCGCCCGCGTGGAGAACAAGCCCGGCGTCCTCAACCGGGTGGCCAGCCTCTTCCGCAGAAGGGGCTTCAACATCGACAGCCTCACCGTCGGCGAGACCGAGGTCCCCGAGATTTCCCGCATGACCATCGTGGTGGACACCTCCCGGACCGACGCCACCCGGGTGGTCCACAACCTCTACAAGCTGGTCAACGTGATCGAGGTGGAGGACATCACTGAACGGCCATCCGTGGTGCGCGACCTGGTGCTCCTGAAAGTCAAGGCCGACGCGCGGACCAGGCCGGAGATCATCCAGCTCACCGAGGTCTTCCGGGGCAAGGTGGTGGACGTGGCGCCCGACAGCCTGATCCTGGAGCTCACCGGTGAGGAGGAGAAAATTCGCTCCTTCATCGAGGTGATGCGGCCCTTCGGCATCCTCGAGATGGTGCGCACCGGCATCGTGGCCATGACGCGGGGGAGTTCCCCCAACGGACACGTGCCCCTGCGCGGCAATGGGGCCGTGGTGTGAGCACGCGCAAATCCTAGGCTCTGCCGGCTTCTCCGCCGCGAGCCTTCTCACGAGGAGGAGATGACATGGCGACCATCTACTACGAGCAAGACGCCGACCTGTCCCGCCTGGAGGGCAAGCGCGTGGCCGTGTTGGGCTACGGCAGCCAAGGCCACGCCCACGCCCTCAACCTGCGCGACAGCGGGGTGGACGTGGTCGTGGGGCTCCACCCCACCAGCCGCAGCCGCGCCAAGGCCGAGGCCGAAGGGCTGACGGTGAAGCCCGTGGGCGACGCCGTGGCCGAGGCCGACTTCGTCATGGTGCTGGTGCCCGACACGGTGCAGCCCCAGCTCTACCGGGAGGCCATTGCGCCCAATTTGCGGCCTGGGGCCACCCTGATGTTCGCCCACGGCTTCAACATCCGCTTCGGCCAGATCACCCCGCCCGACAGCGTGGACGTGAGCATGGTGGCCCCCAAGGCGCCAGGCCACCGCGTGCGCGAGCTCTACGTCGAGGGCGTGGGCACGCCGGCCCTGCTGGCCGTGCACCAGGATGTCAGCGGCGAGGCCAAGGCCAACGCCCTGGCCTACGCGCGCGCCATCGGCTGCACCCGCGCCGGCGTGCTGGAGACCACCTTCGCCGAGGAGACCGAAACCGACCTCTTCGGCGAGCAGGCCGTGCTCTGCGGCGGGGTCTCGGAGCTGATCAAGGCCGGCTTTGAGACGCTGGTGGAAGCCGGCTACCAGCCCGAGATCGCCTACTTCGAGTGCCTCCACGAGCTCAAGCTGATCGTGGACCTGATCTACCAAGGTGGCCTGAGCTACATGCGCTACTCCATCAGCGACACGGCCGAGCACGGCGATTACTTCTCCGGGCCGCGCATCATCGACGACCACGTGCGACAGGCCATGCGCCAGGTGCTCGCCGAGATCCAAGACGGCACCTACGCCCGCACGTGGCTCGAGGAGAACGCCAAGGGGCGTCCCTGGTTCAACAAGCGGCGTGAGGAGGAACGCCGCCACCCCATCGAGGAAGTCGGCCGCAGGCTGCGCCGAATGATGCCCTGGATCAACCCGAAAGAAGTCGAGTAGAGAGCCATGCAGCGCGAAGAGTCGCCCCGCATCCGCATCGTGGCCACCATCGGCCCGGCCAGTTGGTCCGTGCCCACGCTACACCAGATGATCCTGGCCGGCATGGACGTGGCCCGGCTCAACATGTCCCACGGCGACCACATCACCCACCGCCGCATCGCCGGCGCCGTGCGCGAGGCCGCCGCCCAAGCCGGGCGGTCGGTGAAGCTCCTCGTCGATCTCCAGGGAGCCAAGCTGCGCATCGGCGACGTGGGCGACGGGGTCCCTCTCGCCGCGGGCGAGGAGGTGCGGCTGGTGGCCGGCGCGCGCGTGGCCGGCGGGGAGCGGGAAATCCCCGTGCCCAACGCCGTGCTCGAGCTGGTGCCGGGCGACACCGTGCTCCTGGACGACGGCAAGATCGAACTGTCCGTTGAGCGGGCCGAGCCCCCCCACGCGGTGATCTGCCGGGTGGTGGTGGGCGGCACGCTCACCTCCTTCAAGGGCATCAACCTGCCCACCCGGGCCGGCCGGGCATCGGCCAACGGCACGGCCGGCCTGACCCTGAAGGACGAGCGCGACTTGCAGTTGGCCGTGGAATTGGGTGCCGACTGGGTGGCCCTCTCCTACGTGCGCCACCCCAACGAGATCTTCGCCGTGCGCACCCTGTTGGCCGAGCTCGTCCCCCACCGCCGGCCGCCCCGCCTGATGGCCAAGATCGAAACGCCCGAGGCCGTGCGCCACGTGGACGCCATCATCGCCGCGGCCGACGGCATCATGGTGGCGCGGGGCGACTTGGGGCTGGAGATGCCGGCCGAGGACGTGCCCCTCATCCAGAAGATGGTCATCCGGCGGTGCAACCGCGCCGGCAAGCCGGTGGTGACGGCCACGCAGATGTTGGAGAGCATGTGCCTCCAGCCCCGCCCCACCCGTGCCGAGGTGAGCGACGTGGTCAACGCCATCCTCGACGGCACCGACGGGGTGATGCTCTCCGGCGAGACGGCTACCGGCTCCTACCCGGTGAAGGCTGTGGAGACTATGCGCCGCATCATCGAGCGCGTGGAGGCCGAACAGCGCGCGCCCGTCTTCACCGAGCCGAGCCAGTTCGCCCACCCGGCCCGCGCCTCCCGGCGCCACCGCTTGGACGACTGGCTCACCCGGCCGGCCTGAGCGCGCTGACAGAGAATCTCACGACGAAAGGGGGTGATTCCTCGTGTGCGAGGATGGTCTTAGTGGCCTTCGCCCGACCGAGAAGGCGTGGAGTGGAGGACGGCAACACACAGAGCTCACGAGGAAAGGAGTACACCAATGGACAACGGAGACACTGGCATTGTCAACATCTTCCCGCCACAGGAGACCGTCTACATCTTCGACACCACCCTGCGCGACGGCGAACAGTCGCCGGGAGCAACCCTCTACAAGCACGAGAAGCTGGAGATCGCCCGCCAGCTCGCCCGGCTAGGCGTGGACATCATCGAGGCCGGCTTCCCGGCTGCCTCCCCCGGCGACTTGGAGGCCGTGGCCGAGATCGCCCGCACTGTGGGCACCCCCGACGGGCCAACTATCGCCGGCCTGGCGCGCGCCAACCGCGACGACATCGCCAAGGCGTGGGAGGCCGTGCGCCACGCGGCCAAGCCCCGCATCCACACGTTCATCGCCACCAGCGACATCCACATGGAACACAAGCTGCGCATGACGCGCGAGGAAGTGGTCCGCACCGTGCGCGAGATGGTGGCCTTTGCCCGCTCCTTCTGCGACGACGTGGAGTTCTCCCCCGAGGACGCCGGCCGCAGCGACCCGCGCTTCCTCTACGAGGTGTTGGCCGCCGCCCTCGAGTCAGGAGCCACCACGCTCAACATCCCCGACACCGTGGGCTACACCACGCCCTGGGAGTTCGGCGAGCTCATCCGCCTCATCATCGAGAACACCCCCGGCCTGAAGGAGAAAGTGGCCAGCGGCGAGGTCATCATCTCGGTCCACACCCACGATGACTTGGGCTTGGCCACGGCCAACGCCCTGGCCGGCGTGCGCAACGGCGCCCGCCAGGTGGAGTGTACCATCAACGGCATCGGCGAGCGGGCCGGGAACTGCTCGCTGGAAGAGGTGGTGATGGCCCTCTACGTGCGCCAGCCCTTCTTCGGCCTGCGCACCAACATCGTCACCACGGAGATCCACCGCACCAGCGACATGGTGAGCCGCTACACCGGCATCCCCGTGCCGCCCAACAAGGCCATCGTGGGCGCCAACGCCTTCGCCCACGAGGCCGGCATCCACCAGGACGGGATGCTCAAGCACAAGCGCACCTACGAGATCATGGACGCCTCCCTGGTGGGCGTGCCCGAAAGCCGCCTGGTGCTGGGCAAGCACAGCGGCCGCCACGCCTTCCGCGTGCGGCTAGAACAGCTCGGCTACCACCTCTCGCCCGAGCAGCTCAACGAGGCCTTCCGCCGCTTCAAGGAGCTGGCCGACAAGAAGAAGTACGTGGCCGACGCCGACATCGAGGCCCTCATCGGCGAACAGCTCTATCAGCCGGCGGAGACGTGGCACTTGGAGCAAGTGCAGGTCATCTGCGGCAACAAGAACATCCCCACGGCCACCGTGGTGCTCCGCCGCCACGACGGCGAGGTCTTCAGCGCCACGGGCACGGGCACAGGCCCGGTGGACGCTGCCTACACGGCCATCCGCGAGATCGTCCAAGTGCCCAACAGGCTGATCGAGTACACCGTCCAGAGCGTCACCGAGGGCATCGACGCCGTGGGCGACGTGACCGTGCGCATTGAGGGCGAGGCCGGCGACGAACGCCTCAACCCGCAGACCGGCACCACCCACCGCATCTACTCGGGCCGCGGCGTGGACACGGACATCATCGTGGCCAGCGCCAAGGCCTACGTGCAGGCGCTCAACCGCCTGATCGCCGCCAAGGAGGAACAGCGGGCCTTCGTGGCCATTTCGTGAACTCGCGGACGGCATGCCCATCCCGGGGAGGACACCGTAGTCCTCCCCGCCCCTTTCGATCAAGGTGATCTCAAATCCGACCAACGAGGTGAAAGCCCATGAGCATGACTCTGGCGGAAAAAATTCTGGCCCACAAAGTCGGCCGCGACGTGGTGCGCCCCGGCGAGCTGCTGGAAGTGCCGGTGGACTGGGTGCTCGCCCACGAGGTGACCACACCGGCGGCCATCAAGATGCTGGAGGCACGGGAGATGGATCGGGTCTGGAACCCAGACCGCGTGGTGGCCGTGCCCGACCACACCGTGCCGGCCAAGGACATTGCCTCGGCCAAGCTCTACCAGCGGCTGCGCGCCTGGGTCCAGCGCCACGGCATCAAGCACTGGTACGAGGTGGGCCGGGGCGGCATCGCCCACACTGTCTTCGAGGCCAGCGGGCTCCCTGCACCCGGCGAGGTGGTCGTCTCCGGCGACTCCCACACGCCCAACGCCGGCGCCTTGGGCACTTTCGCCACGGGCATCGGTTCCACCGACTTGGCCGGCGCCATCTACGCCGGCACCATCTGGCTGCGCGTGCCCGAAACCCTGCGCATCGAGCTCAGGGGACGGCTCGGCCCCGGCGTCTACGCCAAGGACATCATCCTGGAGGTGATCCGGCGCATCGGCGACGACGGCGCGCGCGGCATGGCCATGGAGTGGGGCGGCGAGGGCATGGCCTCCCTCTCCATGGAGGAGCGCTTCACCCTCACCAACATGGCCGTCGAGGCCGGCGGCATGACGGGCATCATCCCGGCCGACGAGGTCACCCAGGCGTACCTGCGCGAGAAGGGGACGCCCGAGGAGCGCTGGCACTGCTTCCAGCCCGACCCAGACGCTGAGTACGCCCAAGTGGTACAAGTGGACCTCGACCGGCTCGAGCCGGTCGTCGCCTTCCCCAACCGGCCCGGCAACGGCCGCCCCATCAGCGAAGCTGTGGGCATCCGCATCGATCAAGCCTACGTGGGAAGCTGCACCAACGGCCGCATCAGCGACCTGCGCGAGGTGGCCCGCATCCTCAAGGGGCGCCAAGTGGCCCCCTGGGTGCGCATGATCATCGTGCCCGCCACGCAGGAGATTTACAAACAGGCTCTCCGCGAGGGGCTGATCGAGATCTTCGTCGAGGCCGGCGCCACGGTCTCTTATCCCTCATGTGGCGCCTGCTTGGGCATGCACACCGGTGTGCTTGGCCCCAACGACGTGTGCATCTCGTCCACCAACCGCAACTTCACCGGCCGCATGGGGCACCCCACGGCCCAGATCTACCTGGCCAGCCCGGCCGTCGTGGCCGCCAGCGCCGTGACCGGCCACATCACCGACCCGCGAACCCTGGAACCCGCCACGGAGGAGGCCGCATGAAGGTCACAGGTCGCGTTCACGTCTACGCGCGAGACCACATCAACACCGACGAGATCATCCCGGCCCGGTACCTGACCAGCGATGACCCGGCCTACTTGGCCCAACACGTCATGGAAGACTTGGACCCCGACTTTCCCAAGAAAGTGCGGCCGGGCGACATCGTGGTGGCCGGCAAGAACTTCGGCACCGGCAGCAGCCGTGAGCACGCCGTTTGGGCCCTCAAGGCCGCCGGCGTGGAGATGGTCATCGCGGAGAGCTTCGCCAACATCTTCTACCGCAACGCCATCAACAACGGCTTCTTAATCGTGGAACTCCCCAACGCCCCCGCCCACTTCGAGACAGGCGATCAGGTGGAGGTGGACTTGACGGGCGGCACGCTCAGAAATCTGCGCACGGGCCAGGCGCTCACCTTCCAGCCCCTGCCCGAATTCGCCATCAAAGTGCGAGAGGCAGGGGGCTACCTGGAATACTTGAAGGCCAAAGGGACGTGAGTCGGCGCATCGGTTGAGGCGTTTGAGGCGTTCAGGGCATGGTGGCAACACGGAGTTGAGGAGGAGAGAGAAGGAGGGCATCATGTGGAAACAGGCTGTTATCCCGACGACCAAAAAGGAGATGGTGAAGGCGGAGAAAGAGGTCTCCTCGAACGGGCACGGAAACGGAGTCGTCCCCTCCCCCCGGCCCGACCGTGAGGAGTACGCCTGTCGGATGATTCAGGATTACTACCGTTGAGCGGCTGTTCGGACCAACGCCCCCGACGGGGAACGCGCGCCGACATTCCCCTGTCGGGGGCCTTCCCCGTTCGAGAGCATCTCCAACCACCCGGCAGAAAACAGGAGAGATTCATGGACGCTGAACTCGACGGCCTTCTGCTCGACCTGGACGGCGTGTTGGTCACAGGGGGACGGCCCCTGCCAGGCGTTCCCGAGATGCTCGCGACGGTGCTGGCGTCCGACGTTCCCCTGCGCATTCTCAGCAACACGACACTGGTCCCCCGCCGCTTCATTGTGGAACGCTTCCGCAGCCTCGGCATTCCCCTCACCGCGGACATGGTGCTTACCCCTCCGGCCGCAGCGGCCCGGTGGCTGCACGACCAAGGCGCGCAGGCCGTGGCCCTCTTCGTGGCCCCCGGGACCCGCGAGGAGTTCGCCGGCCTCCCCCTCGTGGACCCAGAGGCCGAGTCCGGCGCCGACTTCGTGGTCGTGGGGGACATGGGAGATGAGTGGAGCGCCCCCGCGCTCAACCGCGCCCTCAGGTTGTTGGTGAACGGCGCCCGCCTCGTGGCCTTGGGCATGGGGCGCTACTGGAAAGCCCCCGACGGCCTGCGGCTCGACACGGGCGCCTACGTCTCGGCCCTTAGCTTCGCCACAGGCCAAGAGCCCGTGGTCATTGGCAAGCCGGCGCCGGCCTTCTTCCGGCTGGCGCTGGAAGCACTGGGCGTTCCCGCGAACCGGACGGCCATGGTCGGAGACGACATCATCAGCGACGTGGGCGCAGCCCAGCAGGTGGGGCTCAAGGGCATCCTGGTGAAAACGGGCAAGTTCCGGCCCGAGGACCTGGAGCGGGGCGTAACCCCCGACTGGGTGGTGCCCGATGTCACCCACGTGTTGCCCTTGCTCGGGCTGCACACAGACCTAGGCCACATTCCAACGACGAACGAGTGAGGAGCAGACCGCCCATGAAAGCGACTGTTGTCGTGCTGGGAGGAGACGGAATCGGCCCCGAGGTCACTCGCGAGGCCGTGCGCGTCCTGCAGGCTGTGGCCGAGGCCTTCGGCCACGAGTTTCGCTTCGAGGAGCACCTCATCGGCGGCGCTGCCATCGAGGCCCACGGCACCCCCCTCACCGAGGAGACGCTGGCCGCCTGTCGAGGCGCCGATGCCGTGCTCCTGGGGGCCGTGGGCGGCCCGAAGTGGGACGATCCCACCGCGGCCGTGCGGCCCGAACAGGGCCTGCTCCGGCTGCGCAAGGAGTTGGGGCTCTTCGCCAACCTGCGGCCGGTCACGCTCTTCCCGGCCCTCACCGATGCCTCGCCCCTGAAATCCCACATTGTGGCCGGCGTGGACCTGGTCGTCGTGCGCGAGCTGACCGGCGGCATCTACTTCGGCCCCCGCCAGGAGCCCACGGAGGGCACAGCTTACGACACCATGCTCTACACGGAGCCCGAAGTGGCCCGCGTGGTGCGCTTGGCCGGGGAGATCGCCCGGCGCCGGCGGCGCCGTGTGACCAGCGTGGACAAGGCCAACGTGCTGGCCTCCTCGCGCCTGTGGCGCCAGGTGACCACCCGCGTCATGGCCCAGGAGTTTCCCGACGTGCAACTCGATCACCTGCTGGTGGACGCGGCCGCCATGCACCTGTTGCGCCGGCCCACCGACTTCGACGTGATCGTGACCGGGAACATGTTCGGCGACATCCTTACCGACGAGGCCGCCATGTTGGCCGGCTCGATGGGCATGCTGCCCAGCGCCTCCTTGGGCGAGGGCGGGCCCGGCCTCTACGAGCCGGTCCACGGCTCCGCGCCCGACATCGCCGGCCAAGGCGTGGCTAACCCTATTGGTGCCATCCTGAGCGCCGCGCTCCTGTTGCGCTATTCGCTCAACCTGGAACAGGAAGCCCGTTGTGTCGAGGAGGCCGTGCGCCAGGCCTTGGCCGAAGGGCTGCGCACAGCCGACATCGCCCGCTCGGACGAGTCACCTGTAAGCACGGAGGTGCTGGGGACCCGGGTCGCCGACCTGGTCCCCAGTTCAATTGCCGAGGTGGACCGGTAGAGGCCCATGGAGGCGCTTCGACGGCGTCGCCCTGGGCCCAGTCGGGGGATTCCCCAGGGGCGGGATGGTGGACACAACGCCAACAGGAGGCACAAGGCCATGAGCGGAGTCGAATTGTACGACACCACATTGCGCGACGGCACCCAGCGGGAGGGCATCTCCCTCTCCGTGAACGACAAGCTGCGCATTACCCAACTGCTCGACGACTTGGGCGTCCACTACGTGGAGGGGGGATGGCCCGGCTCCAACCCCAAGGACGCCGAATATTTCCGGCGCGTGCGGGAACTGTGCCTGAACCACGTTACCGTGTGCGCCTTCAGCTACACCGGGCGCGCCGACGTGGCCGTGGAGGAGGACCCCAACTTGCACGCCCTGTTGGCCGCCGAAACTCCCGTGGTGACCATCGTGGGCAAGACGTGGGCGCTCCACGTGCGCGAAGTGCTGCGCGTTTCGCGGGAGGAGAACCTGCGCATGATCGAGGAGACGGTGCGCTACCTGCGGGCCCACGGCCGGCGGGTGATCTACGACGCCGAACACTTCTTCGACGGCTACCGGGACGACGCGGAGTACGCAATGGCCACTCTGGACGCGGCCATCCGCGGCGGCGCGGAGACGGTGGTGCTCTGTGACACCAACGGGGGCACCATGCCGTGGGACGTGGAGGCCATCACCCGTGCCGTGGTCGCCCGCGTGCCCGTGCGGGTGGGCATTCACACCCACAACGACGCCGAGATGGGCGTGGCCAACGCCTTGGCGGCCGTGCAGGCCGGCGCCACCCACGTGCAGGGCACCATCAACGGCTACGGCGAGCGGGTGGGCAACTGCAACCTCATCTCCACCATCGCCAACCTGAAACTCAAAATGGGCATCGAGTGCGTGAGCGACGAGCAACTGCGCAAACTGACCGAGATCTCCCGCGTGGTCGCCGAGCTGTGCAACCTGCCCCACGACACCCACCAGCCCTACGTGGGCCTCAGCGCCTTCGCCCACAAGGCCGGCCTCCACGCGGACGCCACGGTCAAGTACCGCCACAGCTACCAGCACATTGACCCCGAGCTGGTGGGCAACCGCACCCGCGTGGTGGTCTCGGAACTCTCGGGCAAGGGGAACATCCTCTACAAAGTCGAGGAGCTGGGCTTCGACGAACATCTCTCCCGGGAAGAGGCTCGCGAGGTGGCCCGCCGCATCAAGGAGCTGGAAGCCCAGGGCTTCTCCTTCGAGGCGGCCGAAGCTTCAGCCGCCCTGCTCATCCGGCGCAGCCGGGCCGGGTACCGCCCGCCCTTCGAGCTCATCGACTTCACGGTCATTGTGGAACACCGGGATGGCCGTGGGGTGTTGGCCGAGGCCACCGTCAAGGTGCGAGTGAGGGGCGAGGTCGTCCACACGGCCGCCGAGGGCAACGGCCCCGTCAACGCCTTGGACGCGGCGTTGCGCAAGGCCCTGCTGCCCTATTATCCGACACTTGCCGAGTTCAGCCTAAGCGATTATAAAGTACGTATCCTCGACGGGAACACGGGCACGGCTGCCACAACCCGAGTGCTCATCGACACCCGCCGCGGACACGACGTGTGGACGACTGTGGGATGCTCGACCAACATCATCGAGGCATCTTGGCAGGCGCTGGTGGACAGCATCGAGTACGGCCTGTGGCGCTCAGGGGCACTGGCTGAGTCCCGCGAAGCTGCCCTCGCCCCACCAGCCTGCTAGCCCGCTCGAGCGGGCTGGACCTCCGTGTGAACGCGAACTTCAGGGGACGGAGCCGTCCGCCACGTGAGACGGTGGCAGCCGATTCCGTCCCCTGGAGCTGCTGAGCACGCCTTGCCGTGCCATGCGCTGCGCACCGCAAGGTGCGCTTTTTGTTCTTCACGCGGCAGCCCCCTTCTGGCCGGGGCACTGCCGTCGCGACGTGTTCAAATCCCATACTCTGTGCCACGGAGGGTATTATGTCGAGTAAAGCGGACTACATCTGGATGGACGGGCAGCTCCTTCCCTGGGATCAGGCCACCGTTCACGTGATGGCCCACGCCCTGCATTACGGCTCGAGCGTCTTCGAGGGCATCCGCGCCTACCCCACGCCCCGCGGTCCGGCCGTGTTGGCCCTTGAGGACCACACCCGCCGGCTCTTCAACTCGTGCAAGCTCTACCGCATGGAGATCCCGTACACCGAGGAGGAAATTAACCAGGCCATTTTGGAGACACTGCGGGCCAACAAGTTGCCCTCCGCCTACATCCGGCCCTTGGTCTTCCGGGGAGCCGAGCGGCTGGGGCTGGACCCGCGCGGCTGTCCTGTGCACGTGGTGATCATTACCATCGAGTGGGGCCGCTACTTGGGCAGCGAGGCCATCGAGCACGGCGTGGACGTGATGGTGAGCTCGTGGCGGCGCATGGCCCCCGACACGTTTCCGGCCATGGCCAAGATCGGCGGCCAGTACATCAACTCCCAGCTCATTACCATGGAAGCGCGGGACTTGGGGTTCGCCGAGGGCATTGCCTTGGACGTGTACGGGTACGTGAGCGAGGGGAGCGGGGAGAACATCTTCGTGGTGCTGGACGGGGTGATCTACACGCCGCCGGCGGCCAACTCCATTCTGTTGGGCATCACCCGCAAGCTGGTCATGCAGCTCATCGAGGACCACGGCTATCCGCTGCGCGAGCAGCCCATTGCCCGGGAGATGCTCTACATCGCCGACGAGCTCTTCTTCACCGGCACGGCGGCGGAGATCACGCCCATCCGCTCCGTGGACGGCCAGAAAGTTGGCCGGGGAACCCGTGGCCCCATCACCAAGGCGCTCCAAGAGGACTTCTTCGCCATTGTCGAGGGCCACGCGGAGGACCGCCACGGGTGGCTCACCTACGTGTACGAAGAGGAGACGGCGGAACGCTAGAAGGTGAGGAGTATAATCTTACTCGAATTAATGGTAGGAGGGGACGATGCGCGCGAACGGTTCGGACGGCCGGCGAATGCGGTCTGACATCATCAAGCGGGGATTCGAACGGGCTCCCCACAGAGCGCTGCTCAAGGCCACAGGGGTGCGCGACGAGGACTTCGACAAGCCCTTCATCGCCATCGCCAACTCCTACGTGGACATCATCCCCGGACACGTTCACCTCAAGGAGTTCGGCGAAGTGGTGCGCGAGGCCGTGCGCGAAGCCGGGGGGGTGCCCTTCATGTTCAACACCATCGGCGTGGACGATGGCATCGCCATGGGCCACGAGGGCATGAAATACTCCCTGCCCAGCCGCGAGCTGATCGCCGACTCGGTGGAGACGATGGTGGCCGCCCACCACTTCGACGGCCTCATCTGCATTCCCAACTGCGACAAGATCGTGCCGGGAATGCTCATGGCCGCCGTGCGGCTGGACATTCCCACGATCTTCATCAGCGGGGGGCCCATGGCGGCCGGCAAGACGCCGAGCGGCCAAGTGGTGGACCTCATTTCGGTCTTCGAGGGCGTGGGGGCGTACAAGTCCGGGCGCATTTCCGAGCAAGAGCTCAAGGTGCTGGAGGATTACGCTTGCCCCACGTGCGGATCCTGCTCCGGCATGTTCACGGCCAACTCGATGAACTGCCTGTGCGAGGCGTTGGGGCTGGCCCTGCCGGGCAACGGCACCATTCTGGCCGTGGACCCCCGGCGCGAGGAGTTGGCCCGCCAGGCAGCCTTCCAGCTCATGCGCCTCATCGAGTGGGACCTGACGCCCCGCAAGATCGTGACGCCGGAAGCCATCGACAACGCCTTCGCCCTGGACATGGCCATGGGGGGTAGCACCAACACGGTGTTGCACACCATCGCCATCGCCCACGAGGCCGGCATCGAGTACCCCCTGGAACGCCTCAACGAGATCGCCGAGCGCACGCCCTGCATCTGCAAGGTGTCGCCCTCCAGCCACTACCACATCGAGGACGTGGACCGCGCCGGGGGCATCTCGGCCATCCTCAACGAGCTGGCTAAGCGGCCGGGAATCCTCCACTTGGACCAACTCACGGTGACGGGGAAGTCGCTGGGCGAAAACGTGCGGGGCCACGAGAGTCGTGACTGGGAGGTGATCCGGCCCATCGACTCCCCCTACAGCGAGACGGGGGGATTGGCCGTGCTCTTCGGCAACTTGGCGCCCGAAGGGGCTATCGTGAAGACGGCCGGCGTCCTACCCGAAATGATGGTCCACCGCGGGCCGGCGGTCGTCTTCGAGAGCCACGACGAGGCCAACGCCGGCATTCTCAACGGCCGCGTCAAGCCCGGCGATGTGGTGGTGATCCGATACGAGGGTCCTCGAGGAGGGCCGGGGATGCAGGAGATGTTAGCGCCCACCAGCAACATCATGGGCATGGGGCTCGGGGACAGCGTGGCCCTCATCACCGACGGGCGCTTCAGCGGCGGCACGCGCGGCGCCTGCATCGGCCACGTCTCGCCGGAGGCCGCGGCCGGCGGCCCCATTGCCCTCGTCCGGGACGGCGACATGATCTCCATCGACATACCCAACCGCCGCCTGGAGCTCGAAGTGAGCGAGGAAGAGCTGGCCCGCCGGCGAGCCGAGTGGACCCCGCCGCCCATTCGCACCACGAGCAAGTGGCTGCGCCGCTACGCCAGCCTGGTGACCAGCGGAAGTCAAGGCGCCGTGCTCCGCGACGGGTGCTAGCAAGCTGAGGTCTCTGCCCACCCCCGTGGAGCGCGGGGGTGGGCCACGTGGCCTTGAAGTCCTTTTCCAGGTGAACCGGAAGGTTGCCAAGCGTGTATCTTAGATATGGAAGACAACGCCGAGGGAAGGGGACTCCTCCCCGGATGGGTGGCGTTGGTGGCCTCGGCACAAGGCACAAGAAGGCGGGTCATCCCGGTGTCCGACTGGACGAACCCCGACCTCCGGCAACTGATACAAGAGGCATACAGCCACGTGGCCCCCTCGGGGCGAGCCTACCGGGCCCTGCAGGAATCCTTCGCGCCCGCCGAAGCTGACGTACTTCCCCGCGCGCGAGGAGCCGATCCTCCCGTCCGGTTCATCCCGCTGGCTGCGCTCATGGTTCTTGCCAGCTTGGTGTTGTTCTTCGCGCCACGGGGTCACAACCACGTGCCCATCTTCTACACGGCTTCCCCGCCGGCTCCCGTGGGCATGACCACAGCCTTCGACCCCCAGCTCAACGTCTCCTTCACAGGCATCTGGACACCCTCGCGCGTCATGGTCGATCTCCGCTGAACATCTCTCGCCGACGCAAGCTTCCAGAACCTTGACGAAAGTACCATCTCCTTTTATAATTTTGGACAGCTCTTAGCAAGGCAAGCGGGAGTAGCTCAGGGGTAGAGCATCTGCCTTCCAAGCAGAGGGTCGCGGGTTCGAATCCCGTCTCCCGCTTTTTCCCGTTCGGCCGCGTGGAAGAGGCAAGTGTCGGGTTCCGCCTCCGCCAATCGATGTAATCTGTGCTCGGATCTCTTTTCCCTTGGCCAAGAACTCCCGGAGCATGTAGCTCCGGGAGTTCTTTGTGGTAAAACTGCTCAGCTATCGCCGCACAACGCCAGCAGCACTCAGATGAAGAGCAGCTTTCTTCGCTTCTGCACATGAGTCCCAATCGTTCATCGACTTGATGAGCTTTCGCTTTCGGAGCGACCAAGAAGCCACCTCACAGTAACCGATTGTCACATCGTCCCAGTTATGCTATGCTTCTTGTAGTCGTTTTGTGCAGTCGTTGGTGTGGAAAGGGCGAGACGACCGAGAAATTGCGCAGGAAGGGTTGTCGTGTCACGAGTCAAGCTGCTCATGACGTGGGACATCCAACAGGGTCGCGAAACGGCCTACCTTGACTTCGTTACCTCTGAGTTCGCCCCTGCGCTGATCCGCTTGGGCATAGAGCTGGTCGAGGGATGGTACACCGTCTACGGCGACGGCCCCCAAATTCTCATGGGCGCCGTTGCCGAGGATGTGGAAACTGTCCAGAAGGCCTTGGCGAGCCCCGAATGGCAGGAGCTGAAGGAGCGCCTGCTCGAGTACGTCACCAACTTCTCCTACAAAGTGGTGCCCGCGACGGGACGATTCCAACTTTGATCCGGCGGGGTGGGAGCTTATGGAGATTAAGTGGTACGGCCATGCTTGTTTTCGTATCCGTGACAAATCGGCCGTCGTAGTGACCGATCCTTTTCCCCCTTCACTGGGCTATCACCGCCCCAGAATACGGGCCGATATTGTCACCATCAGCCACTATCACCGAAATCACTGCGCCCTCAAGGGATTTCAGGGCTCACCCTTCGTCATCGACGCTCCCGGCGAGTACGAAGTCAAAGGGGTCTTCGTCACGGGCATCCGCACCTACCACGACCGCAAACGCGGGCGGGTGCGCGGGTATAACACGGTCTACCTGTTCCGCTTCAACGGGCTCAGCGTGTGTCACCTCGGCGACTTGGGCCACATCCCCAACCAGGAACAAGTCGAGGAGCTCAGCGAAGTGGACATCCTGTTGATCCCCGTCGGCGGTGCGGGCACCCTCAACGCGGCCATGGCCGCCGAGGTCATCAGCCTCATCGAGCCCCGCCTGGTGATCCCCATGCACTACCGCACCGAGGTGTACGCCGACGGATTGGACCCGGTCGAGCCGTTTCTCAAGGCCATGGGGGCCAAAGATGTGCCCCGCCACTCCCACCTCACCATCTCCTCCCGCTCCAGCCTGCCCGAGGAAACCCAAATTGTGTTGCTCTCCTTTGAGGCCAAATGAGCGCCCAAGAGGTGAACGCCATTCGGGTCCGGGCCGTTAGCGTACAGGCCCCGCAGGATTGGCACGCCGAGCTCCTCGCGTTGGGCCACCGGCCGCCCCCTCCGCCCTCCCAAGAACCGGTGAGCGGGTTTGGGATGGCGTGGGAGCTGTCCCCCGTTCCCGCTGCCGTGGCCGTCCGGCTCAAGGAAGCCATCGAGACGTGCGGGGGAAGTGTGTGGCTCTCGGCCGAGCTGGAGAACGGTGGCTCGGGTCCAGGCCGCCTGCTGGCATTGGCCTTTCCCGGACAGGTGGAAGCAATCCTCGAGGCCTTGGCCGTACACCACGACCCTCACACGCTCTCCTGCGTCAACGCCTGGCGCATGGCCTTGGAGCACCTTCGGCATCCCCCGCGCCCCTTGGAGATCGGCCCGCTCACCTGTGCGTGGGGAACACGCACCTACATCATGGGCATTCTGAACGTCACGCCCGACAGCTTCAGCGGCGACGGGCTCCTCCGGGAGGAAGAGTGGTTGGAGGTGCTGGTCGAGCGGGCACGCCAGTTCGTGGCCTCGGGAGCCGATATCCTCGACATCGGCGGCGAGAGCACACGCCCTGGAGCCGCGCCCGTTCCCTTGGACGAGGAGCTGCGTCGGGTGGTCCCAGCCGTGCGGGCCGTGGCCCAGGCCGTTAAGGTGCCCATCTCCGTGGACACCTACAAGGCCGAAGTCGCCCGCCAGGCCATTGAAGCCGGCGCCCACCTGGTGAACGATGTGTGGGGCCTGCGCATGGACCCGGAGATGGCACACGTCGTCGCCGACTACAGCGTGCCTGTTGTGATCATGCACAATCGCAGCCGGCCAAAGGACGCCGTCCAGGAACAACGCTTGGGCGGGCGCTACGTGGGTGTGCAGTACACCCACCTGATGCGCGACGTGCTCGACGAGCTGGCCGCCTCCGTCGAGCTCGCCCTGCGCCACGGCGTGCCCGAGGAGCACATCATTGTGGACCCGGGCATCGGGTTCGGCAAGACGGTGGAACAGAACTTGGAGCTCCTCCGACGGCTCGAGGAGCTGCACGTGTTGGGACGCCCCATCTTGGTCGGACCCTCCCGCAAGAGCTTCATCGGGTACACCCTCGACCTCCCCCCCGGGGAGCGCCTCGAGGGCACGGCGGCCGCCGTAGCCCTCAGCGTCGCCAAAGGAGCCGACATCGTGCGCGTCCACGACGTGCTCCAGATGAGCCGCGTGGCTCGTTTCGTGGACGCAGTGGTGCGTCCGGCGCCACGTCTGCACAGAAGAGGAGACATGCAGTGAGCACGCCCCACTCCACCCCCTCACCCAAGCGTATCCCCTCGCCGGCCGTGAGCCCGCCGCCCGCCGGCGTCATGCCCGAATCACCTCAGCATGCCGTCCACACCCTGGACAGCGGCCTTCGCATTGTGACAGTGCCCTTGCCGGGCGTCTACTCCGCCAGCGTCCTGCTCTACGTGACCGTGGGTTCCCGGTACGAGCCGAACGAGCTGGCCGGCATCTGCCACTTGATTGAACACGTGGCCTTCAAGGGGACACCCAGTCGCCCCTCCTCGTCGGACATCGCGTTGGCCGTCGAGGGCATCGGCGGCGTCTTCAACGCCAGCACGGGCAAGGAGTTGACCCTCTACTGGGCCAAGGCTGCCGCCCACCACGTCTTCCACATCGTGGACGTGCTGTTCGACATCACGCGCCACAGCCTCTTCCGGCCCGAGGACATTGCCAAGGAGAAACAGGTCATCGTCGAGGAGATCAACGAATCCTTGGACATCCCCCAGGAGGTCGCAGCCCTTGCCTGTATGCGCCTGCTCTTCCCCAACCACCCCCTCGGCCGTGATGTGGCCGGCTCCAGGGAAAGCGTCCTGAACATGACCCGTGACCAGATCGTAACCTTCGCGGAAGCCACCTACAGGCCCAACACGATGGTCTTGAGCGTGGCCGGCGCCATTGTGCCCGAGGCCATCGTGGAACACGTGGCCTCTCTCGTGGACGGGTGGCCCGCCGGCACATCGCCCACACCTGAACCCGCCCCGCCGCTGCCGCCGGGCCCACACCTTGCCGTCATACCACGGCCCGTGGAACAAGTACAACTTTGTCTGGGAATACGAGGGCTCAGCCGAAACGACGACGACCGGTACGCCCTCACCCTCCTCAACACCATCCTGGGCGAGAGCATGAGCTCCCGCCTCTTCACACGGCTGCGGGAAGATTTGGGCCTCGCCTACGCCGTGGGCTCTTCAGTGGCCTTCTACGCGGACACCGGCGACCTCGTCATCGAGGCCGGGGTGGATGCCCAACACGTGGGCCTCGCCGTCGAGGTCATCTGCGAGGAGTTGGCGCGCCTCGTCGCCCAGCCCGTCTCCGCCGCCGAGCTCGACGCCGCCCGCGAATTCCTCAAAGGACGCCTGCTCCTCTCCCTCGAGGACACTTACACCAACGCCAGCTGGTACGGCCACCAAGTGGCCGTGGGCAACGCCATCATCTCCCCAAACGAAGCCATCGCCCGCGTGGACGCCCTCACCCCGGAAGACGTGCAACGTGTAGCCGGCCGGCTCTTCGTGCGTGACCAGCTCGTGCTCAGCATCGTGGGCCCCGTGCCCGAGGACCACGACTGGAGCCAACACATCTGCCTATGAGATTCCCGCCGGCCCGGAACTTGTGTATAATATACCTGTCGGCTCCGGCCACATCTCCCCAACCCGAGGAGAAACACGGTGGAACGCCAGGAAATCAAGCAACTCATCCTTGAAGAGCTCCCCCGCCTCCTCACCCAGGACAGCGAGGTGCGCGAGTTCGTGCGGCGCCTCGTGGAGGAATACGCTGCCGGGCGCGAGGAGACAGAGAGTCGCTTCGAGCGCCTCTTCGAGGCTCTCGAGCGCGATCGGGAGGTCTTTGAGCGCATGTGGGCTGAGAGCCGACAGCGCTGGGAAGAACACCAGCGCCAGTTGCGCCGGCTCGAACAGGAGCGCAAGCAGGCGTGGGAAGCCAACCAGCGCGCTTGGGAGGCCAATTACCGCCAATGGGAGGAGCTTCGGCGCTGGTGGCGCCAACTTGAACAGGCCCAGGAAGAAAACCAGCGCCGTTGGGAGGAGCTCGAGCAGCAGCGCGAGCAGGCCTGGGAGCAGCTCGAACGCCGCTGGGAGGAGCTCGACCGCAAGCGCGAGCAGGCCTGGGAGCAGCTCGAACGCCGTTGGGAGGAGCTTGACCAGAAGCGCAAACAGGCTTGGGAGCAGCTCGAACGCCGCTGGGAAGAGCTCGACCGCAAGCGCGAGCAGGCCTGGGAGGAAAACCGGCACAAGTGGGAAACTTGGGAGGAAAGGTGGCGGGAAGCTTGGGCGAGATCT
>Ga0256839_1002302_pt1 | contig 21465 bp, 13 predicted proteins | sample 354166metaG_FD_185968 | JGI IMG/M metagenome (GOLD analysis project Ga0256839, IMG submission 185968) | Hydrothermal vent microbial communities from Mid Atlantic Ridge, Atlantic Ocean - 354-166 | ecosystem: Environmental > Aquatic > Marine > Hydrothermal vents | place: Atlantic Ocean: Mid... | reverse complement strand
ACCCTTGACGGCCTATTTCGTGAGCGGGTGGCGCGAACCCCCGATCTGCCCGCCTATCGAGAGTATGATCAGGAGTCAGATCAGTGGCAGGGTAGTAGCTGGGCTGATATGGGGCGTGAAGTAGCCCGCTGGCAAGCGGCACTGGCCAAGGAGTCACTGCAGCGGGGAGATCGTATTGCGGTGATGCTGAATAACAGCCGAGCCTGGGTCTGTTGTGAGCAGGCGGTGATGGGGTTAGGGTTGGTGATCGTGCCCTTTTATACTAATGATCGTCCCGACAATATCGCCTTTATTTTGCAGGATGCCGGGATCAAAATCCTGGTTTGCGGTGGTAATGAGCATTGGCAGCAGTTACAACCGATTCATGCTCAGTTAGATGGTTTACTGCGCATCGTGACGGTGATGCCTTGTCGCAACACCGCCTCTTTTTCCCGCTTGATTTCGCTGGATGAGTGGTTGCCGGATGATGCCGAGGCGATGCTGGCCGAAGGGGCAGAGCCGGATGAGCTCTGCACCATTGTCTACACATCAGGCACCACGGGTCGCCCCAAAGGGGTGATGTTGAGCCACAAAAACCTGTTGCTCAACTCATTTGGCGGCGAGGCGACCGCTGAGCTTGATCATAATGAGCTGTTTCTCTCATTTTTGCCGCTATCACATATGTTTGAACGGATGGCGGGTTACTACATCCCGATGATTGTCGGGGCAGAGGTCGCCTATGCCCGCTCGGTTTTGCTGCTGGCGGAAGACCTACAAACCATTCACCCTACTATTTTAGTCTCAGTGCCGCGTATCTATGAACGGGTCTATGCCAAAATCAGCGCACAATTGGCAGAGAAGTCCCCGATGGCCGGTAAGCTCTTTGCGGCGGCAGTGGATGTGGGCTGGCGACGCTTTCTCTTTGCCCAAGGACGCGGTAGCTGGTGCCCGACGTTCCTTGCCTGGCCTCTATTGAATAAGCTGGTTGCGAGTAAAATAATGGCCAAATTGGGTGGGCGGCTTAAATTGGCAATTTGTGGTGGTGCGCCACTCTCGCCAGATGTGGCGAAAACATTTATCGGCCTGGGCCTCGACTTACGCCAAGGCTATGGATTAACCGAGACCAGCCCGGTGATCAGTGTTTGTCGTGGTGATAAAAACATCCCTTCGAGTGTGGGTGAGCCGCTGGAGGGTGTAGAGGTGATGATTGGCGAAAAAGATGAGCTGCTAACCCGCAGTGACTGCGTAATGTTGGGTTATTGGAATAACCCACAGGCGACCCGTGAAATGATTGATGAACAGGGGTGGCTGCACACCGGTGACAAGGCGCGTATTGATGATGGGGTGGTGACCATTACTGGTCGCTTGAAAGAGATTATCGTGCTCTCTAATGGCGAAAAGGTACCGCCGGCGGACATGGAGATGGCGATCACCATGGATCCACTATTTGAGCAGTGTATGGTGATTGGCGAAGGTCGGCCCTACCTTAGCCTGCTGACGGTACTGAATCCTGAGCAGTTTGAGAAATTGGCGATGGGGCTGGATGATGAGAAGTTGGAGGCGGTGGTGTTGGCACGAGTAACAAAGCAGATACACTCATTTCCCGGCTATGCGCAAATTCGCCGCGCACATTGTGAGCTCGTCCCCTGGAGTATCGAACAGGGCTTGATAACGCCGACGCTGAAACTCAAGCGCAAACGGATTATGGCGCACTATACAGAGCAAGTGGCGGCGCTTTATCAAGGGCATTGAGTCATGCTATACGCTTCTTCTCGGCCCGCTGGGTTGCCATGCGGGGGCAATGACATCGGGCATCTTTGAGCGGGATAAGAGCCTGGCGGGTGTTAGGGTGAAGTCACCATAACGCTGGTTGATGGTGTCCATCACTTGGTTGAGGGCGTGGCGGCGAGGGTCGTGCTCTGCAAATAGTTCCATTTGCAGGTGTGCAGGCTGAGGGTTTAGGGCGGTGACTTGTACCTGATGAATCGCCTGCCCATGCCACTGTCGCTGTAACACCTGTCGGCAAAGTGCCAGCAGCAAACGGCCATCACTGCCCGGTTGAGCTAGGCGGCACTTCTCTCCCAGCCACCCTTTGTTAGCTCTCAAGCCAATCCAGAAGTGACTCGCTTCCATGTTGTGACACCGCAATCGCGCCACCACCTTTTCGCTCATGTGCATCAAATAGGTCAGTATCAGTTGGCGATCACGGCTATGTGGTGGGATCACCTTGCCATGTCCGATACTCTTGGGTGGCGCGATATTGCGCCGAACCGGGGAGGGGTCCTTGCCCTGACACATATACCAGATACGTCGCCCCACATTGCCATAACGCTCCGCCAGAACACTGATCGGCAAGCGTGGCATGTCGCCACAATAAACCACGCCGTGACGCGCTAGAAAGGCCCCGATACCCTTGCCAATGCCACAAAGCTCCGTAACGGGCACGCTTTTTAACCGCTGCTGCGTCAGCGAAGGGGGGATAAGGGTGAGGCCATTGGGTTTTTGCTGTTTTGCGGCATATTTGGCGGTGGTTTTATCACCACTGACACCCACAGAGCAGAGCAGCCCGGAGGCTTGAAAAACGGCGAGCTTGACCCTGCGTGCAATGCGCCCCGGTGGGCCATGCAGCGCTTGAACGTGGGTGATATCCAGAAAGGCCTCATCCACAGAGAATATTTCGATGTCGGGAGTGATCTCCTGTAGCCTTTGCATAATGGCAGTGGAGACTGCCGCGTAGCGTTTTGGCCGTGAGGCCACCTGAATCAAGTGGGGGCAGAGCGTGCGCGCTTCGCGTAAACGCATGCCGGTTTTGATGCCAAATGAGCGCGCCTCATACGAGCTGGTAATAATACAGGTACCCAGCTGGCCATTAGTGATGGCGATGGGTTTGCCGCGCCATTCGGGGTGATCGAGTTGCTCGATGGCGGCAAAAAAAGCGTTCATATCCATCAGAATAATGGCTCTATCCCACAGCGAATGTTCCACTTTCTACCTCGGGTAGTGACGTATTTGACCGATCAAAACACCTTGAATCTGCACTCTCTCTGCTGCATAGCAAATCGGCCGCAGGGTGCTGTTTTCAGGGATGAGGGTCACCTCTTCTCTATTGTTGGCACCTAGCCGTTTGAGTGTCGCCTCTTCATTGTCAATCAGTGCCACAACAATCTCCCCTTGTTCTGCCTGCGTGGTGCTGAGAATAACCACCCAGTCATCATTTAAAATACCTGCATCTATCATCGAGTCTCCCTGTACCTTTAGTGCATATCGCCCTTCGCCTTCAAAGAGCGCCGCTAGATCGAGTTGGTGGTGGTCGGGGATCGCTTCAATCGGCTTTCCTGCGGCAATACGCCCGAGGAGTGGCAAGTTGAGTGCATCTTCGGCATCACTGTTGGCGAGGCCAATGCTTCGCCACCCTTTGTGTGGATCGCGGGTTAACAGCCCCTGATCAATAAGGGAGTTGATATAGCGGTGAACCGTGCCTTTGGAGTGGATGCCGACACGCTTTCCGAGGGCCTCTAAGGTGGGGGCTTGACCGTGCTGGGCGATGTAATGGCGCAGCGCTTGAACTATTTTCTGTTCGAGTGGGGTGGGCATGACAGCCTCCTAGGCATTTCCTGAAGAGTAGAGAACATTAAGAGAACTTTCAAGTGCTGTTTTTTTCTGGCGCTAATGTATCTGGGTTAGTAGCGCGCAAAATATGAATCGTGCAAAACGCTCAAGGAAGCTCTGATTAAGTCTGGATAAATTTAGGCTGAGAGGGAGTTGCTCTCATTTGTTCTGAAGTGCGCAGTAATAGTTGTTCTATTGGTGCAATTTTCGGGATAAATGAGGGCGATTTCAGCCAGCATAAAACATTCATGACTTGATCAGAGCTTCCTCAAGGTATATTTGAAAAGGTGAGGGGAGTGATTAATTATGGATGAATGCGTGATGGGTTCGGTGTGCGATTATCGCTCTTATTTATGGCTGATAAGTGGGGTAGTGCGATGATCTCCAATGGTTTTAAGCAGCAGACCACTTTGATGCTGGATATTTTCTCTTCGCTGTTTGTTTTTGCGGTTGGCCTAGCTCTATTGGCGGTGGTGGTCATCTATATTATTGATGTCACACAAAAGACTCATGCTATACGTCGAAACTATCCTGTTATTGGTCGTTTCCGCTATTTTTTTGAACACTTGGGTGAGTTTTTTCGCCAATACTTTTTTGCAATGGATCGGGAGGAGATGCCTTTTAACCGCGCACAACGCTCATGGGTGTATCGTGCGGCAAAAAACATAGACAATACAGTCGCTTTTGGCTCAACTCGGGATCTGCGCCCACCGGGCACCATTCTGTTTGCCAACTGTCCCTTTCCCGGTCTGGATAGAGACAGTGTGGCAACCCCGGCGTTAACCATTGGCCCCGATTGCCTATACCCCTATACCGCAAAGTCGCTGTTTAATATTTCTGGTATGAGTTATGGGGCGATCTCGAAGCCGGCGGTGCAGGCGCTCTCATACGGGGCATTAAAGGTTAATTGTTGGCTTAATACCGGTGAGGGTGCCATCTCTCCGTATCATCTGGAGAGTGGTTGTGATCTGGTGTTTCAGATTGGCACCGCCAAATATGGGGTGCGTGATAGTGAGGGCGATCTGAGTGATAAAAAATTACGCGAGGTTTCCGCCATTGAACAGGTACGGATGTTTGAAATAAAACTGAGCCAAGGTGCTAAACCGGGTAAAGGCGGCATTCTTCCTGCCGCTAAGATCACTCCAGAGATTGCGGCTATTCGGGGAATTCCCCAGGATCAGGATTCGCTCAGTCCTAATCGCCATGAAGATATCAACAGTGATGGTGAGCTGCTAGATATGATTGATCGGGTGCGGCGTGTTACGGGTAAGCCGGTGGGTTTTAAAATGGTACTAGGGCATGTGAAGTGGTTGGATCGGTTTTTTGCTGAGATTGTGGCGCGAGGCCCCGCATCTGCGCCCGATTTTATCACCCTCGATAGTGCTGATGGTGGTACCGGGGCAGCCCCCATGTCATTGATTGACTACATGGGGTTGTCGATAAAAGAGAGCCTGCCCGCACTGGTGGATAAGCTAAATGAGTATGGGTTGCGAGACCGGGTGAAGGTGATTGTTTCCGGCAAACTGGTTACCCCTGCTGATCTTGCTTGGGCGCTCTGTATGGGTGCCGATTTTATGACCTCTGCACGAGGCTTTATGTTCTCCATGGGGTGTGTTCAGGCGTTGCAGTGCAATAAAAACACCTGTCCCACCGGTATTGCAACACACAACCCTAAGTTGCAACGTGGCTTGGTGTCGGAGCTTAAATCGGAGCGGGTTAAACATTATGTGGAGAATATGTTGCACGAAGTGGGGATGATTGCACACTCCTGTGGCGTAAAAGAGCCACGTCAGCTGCGCCGCACTCATGCACGCATGGTGATGGAGGATAGTCGCTCAATTGCATTGGATGCCCTCTATCCTGATGTGGTTAAAAGGGATGAATAGCGATAATTCTGGTATGCTTGGCCGGTTTTTAGGCTTATTATCCGGCTTAGCTGGACGAGGCTCTACTTCGCTAGGATTTACACAAAAAATCTAATGAATGCCAGCATGGTTTTGGCAGGGACTTTAAAGGAACTAGAATGCGAGTTTTGGTAACGGGTGGTGCGGGGTTTATCGGTTCAAACCTTGTTGATGATCTCTTAGATCATGGGGTATTTGTGCGTGTTCTCGATAACTTTTCTACGGGAAAGCATGAGAACCTGCCTGCAGCGAGTTCGCAGCTAGAGGTGATTGATGGTGATGTGGCAGATGCAGCATTAGTTGATCAGTGTGTACAAGGTGTTGATGCTGTTGTTCACTTGGCTGCGGTTGCCTCGGTACAAGCCTCTGTTGATGAGCCGGTAGAGACTCATAAAACTAATTTTGATGGCACTCTTAATGTATTGGAAGCGGCGCGGAAGAGTCAGGTCGAACGAGTCATCTATGCATCGTCAGCAGCTATCTATGGTGATACAGAGGTCTTGCCAGTTGTTGAGTCCACCGTAAAAAAACCGATGACACCTTACGCGGCTGACAAGTTGGCCGGTGAGTATTACCTCGATTTTTATCATCGTCAGTTTGGTCTTAAATATTGTGCCTTTCGTTTCTTCAATATTTACGGCCCACGCCAGGATCCTAACTCACCCTACTCCGGTGTTATCAGTATCTTCACCAGTCGTATTTCTCAAAATAAACCGATAACGATCTATGGTGACGGTGAACAGACGCGGGACTTTGTTTTTGTCAAAGATCTGGTCAAAATATTAACCGCAGCGATTAATAAACCTGACTTGTCAGCGCATGTGGTTAATGTGGGTGCGGGCAAACCGACCTCATTAAACGACATGATCCAAGCGATTGAGTCAGCCGCTGGTAGATCAGTGAAGAAAAGTTTTTCTGATGCAAGGGCGGGGGATATTCGACACTCGTTGGCCTTGCCTGAAATGTTAGAGAGCCTGCTGGGTATGGTGCCTGATACGCCCCTGAAGGTGGGGATAAAGTCATTAGTAAGTAGTCGTGAGTAAAGGGTTTATATTTGATCTTTTGTCAAAATAACCCGCTATATGTAATTTACAGTTAAAAGGACAAATATTCCGGATGGTTAGAATATTTAAACACTATGTTCCGACTTCTCTATTGCTGTTAGGCGTGGTTGAGTTGTTACTACTAATGGCATCACTCTATTTGGCAGATGCCTTCCTCAGTTTTCTGGTGCGGGATGTGGCGGGTGCTGCGATTCATATGATGCACCCAACGCTCTCAAATGCCAGCCTGTTTTTATTGGTGATCTTTAGCTCATTGATGGCTATGGGGCTGTATCGGCGCCGATTGAGTGGCAAGCTGGGTGATCTATTGTTGCGTATTATCCTCGCTATGCTGATTGGTGGTGGATTGGTGCATGGTATCTTTTCACTCATGCCAGGTATCGAGTTGGGTGGTGATATGGTGTGGACTGCGATCTTGATCTCATTTATCGGTGTGCTCTGTTTTAGACTGATTTTTTTCGTGGTGGCTGATCAAAAGTATTTGAATAGGCGTATTTTGGTGCTGGGTACCGGTCGTGATGCGGTAGAGGTTGCAAAATTACGCCGCAAGTCCGATTGTCGCGGCTGTACGATTGTGGGTTTTGTCAATGTCACAAATGAAGAGGAGCTGGTTAAGCCCGAAAAAATCTTGAGGGCTAAGGGTTCAATAACGGAGCTGGTAGAGGCCCACTTTATCGATGAGCTGGTTGTCGCAATACAGGATAGACGCAAATCGTTGCCGGTTGACGAGCTGCTGGCGTGTAAAATGTATGGTACTCAGATTACCGATCTCTCGACATTTTTTGAGCGCCAACTGGGGCTGCTGCGCCTTGATATTATTACGCCCAGTTGGATGATCTATTCAGATGGATTTAAATCTGGGTTATTCAATGGAATGGTCAAGCGCGGCATGGATCTTGGCGTTAGCTTGGCGATGCTTTTCGTGGTTTGGCCAGTGATGTTGTTAACGGCTATTGCAATATTTGCAGAGTCAAAAGGGCGCGGTACCATTTTCTACAAGCAGGTGCGAGTGGGTGAAAAGGGCGCGCCGTTCGAGGTGATTAAGTTTCGCAGCATGCGTATGGATGCTGAGAAAAATGGCGCTCAGTGGGCGACTCAGGGTGATGACCGGATAACCTCTGTGGGTCGATTTATTCGCAAAATGCGCATTGATGAGCTTCCCCAGTTACTCAACGTGTTGAGGGGTGATATGAGTTTTGTGGGGCCGCGCCCAGAGCGCCCGGAGTTTGTGGAGGAGTTGGCAAAAAACATCCCCTACTTTCATGATCGTCACATGGTGAAGCCGGGTATAACCGGATGGGCGCAAATTGGTTACCCATACGGTGCCTCTGAAGATGACTCCAGAAAAAAATTACAGTATGACCTCTACTATGTGAAGAACTACAGCTTATTCTTGGATCTATCGATAATTTTTCAAACCGCTGAGGTTATTTTATGGGGACGGGGGGCGCGTTAATGGGTTCAGTTGACGGCGACTTGGTGTGGTCTTGAGCGATGACAGGGTTGCTGTATATCATCGCCAGCGTTGTTTTCTCTGTTTTTGCCTTTGCCACCCTATTTTTTGCCCGTAGCCACCCGCTAAAAGTCAGTTTCATATCATCACTGCTCGTAACCGCGTTATGGGCAGGTGCTTCGGCTTTTGGCCCTGGTTTTTTATGGCACTACCTTGAGCTTGCCCGAGATCTTTCATGGATCTGGCTGCTTATCTACCTGTTGAATCCGGCACTGAAGTGGGCATATCTTGAGCCTGTTTTTCGTCGTGGTGCGCTGATTTTTATTGCGCTTTTCCTCTCTTTGTTGGCGATCGATATTTACTTCTCCCTGCGCTTGGTTGGTGAAAACCGAGCAATATTGTTCACGCTCTGGTCCTATGAGTATCTGTTGCTTTCAGTTGCCGGGCTGGTTTTAGTCGAGCAGCTGTTGCGTAATGCAGACGCGGAGCTTCGTTGGGCGGTCAAACTGTTAGCCATCGTAATCGCCGTACAGTTTGTATACGATATTGCGCTCTACTCTTCATCGCTGTTGAGTGCCAACCTTGATCAATACCTGTGGAATGCACGCCCGGTCTTTATTCTGCTGCTGATACCGTTAATGTGGATCTCAATCCATCGGATCACTAATCGAAAAAGTAAAGTTGTTATCTCTCACCATATCGCTTTTCACAGTGTGAGCCTGATCGGTGTTGGGGTCTATTTGCTGTTGATGTCGGCTATTGGATACTACCTACAGTTTTCGGGTGGTGAGTGGGGGGCGCTGTTTCAAATTATATTCCTCAGTGTTGCACTGCTGGCTTTGCTGGTTTTGGTCTTTTCAGGGCAAGTGAGGGCGCTGATTAAAGTCTATGTAAGCAAACATTTTTTTGATTATAAATATGACTACCGTGATGAGTGGTTGCGCTTTTCAGATTCATTCTCAAAGCTGGAAAATAACACACCCCTTGAAGAGCGAATAATCTTGTCAATCGCTAATATTATTGACAGTACCGGTGGTTTGATCTGGACGAAGGAGGGGGATGAGTACATCAATACCATCGCACTGAACCATGAGCCACTGCCTAAATTAAGTGACCATGAGCAGGGCAATCTAGTGGCTTTTTTGGAGGAGAGTGGCTGGGTGGTGGATGTGCGTGAATATAGAGATAACGCGGAGCGATATGAGTGGTTGATGTTGCCAGAGTGGTTGCTGGGTGATGCGACCATAAGGTTGCTGGTTCCCATTGTTCATCAGGGAAAACCGCTGGCAATTCTCGGGCTGAATCAACCCCGGGCTGACAGGGAGTTTAACTGGGAGGATCGTGATTTATTGAAAACGGTGGCTCAACAGGCGGCGGGTTACCTAACATTGATGAATTTATCTCAAGAGTTGCACGATGCTAAGCAGTTTGAGGCTTTTAATCGCCTGTCAGCCTATGTGGTCCATGATTTGAAAAATGTGGTTTCACAGCTCTCTCTGGTGGTGAAAAATGCAGAAAAGCATAAAAATAATCCTGAGTTTATTGAATCAGCACTATTAACAGTCGATAATGCGGCAAATAAAATGAACCGGATGCTCTTACAGCTGAGAAAAGATCGCAGTATGATGGTCGCTGCCAACAGTGACAGGGTGGATTTGCTCAATTGTCTGCAGGCGGTCTGTTGTGCGAGGCAGGAGAGTACCCCGCCCCCCGTATTGATCAATAAATGTGATGCAGCCCCCTCTACTCTTGCAGATAGAGAGCGCTTAGAGGTGGTGTTGACTCATCTGGTGCAAAATGCCCAGGAGGCAACGCCTGAATCCGGTAGGGTTGAGTTGATAATTCGGGTTGAAAGCGGCAGGGCGGTTATCAGTATAAGCGATACGGGTTGTGGGATGAGCCAGGCGTTTATCCGTGACCGCCTGTTCAAACCTTTTGATACCACCAAGGGCAATGCCGGGATGGGAATTGGTGTTTATGAGGCAAAAGAGTACATTCAAAACATAGGTGGAAAGATTGTGGTGACGAGTGACCCGGGCCAGGGCACCGTTTTTGAAATTGATTTACCCATGGTGATCATTGAGTGACTACGGATATTTCATGTATACGGCAAGGATTAGGTGTGGCTGTTGAATAATCAGGTAAAAAAATTGCAAAAACTTGTGGTGATCGAAGATGACCCTGGCATGCAGAGTCAACTTAAATGGGGGTTTGACTCCTATGATGTGGTTATTGCCGGCAGTCGTGCAGAAGGTGTTGCCGCTTTAAGGCGGCATGAGCCGTGTGTGATCTTACTGGATTTAGGGCTGCCTCCTGACCCGGAAAATGCGAGCGAAGGTCTGGCTGCACTCGAAGAGATCCTCTCATTGGCCCCTCATACCAAAGTGATTGTGGTGACCGGGAATGATGATAGGTCAAATGCAGTTAAGGCGATCTCTATGGGGGCGTTTGATTTTTACCAAAAGCCGATTGACTTGGATATTTTGACACTGATCGTAAGCCGGGCGTTTCACGTTTATGACTTGGAAAAAGAGAATCGATTACTAAGCCGCATGGGTAAGAGTGCGTTGTCTGGTATGATATCGGCTAGTCCAGAGATGCAGAAGACGTGTAAAGTTGTTGAGAAGATTGCACCGACCAATGCAACGGTGTTGGTTTTAGGTGAGAGTGGTACTGGCAAAGAGTTGATTGCCAAGGCACTGCATGATCTGAGCCCTCGTGCTGGCGAGCGCTTTGTGGCGATCAACTGTGCAGCAATCCCTGAAAACTTGCTTGAGAGCGAGTTATTTGGCTATGAAAAAGGGGCTTTTACCGGTGCTGCGAAGCAGACTATCGGCAAAATCGAGCATGCCGATGGCGGTACACTTTTTTTGGATGAAATTGGTGATATGCCATCGCTGCTGCAAACCAAAATGTTGCGCTTTTTGCAAGAGCGAATCGTTGAGCGAGTCGGCGGGCGGAAAGAGATTTCCGTTGATGTTAGGGTGGTTTGTGCCACACATCAAAATATTGAAGAGTTGATTTCAGCCGGTGAATTTAGAGAAGACCTCTATTACCGCATTTCAGAAATCACAGTAAAAATCCCGGCGTTACGGGATAGGTCGGGTGATGCAGTGGTGTTGGCACGCCACTTTTTGACAAAATATGCAAATGAAATGGGAAGCGTGGTCAAAGGCTTTTCTGCGGATGCGCTGCAAGGCATTGAGCAGCACGCCTGGAAAGGGAACGTGCGTGAGCTAGAAAACCGCGTTAAACGTGCAGTGATCATGGCGGATGGCGCATCGATTAGCTGTGAAGATCTGGAGTTAATGGAGCCGGATGCCGCGCCCTCTGCTGTTTTGTTGAATTTGCGACAAGTTCGAGAAAAGGCAGAGCTGGCAGCACTGCAGCAGGCGATGGCGATGTGTAATGAGAATATCTCACAAACGGCGGAGATGCTGGGTGTGAGCCGTCCGACGCTATATGATTTACTGGATAAATATAAGATGAGAGATGCATAAACAAGGTGCGTCCATGTCGAATAGCGCGATCAAGGATTCAATCGCATGAAGTATGAAGCTGAAATTCAATGGAAGAGTGCGCTCTCACTGCTGCTGATCGGTTGCGGGGCGATACTCTATTCATATTGGGATACCTTTGGTCGCCTGTTTGCGCTGTGGAATGATGTCGAAGGTGAGTATGCCCATGGCTGGTTGATTATTGCCGTGGTTCTGTTTCTGGTGTGGGATAAGCGACACACCCTCTCCCGCATGCAGCCACGACTGGATATTCGACCAGTCGCTCTTATTCCATTTTTTGGGTTTTTCTGGTTACTTGGCTCATTGGTGGATACCAATCTAGTGCAGGTGGTCAGCGTTCTGCTGATAATGATGTTGTTTGTCTGGTTTTCTCTTGGTTATAAGGTTACCAAAGAGCTGCTGTTTGCCATGTTGTTTATTTTCTTTGCAACACCGGCCTGGCTGCCGTTACAAATGCCGTTTCAGGTCATTACCGTGCACGCGGTGCATCAAATGCTGATGCTGGCGGGTATTCCGGTGATCAGAGATGGCTATCTGTTAACAATTCCTGAGGGTAGTTTTGCGGTGCTTGAGGCTTGTAGTGGGCTTCGCTATTTCTTGGTAGCCTTTGCCCTTTCAACGCTCTTCTCTTACCTGAATTTTTACAGCTTTAAAATCAGATTGCTGTATGTCTTGCTGTTTTTGATGGCATCACTGCTGGCCAATTGGCTGCGGGTGTTCGTGGTTATTTATGCTGGGCACTTAACCCAGATGGAGCACGCCTATATTCAAGATCACGCCAATCTTGGCTGGTATATCTTTTTAGTGATGGTGGCTCTGCTGTACTGGTTCGGTTACAAGTATCTGGCTAAGTGGGATACGGTGCCTACGGAAAAAGAGCAGGAAACCGTACCAGTAGCTACTGGTAGGTTGCTCACGTCACAGCCAACGAAAGCGGCTGCGCTGCTGTTAGTTTCGGTGCTGCTGATTACTCCCCCCGTATTGTCTGACTACTTGCGTAGCAATAATCAAATACCTCTCAGTAACGTAAACATGCCGGATATTGAAGGCTGGGCTATGCCGTCTGAGTTCCCCAAGCAATTGTTGTTGCCGGATTATAAAGGGGCTGACTTTACCATTGGTGCTGTTTACCAGGGAGCGACTGCAGATGTGCAGGCAGCGGTGGCTTATTATTCATCATCTAAGCCTGGGGCGCGTCTTATCGATTATACCAATCGCATCGCAGATGGTGCAAACTGGTCACAGCTAACATCTGAAAAGGATTACTCACGGTTGTCTGTCCATGTGAAAGAGGTTACCATCCGCTCCGGCACGGGGGGTGATCGGTTAGCTTGGTATTGGTATAGAGTCGGTGGTCGGGTTAGCACAGAAAAATACCAGGCAAAGCTATTCGAAGTGCTCGGTGTTTTGACCGGTCGCCCTGATGCGGCGTTGATTGTGATTTCTGCTGGCTATGATGTTAATCCCGATGAGGCTAGAAGCATACTCACCTCTTTTTACGAGGAAGCGAATGCGGGTTTAAATAGCTTTGTGGATGAGCTGGCTAATGAGATGGAAGGCTTGAAGCCTAATGGGTAAAGAGCGACAGGGGAGAACGATGGATTATTGCAACAGGAAGGGGCTTGGCGGTAAACAGCCACTCAAAGTTATTGTTATGGCATTTGCTATGGCTCTACTTGCCTCGTGTTCAAGTGAGCCGGCCGACAGCAAGGCGTTTATTGAGCAGGCACTGCAGTACTATCAGAGTGGTAAAATAGAGCCTGCAATTATTGCTTATAAAAATGCGCTGATTGCGGCTCCGGATGATGTGACTGCCCGCACTGCACTGGGTGAGATCTATTTGGCCATGGGTGATGCCTCCGGCGCTGAAAAAGAGCTTGGCAGGGCACTACGCATGAAACCCGACGATGAAGCGTTGTTGGTCAGCATGGGTCAAGCACTGTTATTGCAAGGGAAGTATAAAGAAATACTCCGGGATTTTGCCCCGATAGAGACAATGAGTGATCAATCACAGGCTGAGTTGTATGTGATCCAAGCGAAGGCTCACTTCTCATTGGGTGAATTCGACTCAGGCTCTGAACTGGCGGACAAAGCACTGCAAAAAAATCCAAATGCGGTGTCGGCTCATGTTCTGCAGGCAAAAAGAGAGTTGATGTCGGGTGATGTCGACTTGGCCGAGGCTAGCCTCGATAAAGCATTGTCCCTTGATGATAAAGATCCGGAGGCGCTACTTCTCAGAGGTGATCTGGCGATGAAACGCGGAGACTTCCCTGCCGCGCAATCTGCTTTTGAGCGAGTAGTCGATAACGCCTTTAAGGAGGTGATGACGCTGCATAAGTATCAGGCACTGAATGGTTTGGTGCGGGCAAATCTGGCAGAAAAAAACTATAGTGATGCCCTAAAGCATGTTGAGCAGTTACTAGCATCCAACGACCGAAATCCTGAGGCCCTCTATCTCCGAAGCATGATCGCCTATGAAAAGAAAGAGTACGCGTTGGCAGAGGACTACCTAGAGAAATTATTCTCAATATCTTCCGACCATAAGCCATCATTGCTATTGATGGGGGCGGTTAAATATGTGTTGGGGAGTTTTGAACAGGCCAATAAATATTTAAGCCAATATATGGCGATTGATCCGGACAACCTGTTTCCTCGCAAACTGTTGGGTGCGACCCGCTTGATGCTGCAGCAGCCAGAAGAGGCTTATGAGATTCTAAGTAAGGGGATTGTCGGTAACGCAGACGACCAGCAGCTGATCACCTTGATCAGCACTGCGGCAATTCGCAGTGGTAACTACCAGCTTGGAAAAGAGTATATTGATAAAATACTACCCTCTTCACCTGAAAGCAGCTCACTGCGTTCAGAGTTGGCGATGGCCTACCTCTCAGGAGGTAATGCGGATGATGTGATTGCACTATTGGCTGGGAGTGGAAATAACGGTGATTTGAATGAGCAGATGGCACTGGTGGCCGCTTACCTGCAGAAGGGTGATTTCTCCAAAGTTATTGATCTCTCTAGGAAAGCAATAGAAGCGTACCCTGCGCAACCGAATGGCTATATCGCCATTGCCAAAGTCTATATGGCCAAGGGGGATTTCGGTCTGGCTCGCAAGGAGCTGCAGCAAGCTTTGGATCAGGGCGAACCCTCGGTTCTGCTTTTGTCCTCCATGGCTGAGTTGGAGTACCGGGATGGCAAGCTCGAGAAAGCACGAGAATTCTTTGAAAAGGCGCATTCGCTGGAGCAGAAAAATGAACGTATAGCGATTGGTCTTGCACAGATCTATGTGCAGCTCGGACGTGAGAGTGATGCACTTGAGTTGATGGAGAAGCTGATACGCCTTGACGATAAAGCGGTTATGCCACGCATGTTGCTGGCGAGGCACTACTTGCGCAACGGCAAGCCTGAGACGGCTGAGAGCTATTTAAATCAGATATTGGAAAAGGCAGAAGACTCCATTGCCGCTAAAGTGTTGATAAGCCAGCTATACATTCAGTCAGGACGGTTTGATAATGCGGTGAGCGTTCTCAATCAGCTTGTGAAAGAGGATGACTCTGTAGCTTCGCTGTTGATGCATGCGCAAGTACACCTTCAACTAGGTAATGAGGCGGTTGCGCTCAATTCACTTGAACGGGCAAATAGAATTGATCCGCGCAATGAGCAGGTTATCGTGATGATGGCGGTTGCTGAGGCTAAGTCAGGTAACTTTCGTGCCGCGCATAAATATTCTGATGAGTTGATTGCGGCACACCCGGATAGAGCGGGCGGCTATATGTTGAAAGGTGACTTTTATGCAGCCCAGGGGGAGTTTAAGGAGGCACTGGAGGCCTATAATAGCGCAAAGAAAATCGCTCTGAGTCAGGTGCTGGTCGTAAAATTATACCAGGTTAAACTAAAATTAAATCGACAGGATGCGGTTGCGGAGCTTGAGCAGTGGGTTGAAAAAAATCCAAGCGATGTGAATGTTAAGAAAATGATCGCATCGGATTATCTTGGTCGCGGACAATACGAAAAAACCTTACATCTGTATAATGATGTTCTACGGGACAATCCGGATGATTACCTTGTCTACAATAATCTTGCCTGGGTTCATCTGGAGTTGGGAGATATTGAGCGAGGAAAAGCGGCAGCGGCTAGGGCATATGAGCTAAAAGAAGATGACGCGAATGTTATCGACACCTATGGGTGGCTGCTGTTTAAGGCGGGTGATGATGTGAAGGCGGAGAGTCTATTGTCTCAAGCCTACGCTCTTATGCCGAATAGTCCTGATATCCAATATCACTATGCTGCGGTGTTAGCAAAGGCCAATAAACACTCCGAAGCAAAGAGACTTCTGGCAGAAGCTTTGGAGGATGCGGGTGGTTTCATGGAGCGCAGTGATGCGGAAAAACTATTGAAAAGTTTGAACTAAAGTAGTCTGCAGGCCTCTGTGGATAAAGGTATCCGGTTATCGTATGTCATGTCGCTGTTTTCAGGCGTTTGCTGATGCGTAGGGTGTATACTCTAATAACTGGCGGGGTTTTATGAATAGGGACAGATGTGCTATGAGATTAGCGGTTGTTGTTGTGGGGTGTTTGAGCGCGTTTTTGTTGGCGGGGTGTAACGCTGCGGGTCAATATAATTCGCTGCAGGCGAACGATTCTCCCCAGTTGATAGAGGGCGTCGAAGAGAAAGGAGTGCCGCTATCACTCAGCGAGATGGCTCTGCCTGAAGAGGGAAGCGATAAGCCAGACGAGTTAAGGTATACGGTTCAAGTCGGTGACATGCTCAATATATTTGTTTGGCGCAATCAAGAGCTATCAGTAACGGTGCCAGTCCGCCCAGATGGCTATATATCCATCCCGCTAGTGGATGACCTGCAGGTTGTGGGTGTTACCACTACTGCGATCTCCCGCCAGATTGAGGCGTTGTTGCAGTCCTATATTAAATTCCCGAAAGTAACGGTGATGGTGACAGGCTTTGGGGCCGCCTATTCGCAACAGGTCAGAGTGATCGGCCAGGCGGCAGAACCGAGAGCGTTATCGTACAGAAAGGGGATGACACTGCTGGATGTGTTAATTGAAGTGGGTGGTCTCACCGAGTTCTCTGCGGGTAATCGAGCCGTGTTGATTCGTGATAATAATGGACAGCAACAGAAGATAGAGCTGAAACTCGAAGATTTAATAGAAAAAGGTGATATAAGCAAAAATAGAGCTCTAGAAGCGGGTGATATCGTCATCATCCCAGAGTCATATTTTTGATCTGGGATTTGTGAGCTAAGCAACCAAAGATGAGCCGTAGTATAGCGAGCAACTAATGGTTCGTGATCAGATCTTTGTGGGTATTAAGGATGTTGTGTAGTGTTGGCTCATGAAAATGAGCTTTATTACATTATGGATTGCTGTTTGGATCTTTGTAATTAATGGGTTTCTTCAATAAATGAATGAGCAGTTAAAGCAAGCGTTATCGATCGGGTATCTTTTTTGGCGTAAAAGGTGGCTGGTGTTGTGGGTGGTAATCGGTATCAGCATGGTCGGTTGGCCAGTTGTTCACTTCATGCCAAATATTTATGAATCAAAAGTGAAAATATACTTGGATACCCAATCAATTCTTGGGCCGTTACTTGAAGGCTTGGCTGTTGACGGGCAGGGTAGTAGTGAGGAACAGCTTGATCTGGCGCGTAGAACGCTGCTTAGTCGTACCAATCTTGAGATAGTCGCCCGATCGGTCGATCTTGATCTTCGGGCCAATAGTCCCGAAGAGTTTGAAAATATTATTGTGGGCTTGAGGAATAAAATAGGGATTAGGGGCAGTGAGCGGGAAAATATATATGTGATCTCCTACTCTGATAAAGATCCCCGGCTAGCTAAGCGTGTAGTCGAATCGCTGCTTGAAACATTCATGAACTCGATGTTGAAAAGTAGTCGTGGTGATGCCGAATTGGCGCACCGATTTCTTGAGACCCAGATTGCGGTTTATGAGCAGAAGCTGATCGAGGCTGAAGATGCGCTAAAAACATTCAAACGAGAAAATATTGGTTTAATGCCGACAGAGGCGGGTGGCTACTTTCGGCAGCTGGAGGCGGCTGAAAATAATTTAAGCCGTGCTCGCCTGGATCTGAGAGAGGCGACACGACGACGTGATGACCTGAGAACAGAGTTGGATCAAGAGAAGTCGGTGATTGAATCACGAACTCAATACTCAGCGGTTGCAGTAGGTGAGACACCCCTTGAACAGCGCCTGAGTGCGATGCGGATGCGCTTAAATGAGTTGACGTTTAATTACACAGATTCTCACCCGGACATTCTTGTTCTACGAGAGAATATTGCGCTGCTGGAGTCTCAAGTAGCTGACAGTAAAGCCGCTGATGAGGAAGGTCAGGCAAGTAGTATCGCTATGTATACCGCTGACCCGGTTTATCAAGAGTTGAGAGTTGAGCTGAGTCGAGTGGAGTCAGAGGTCTCAGGCTTGAGGGTGCGTGTTGCCGAATACTCGCGCCATGTCAATAAATTCAAAGAGCATGTCGATACCATCCCCATGGTGGAGGCGGAGCTAGCGAAGCTGAATCGTGACTATGATGTTAATAAGAGTAACTACGAAGCGTTAGTGTCGCGGCGTGAGGCGGCGATGATTTCACGTGAGGCTGAACTTAGCTCTGATCAGGTGCATGTGCGTGTTATTGACCCTCCTCGTGAGCCGGTGATACCCGTTGGTCCGAACCGCCCGCTGCTTATCACCGCGGTGATGCTGGGTGGCTTGGTATTCATTTGTGGCGTGATTTTCCTTAATGCACAGTTAAGACCGCAATTTAATTCGATCCAGTCGTTAAGAACAGCAACTGGGCTTCCGGTGTTGGGTGGCGTTTCGCTCTTTAAAACACCTGCACAACTGAGAACCCGGAAAATAAAAATGTTCACATTTTTTACGTTGGTGGCACTCTTTTTGTTGGTGTATTTGATGGTTGTTGCTTTTGAGGCGGGTCTGTTTTCAGCCGCCATGATGTACCTGAATATTTCATCATGATTGATGGTATAGGTGATTTTGATGGATAAAAATAAATCAGCCCAACCGGGTGAGTCGCTGACATTCGTGCCAACACTCGGTGAGCAAGAGATGATGCAATTTAAGCGAAAATTTCTCTCTTCAAAGGTGGGGCATAAACAGCTGAACTTTGCAGAGATGGAGCGCGCAGGGTTTATCACACCTGAAATGCCACGCGGCCAGCTTTCTGAAGAGTTTCGGCAGATCAAACGCCCGTTGATAAATAATGCCTTTGGAAGTAGCTCATCACTGGTTGAGCGCGGGAACTTGATTATGGTCTCCAGCGCCCTCGCCGGAGAGGGGAAAACATACACAGCCATTAATCTGGCGTTAAGTATGGCTCACGAGATGGATCACACCGTGCTGCTGGTGGATGCGGATGTGTTGCGCCCCACTATTTTCAAAAAACTGGGACTTAGTAAAGAACTGGGCTTGGCCGATTACCTGCGTGATCCAACCATGACGGTTGCAGATGTGATGTATCGAACCAATATCAGTGATTTGGTGTTGATGCCAGCGGGTGGGTATTCTGCTCAAAGTGTTGAGTTGCTTGCCAGCTCACGAATGACTCAACTGATCACTGAACTGGCAGAGCGTTATCCAGACCGTATTGTCATTTTTGATGCGCCCCCACTACTACTCTCCAACGAAGCAAAGATTTTGGCCGAAATGGTGGGGCAGATTGTTATGGTGGTGGAGGCAGCAAAAACACCCCAGGGGCAAGTGCTGGAGGCACTCGATGACCTGATCAGAGATAAAAGTGTTTGCATGGTGTTGAATAAGTGCTCCTTTATTGACTCATCAGGCGGTTATTATCAGCAATATAGTGCCAAATAGCTGGGCTGGTTGATGAGCGATATCGGTGGGTAATGGAATGTTAAGGATAGCTACACTTATTGTTGCCCTGCTATTGGTGGGGGTTGCCAGTGCTGATTTTAGAGTCTCTCCTTCACTTGAACTCTCTGAAAAATATTCGAATAATCTCTTTCTGACTGAGCAGTCGAAGGTTACTGACACAGTGACTCTGATCAATCCTAGCCTTTTGATGGAGTACCAATCGGCTGATATTCAGCTGGCTGTGGACTACGGTGTCACCAAGCAAATAGTAAAAGATAACTCGAACCTTGATATGGCATACCAAGATCTGAATATCAACTTTTCGGCATACCAACGCAATAATTTATCTTTTGCCAGTAGCGCAAGCATCCAGCGGCAGCCCGTCTCCTACGGCAGAACCACAACCTCAAGAATCGTTGTTAGTGGCGACCTCGAAAAAGTGAAGACAGGGTTTGTTAATCCCTCTTTATCGCTATCGAACTCTGATTACACACTCGATTTCGACTATGTTTTTGGTCTCTCACGCTATGAACGGCAGGCTCAGGCAAGCAGTAATATAAACAGCAAGGTTTTGGAGTTAGGATCAGGAGATAGTTACGGTCCACTCACGGTATCGGCAAAGTGGAGTGAGACGGATGTTGATTATGTCACCCTGCTGGGTGCCACGAGTTCATTTCAAGATATTTATTTTAAAATGGCCTACCAATACACTACAAAACTACAGCTTAGTTATCGGCGCGGAAAAGAGCGAAATGTAAATAGCCGTCTATCCACCGAACAACAAGGGTACTATTGGAATACCGGGTTTTCATATCGACCGAAGAGCTACTTGTCGCTAAGTTTGTCGAGCGGTGGGCGCTACTATGGCCGTAGTTATGCCGGAGAACTCTCTTACCAGCGATCACGTGTCACCATTGATGCGGGGTATGAAGAGGAGACAACCTCAGATGCCACGCGTGCATTCATGCCCAGTGAAGGGTCCTCGGTCGAGCCTGACTTTCGATCATACCTTACCGTAAGAAATGATGTCTTTTTAACCAAAACATTGACCTCTAGAGTGTCGTACCAGAGGCAACTGCTGCGTATCCAGTACTCAAGCTCAGGCACTCACCGCTCATCACAAGAGGGTGGCTCATTTCAGCGCACTTACAGCCATCGATTTTTGGCAGAGTACCAGATGAAGCGAAGTGACTCACTCAGCCTGCGGTATGATTATATCAGGGTCTGGTCCAATCCACTTGAGGGTGTGTCGGCGGATAAAATTGTAACCGTAAATTATCAGCGACAGGTCAGCCAGGATTTAAGTCTCTCTCTGGAAGCCTCTAATCGAAACCGATCGGGGTCTGGTGGTGGTGAAGGATATACAGAGAGGCAATATGCCGTGACTATAGAGATGAGTTTTTAATCATGACAATAGCTGCTCAAAAAATAATAAGTAACGCGATGACTATTGATGTTGAAGACTATTTTCAAGTCTCAGCCTTTGCCAATAGTGTCGACTATGCTGATTGGGATACCTATTCGTCGCGAGTGGTTGAGAATACGCATAGAATCTTAAAGGCGATGTCGGGCGCAGAGCGAGTGGGAACTTTTTTTGTGTTGGGTTGGGTGGCAGAAAGGGAGCCTCAGTTGGTGAGGGATATTCTCAGCGAAGGGCATGAAGTGGCATGCCATGGCTATAGCCATCAACTGATTTATAATCAGACACCGGAGGTTTTTTATGAGGAGACCCGTCGAGCAAAAGAGATTCTGGAAGATATTATTCAAAAGCCGGTAGAGGGGTATCGGGCGGCAAGTTATTCGATTACCAAAGAGTCGATGTGGGCAATGGATATCTTGGGCGAGCTTGGCTTTACTTATGATTCTAGTATCTTTCCGGTCTATCATGATCGTTACGGGGTGCCTGATGCGCCTAAGCACCCCTATCAACACACTTTAAGCAATGGTTCGTCCATTGTTGAATTCCCTATTTCTACGAAAAAACTACTCGGTTATCAGCTGCCTGTGGCGGGTGGTGGCTATTTTAGAGTTTACCCTTATCCGTTTTCAAGGTCGATGCTAGGAAGTATTAATAAAAAGGAGAA
>Ga0256839_1002301_pt1 | contig 21476 bp, 20 predicted proteins | sample 354166metaG_FD_185968 | JGI IMG/M metagenome (GOLD analysis project Ga0256839, IMG submission 185968) | Hydrothermal vent microbial communities from Mid Atlantic Ridge, Atlantic Ocean - 354-166 | ecosystem: Environmental > Aquatic > Marine > Hydrothermal vents | place: Atlantic Ocean: Mid... | reverse complement strand
TTTTTACTGTACTGTTTTTGCAATAGGGGCATCTTTTTTACAAGCCATCTGTAAAATATCCCTTTTTACACTCGATAATACCGAGGTTTGCTTAGGTTTTTAGCAACCCGAAATCTTACTTTATCTCCATTTTGTCATATTTCTTACAAAAAACAAGATACAGCTTCTGTAGGGTGCGCATACCTGCGCACCGTGGTGGACAGGTATGTCCACCCTACGAGAGACGGCTATCGCATGTGACAATAGCAGGCAACATCTCCTCTTTTTCCCGTAACGCTTCTAACAATGTCGCCAATACCGCTGAAGGGGTCTGTGTAATCCGATACACCATCCACTTCCCCTCCTTCTTCGCCGTGACGACCCCTGCTTCTCTTAACTGCTTCAGATGGCGTGAGACCAGCGGCTGGGAGAGATTCAGCGTATCGCACAGCTCGCAGACACACACCTCTCCCTCCCGTTGGATCAGTGTGACAATCTCTACGCGGTGTCGGTCACTCATTGCTTTGGCTAACCTTACGATCTCCTCCATCATTTCCCCCCCCATTTAAGATACATATAACAATTCAGTTATATAATAGCACAAAAAGAGTAAGGATCCGCTATGGAGATCACCCATTTTTTTGAAGCGCTTTGGAGTCTAAGCATTGCGATGGCACCCTATATCCTCTTTGGACTGCTCTTTGCAGGCATTTTGCACGAGATCGTCCCCGAAAGTCTGGTCACGAAGCATCTTGGCAAAGAGAGTGTCTCTTCCGTGCTTAAATCCACCCTTTTCGGTATCCCTCTGCCTGTCTGTTCGTGCGGTGTCATTCCGTTGGCGACGGGGATCAAAAAGAGCGGTGCAAGCAAAGGGGCGACGCTCTCCTTCCTCATCTCCACGCCCATTACCGGTGTGGACTCCATCTTGGCAACCTACGGGATCTTCGGCTGGATCTTTACGATCTATCGGGTCATCACCTCGATGGTGATGGCGATCATGGCAGGGATATTGACCAATCTTTTTGACAGAGATGAAGCCACCGATCAAACACCCGCTTTTAAGATAGATAGAGGATCTACCCCGACGACATTTTCCGCCTTCAAATCACCCGCAGGGGCAGATCCCGTATCTGCCCTCTCCGTCAAACCGCCCGAAGAGACCTGCGAAACAGGATCATGCTGCTGCAGCGATGAAGAGAAGTCCCCAAACAAGCGTTTTTCTCTAAAAGCCGCCCTGCGATACGCCTTCATTACCCTGCTTGGCGATATTGCCAAACCGCTCTTTTGGGGGCTGATCATCGGTGCGCTCATCACCGTGGCGATTCCAGACGATCTTGCCGCACTGCTTGCTGACAACGGTTGGCTGAGTTACCTTGTCGTCATCGCCATCGCCGTACCGATGTATGTCTGCGCCACCGCTTCGCTTCCCATTGCCGCGGGGTTGATGCTCAGCGGTGTGAGTGCGGGCGCGGCATTTGTCTTTCTCAGTGCGGGTCCGGCGACCAACACCGTCACCATCGGCGTGGTCAAAAAGATGCTTGGCTCTCGTTCTCTGGCTATCTATCTGGGAAGCATCATCGTCGGTAGCATCCTCTTTGGGCTGGGACTGGATGCGATCTTCGATGCCTCCAGTATCGATCCCGCCTCTCTCTTACATATGGAGGAGCACGGCAGCATCATCGCGCAAGCAAGCAGCATCGTGCTCTGGGGAATGGTACTGTGGTTTATGTTCAAGCCCTACTTTGTCAAAAAGAGTGCATGCAACGGCGGTAGTTGTTGCGGGAGCTAAAACGCTTATGGTATAATAAGATGCATTGAAGGCAAAAGGAACAAGCGTGACAAGAGATGAGATACTCCAAACTCTCCAAGAACTCAAACCGGTACTTGTAGAAAAATTCGGTGTCAAAAAGATCGGTCTTTTCGGCTCTTATGCAACAAATGAACACACAGATACCAGTGATGTCGATCTACTGGTCGATATGCCTTCCGAATTCGATCGTTATTATGATCTTAAAGATCTCTTAGAGCAGGCATTACAAAAAGAGATCGATCTTGGCTTGGAGAAGAGTATCCGACGGTTTATCAAACATAAGATAGAGAAAGAAATTATCTATGTCTAAGCGGGATCTCTCTTTTTTTATAATCGATATCTTTGTCGCAATCGATAAAATAAGACGCTACACCGACAGTTTTTCCGATGTGCAAGCCTTACTGCATAGCGAAATTAACTGGGATGCGACCATCAGAAAGCTTGAGATCATTGGTGAAGCAACCAACAAAATCCTTCAGATCACCAATGACTCCTCTCGTGAAAAACGCCGTATTATCGATTTTAGAAATCAGATATCCCACGGCTATTTTGGTATCGATGAAAATATCGTATGGGATGTCATCAAGCATAAACTGCCATTACTTTATACGGGTATGATCGATCTGTCGCGAACCATCGATCTGACACAGGCTCTTAAGAGTGTATACGAAGAACATCAGCACCACCCTGATGCACTTCAGGCTCTTGAAAAGATAAAAGCGGTGACGGTATCATGAAAACCGTATGCGTCAAACTCTTACTGCTTCTCTCATTGAGCTTTAATATCACGCATGCTACATTCATCGCCGTTGAAGATGACCATACGCAGTGTCATCACGACACCATTGTCTCCATTGTAGCCAAGCAGAGTGCCGATACGGAGTGTGGCAACCTGTGCGAACTGCACCATCTGTTTCACTTTATGGCGATCGTCGATACACCGCTTCTTTCCATCGACACCCCTATCGAGATGGAAACTCCCGAGTCGATCAAAACCTTTTACCCCTTTTCTGTTTTACGACAGGACATCAAACCTCCGATAGCCTGATCTTCCCACTAAAAACCATACGATTCATCAGCGCGGTATCGATACCGCTATTATCCAATAGACTATCATAGAAGGATTTTGCCCATGCAAAAACTGATACTTTTGGTGCTTCTCTCCAGCCTATGGGCTTGGGGAATGGACTACCAAACATTCAAAACCTATACCCTCAAGCACTCTCCCCTGCTGCAAAGCAAACGGGTGGAACTTGACAAGACCCGTGTGAGCAATGCCATCTCACTACGCGCCAAAAATCCGGTACTCACACTTGAAGGTTCACGCTACGACCAAAACAGCGACCTCAAAGAGTACGAGTATGCCGTCGGTATCTCACAGACAGTTCGTACTCCTTGGTATATGCAGGGTATCAAGCAGCGTACTGCCGCTGCTTCGGCATTGAGTCGTGCGCTTGTCACACAGGGTAGAGCCGGTTATCTCAAAGAGCTTGAGAGCCTCTATACCGAATATGTCTTTCAGAGCCGTATGCTCGACCTGCTCAAGCAGGAGTATGCCCTCTCCCAAAAAGGTGACCAAAATGGTCAAAGAACGCTACAAAAACGGTTCGGAGACCAAAGTCGCCTATCTTCAGGCACACACACAGAGCCTGACACTCAAAACGCAGCTTTACACCGCCAGACAGCAGCAAAGCACCCTGTATTATCAACTGATCGCAATCTCCGGTTTGACCCAAAAAGTCTCTCTTGAGAAACGCTTCATCTACCCGGTAAGTACCCATATTCCCAAAGGAAAAGGATGCTCACCCCAACAGCTCATCATCGATGCCCAAAAAAAGCTCTACCAAAGTCACATGGCGCTCAACAGCAACAGTTTGAGAGAGCTTGACCTGTTTAGTTCTCTTGAACAAGAACCAGATCAATCCATCATCCGTGTAGGTGTCAACATCCCGTTGAGCATCAACAACGACCGAAGCGAAGAGCGTATGCTGGCAAAACTTCGGATGCATCAGGCAGCACTGGACAGTCGTCAGCTTGCGCACACACTAAAGGCACGACGCAGTATGCTTGAGACAACGATCCGTGAACTCTCTGGACAGTACCGTGCTCTTGAGGGGCTGAGTAGAGATCAGCAGGAGCTTGTATCACTGCTTGAGGAGGGATATCGTATCGCCAAAGGATCGCTCTTTCAACTGATGACAGAGAAGAGCAAACTCATACAGACACGCAAAACACTGCTTCAAACATACAAAACGATCAATCTACAAAAAATCGAACTTCGCTTCTTGCAAGGAGACTACAATGAATAGACTACGCTACACACTTTTGATCCTCATCCCGCTCTTTGGACTTGCCAATGAAAAGATCCTCACCGATCACGCGTTACTGAAGTCTGTTGGTACCATCGTCCGTACCAATGCACAGATCACACAGCTCTCCAACCAACAACAGGAGATTGTCTCGCAGATCCCCGGTCATATCGAAGCCTATTTCGTGCAACCCGGAGAGGAGGTCAGAGAAGGAGACAGAGTCGTGATGATACGCTCGATGGCATTCTCTCAGATGAGCGCAGAGTATCTGGCATTGGGAACACAGCTCGAGGCTGCCAAAGCACAGCTTGCAGCGACCCGAAAACTCTACAAAAAGGGCTTGGCATCCCAAGATACGCTCAATGCACGCATTATCGCCGTACAAGAGATCGCATCCAAACGCAATGCACTGGCATCTCAACTGCACTCGCTGGGTACCGATCCTGAGAAGATCACCCGAACCACGGACAAAATGGTACTCTATGCACACGCTTCAGGTGTGGTAGGCAAACTCCTTGTTCCTCTGCACAGCAATATCGATGCGCAAACACCGCTGCTGAGTATCGTCGATCAACGCAGCTACTATGCCGTCGCCTATCTGGGCATCAACGATGCGATCAAAGTCGATACACAAACCAAAGGATGGGTCAGGATCGCAGACAAACGCCTCCCGGCTCGTTTCGTGCAACTGCTTCCTACAGTCGATACTGAAACCCAGCGCGCCAAAGTCCTCTTCAAGGTAGACAAAAGCCCCAAGGTACTACTGCTCGATGCTTTCGTAGAGATGGATATCGCACTGGCTCCTACACGCAAAGTGGTTATGGTCAAGGCATCGGCATTGACCCTCTTCAAAGGCGAGTGGGTACTCTTTGTACCGGTTGATCACCAAGAGGAGAAGGAGCACAACGAAGAAAGTGGTGATCATGACGCACACGAAGAGGAAGAAGAGGGTCATGAGGCACATGAGCATGAGGCACTCCCCTACGCTCCCGTCGTTGTCAAGATCCTTACCTATGCAGGAGACGAGGTGGCTATCGAAGGGGTCGAACCCGGAAGCGAATATGTCAGCAAAGGCACCTACTTCGTCAAGTCGATGCTGCTCAAGTCCTCTCTCAGCGAGCATGGACATTAGGAGGGGATGATGAAACGATTTTTCCAGCTGCTTATACAGTACAAGTTCCTCATCATCGCACTCTTTGTCGCCATCGCCGGCTTCGGATACAAGGCGTACGAGGAGATCCCCGTCGATGCCTTTCCAGACATCACCCCCCAAACAGGTGGTGATCTACACCGAGAGTCCCGGAAACTCCGCGGAGGATATCGAGAAGCTCATCACCTACCCTGTCGAGGCGGCGATGTCCGGTCTGCCCGGTGTGAAAATGATCCTCTCCAACTCCATCTTCGGACTGAGCTATGTCTCGATCTTCTTTGAGGATGATTACGATACCTACCTGCTTCGTCAGCTTGTCACCGAACGCCTCAACACTGTCGACATTCCCAAAGGCTGGGGAACACCTGTCATGGGGCCCAATACCACCGGTCTTGGGCAGGTGCTCTGGTACGCGCTCAAGGATGAAAAGGGCATCTATAGCTCCAGCCAGCTGCGCTCCATGCACGAATACACCGTTACACCAATGCTTAAGTCTGTAGACGGTGTCGAAGAGGTGATCACCTGGGGCGGGTATGAGAAGCAGTATGAAGTGCGTATCGACCCGCGCAAACTTCAGGCGGTCGATGTCACCTACAATGAAGTGATCAACGCACTTGAAAAGAGCAACCAGAGCGTTGGCGGACAGTATCTTGAGTTCAACCGTGAGCAGTATCTGATCAGAGGTGCGGGACTCTACCAGAGCCTCGATGATATCCGTAACACCGTCATCCGCTCCAAAGAGGCGCGCGCAGTGACCATCAAGGATGTCGCGACCGTCGCAGAGGGGAAAACGCCACGATTCGGTGCGGTCAGCGTGGACGGCAAAGAGAGGGTTTTTGGGATGGTCCTGCAGCGCTCGGGAACCAATGCCGCCAAAGTGGTGGAGCGCATCAAAGAGAAGCTCTCTCTGGTCGATGCCGCTCTGCCCAAAGGGGTGAGTCCGGAGATCATCTACGACCGTACAGAGATCACTCACAAGGCGGTCAACACCATGACCTCCGCGCTGACGACCGGCTCCGTGCTCGTTGCGATCATCCTCTTTTTGTTTCTCTTTGAACTGCGTTCGGCATTCATCGTCATCCTCTCCCTGCCGGTCTCACTTCTGATCGCCTTTTTGCTGATGAAGGCGTACGGCATGTCCGCCAACCTGATGAGCCTCAGCGGTCTGGCGATCGCCATCGGGATGATCGTGGACGGTACCATCGTCGTCGTGGAGAACAGCTTCCGGCTGCTGCATGACCATCCCGATCGTTCAAGGTCCGAGGTGATCGCACAGGCGACAGCGGAGGTCGCCAAGCCGGTACTTTTTGCGCTGCTCATCATCGCCGTGGTCTTCATCCCGCTTCTAAGCCTTACCGGGCTTGCAGGAAAGCTCTACAGCCCCATGGCACTGGATATCGTCTTTGTGATGCTCGGCTCGCTTGCCGTGGCACTGCTGTTGGTTCCCGTACTCTCCTATATACTGCTCAAGACGGTCAAACATGCCCAATCTCCTCTCATGCGTACCGTCACTGCCTTCTATACCCCGTTGCTGGATCTCTTTATGCGCCATGCCAAAAAGATCATCGCTGTCACCTTCACACTCTTCTTCGTACTCGCCGCACTGCTGAGTCAGCAGGGGCGTGAGTTCATGCCAAAGCTCAACGAGGAGACCATCATGTACCGTGTCATCGCCATACCGGGTACGGCATTGACCCAGAGTGTGGAGAATGCACAGGCGATCGAAAGGTTCATCCTCACACACTACCCCAAAAAAGTCAAATCGGTACTGAGCATGATCGGACGGAGCGAAAAGGGTGAGACCGCTCAGCCCAACTATATGGAAGTGCTGCTGACCCTCGATCCGGACTTCAAGGAGATACCGCAGCTTGACAGGGAACTCACCGCGGCACTCAAAAAAGAGTTCAACTATCTGCAGTTCATCTCCACCCAGCCCATTGCGATGCGTATCGAAGAGCTGCTTGAAGGGGTCAGTGCGGAACTTGCCGTCAAGATCTACGGTGAGGATCAGAAGATCATGAACAAGATCGCACAACAGATACAGAGGGTGGTCAAAGGTATCGAAGGGCTTGACCATGCAGAGATAGAGACCCAGCTTGGACAGGCGCAGATCAATATCCGTCCGGACTACCTTGCCCTCTCACGATTTGGGCTCTCTGTAGATGATGTAATGGAGGTGATCCGCTACGGTATCGGAGAAGAGCCGGTCACACAGAAGATCGAAGGGGTCAAACGCTTCGGTATCGTCGCCAAGCTCGAAGATGCCAAGAGGGATATAGCCTCGCTCAAACATCTGCTTCTGCGCGCATCCGGAGGCAAGGTGGTCGAACTGCAGGAGGTGTGTGACATCAGCGTGATACAAGGACCCGCCTTCATCAAACGCGCCGACCTCAACCGCTATATGGTGCTCTCCATGGAGGTAGAGGATCGCGATATCGCCTCCTTTGTCGCCGAAGCGGACAAGAAGATCAAAGCGGCTATCAAGATCCCTGACGGCTACTACTACACCTGGGCGGGGGATTTCAAGAATATGCAGGAAGCCACGGCGACACTCGCACTCATCATCCCCATCACGCTGCTGCTGATCATGCTGCTGCTCTATACGGCATTCAACTCCTTCAAAAAGGCCTCCCTCATTCTGCTGGGTGTACCGCTGGGGCTTATCGGAGGGATCGCCGCACTGATACTGAGCGGTGAGTATCTCTCCGTCTCTGCGATCGTAGGATTCATCGCCATCTTTGCCATCGCCATTCTCAACGGTATCGTACTGGTCAGCTTCATCGATGAACTGCGCAGGGAGGCGCCGCATCTCTCACTGGATGCACTGGTCAAACAGGCGACACTGCTTCGCCTGCGCCCGGTACTGATGACGGTATTTACCACTCTTTTTGATATTTTACCGCTGCTGTTCGCTACGGGTGTAGGAAGCGAGATACAGTACCCACTTTCCGTCGTTGTCACCGGAGGGATCATCTCCTCAACAATGCTGACACTGCTGGTACTGCCGGGGCTGTATGTACTGTTCTTTGGAGAGAGTAGAAAATAGAAGGTGGAGGGTGGAGCTGTATCTCTACCCTCTTAACTATAATGGCGATCAAGAAACTTCTGCAGTTTCGACTTCGCGCTGTGGAGGAACATAGTGCTCTTGCCCGAGAGCCTTCCCTCTTCGGACATAGAGGTGCCGATGAAGTTTTTGATCGCTCCTACAAGCATCTGAGTATCACGCATCTCACATAGAGAGTTGTCGTGATATTCATCGATATCCTCTTTGATCCCCTCAATATGAAGGATACGCTTGAGCTTGCCGTTTTGCTCCTGCAGTACCACTTCATAGGTCTTGAGCGTCTTGATCGCATCGTTCATATGCGCATCGACCTTGTCCATCTCCTCTTTGCAGTTATGCTTGTGTTTGGCGTAGGCTCTTGCCTCTTCAAGCTGTGTTTTGGCGAACGACAGGTTGCGTTTGGCTCGTGTCGCGACACGGATACCGTAGACCACACCGAAGACAAAGAAGCTGATCAGTACTACGAACGCACCGCCGAGGAAGAGATCGGGCTTGCCGCCAAAGAGGGTCGCATACCATCCCAGTACCTGCGTGGCGGTTGCATTATCAGGTACTTTGATCACATCGAGGGTGATACCTACCTTCTCAGTCGCCAGATAGACCAGACCGACGAATGTCAACACCGCTGCGATGAGTGCCAGCAGAAACGCGCCGAACTTCCCGCTTGAGACATCCTTCACCTCAAAGGGCGGGATCTCCTCTTGGGGGGTAAAGACCGCTTCATCCTCCTCTATCGCATCCTCCTCTTTGCCGTATCCTAGCTCCTCAAGGAGAAGTTCGCTCTCATCGAGCGCATTGGCTTTGAGGGATGCCTTGGCATTGTTATAGCTTTTGAGATCCTCTTCGAGCAGAAGCTTGCATTCATCGAGCTGCTTCTCCGTATCGTTAACAATATGACGGGTCTTGGTCACCAACAAAGAGGCGGCATCGTGCTTTTTGAGCTTTTCGATCTCGTCATGCGCCTCGTCATCCAGCGGCTCATCTCCGGTGATCACTTCATCACTCGGCTGCGGATCGGCAGGCGGTGCATCTGTCTGAGAAGATGTCTCAACAGACGCTTCGGTCGTTACCTGCACTTCCGTCTCACTCTGCTTCTCTTGATGCTCCATGGTCACTGCAGGTTGTTCTGTTTTCTCACTCATCCCATACTCCTCAATCAAATTGTAACATTGTGTTTATTTTATCAAAAAAAATAGATAAATGTATCATCCGTATCGTTATTTTACTACACTTGGATATAATCACACTAAAAAACAGCCCAAATCACGATATAGAATTCTTGCAAACCGAATCTCTATCGTTCGGAATTTGGGCATAGAGGTATCTATGGGTATTATCGTAGCACTGCTGGTACTTTCCGTACTGATCTTCTTTCATGAGCTCGGGCACTTCACCGCTGCACGACTTTTTGGGGTACAGGTGGATGTCTTCAGTATCGGTTTTGGAAAACGGTTATGGACAAAGAAGTACGGCAAAACAGAATGGAGTATCTCCGCGATTCCTCTGGGTGGATATGTCAAGATGAAAGGGCAGGATGACAGTGATCCGACGCTTAAAAACAGCGATCCCGACAGCTACAACGCCAAAGCCCCCTGGCAGCGCATCATCATCCTGCTGGCAGGCCCTTTTGCCAACTTTCTGATGGCGTTCTTTCTCTACCTTGCCATCGCCTATATGGGCGTGCCCAAACTGCTTCCCTATGTCGGCAAAGTCTCTGCCGACTCTCCGGCAATGCATGCAGGACTTCAAAAGGGTGACAGAGTCGTACAAATCAATGGTACAAATGTCCAATACTGGGATGGGATCGGTCAACAAATCAACACTTCTGAAGGGAAGGTCACACTGATCATCGAAAGAGACAAACATCTTAAAACACTCATACTCACCCCAAAATGCATCAATGACACAAATATCTTTGGGGAGAGTGTCAAGCGTCGCATCATCGGCATCTCACCTATGCCCAAACAGACTACTGTGGTCTACGGTTTCCTCGATGGCTTCACCTATGCATGGGAGGAGACGGTCAGGACGAGTACCCTCATCTTCCAGAGTGTACAGAAGCTCCTTACCGGTGCGGTCGGTGCGGACAAACTAGGCGGGATCATCACCATCGTCGATGTCACCGCACAGGCGAGTCATGCAGGTATTTTGGCGCTCTTTTTCTTCACGGCACTCATCTCGGTCAACCTTGGGGTACTCAACCTTCTTCCCATCCCGGCACTTGACGGCGGGCACATCATGTTCAACCTCTACGAGATGCTAACCCGCAGAGAGCCCAATGAAACGGTAATGTACTACATGACCGTGACTGGCTGGGCGATCCTTTTTGGGTTGATGGGGCTGGGGCTTTACAATGACATCCATCGGCTGATGGGATGATATCTGGTGAATAGTTAAGAGTGAACAGTGAATAGTTTTGGTATGCTTTTCTGACGAAAAGCTTTTATTGTATAGGGAAACAGGGATGATACTGGATAAAGAACAACTGCGAAAGAATCTTGATGAAGTAATCTGGAACATTGAACAGGCTCGGATCAGCGTGAGTGAGCACCACATCGTCAAACTGGTCACTGTCGCCAAATATACCGAAGTGGAGAATATCGCTACCCTCTACGAGCTGGGGCAACGGGCATTTGGGGAAAATCAGGTGCAGCAGCTGCGTGAACGGATGCAGATCCTTGAGGATCTACCGCTGGAGTGGCACATGATCGGGACACTGCAGAAAAATAAGATCAACAACCTTATCGACCTGCGTCCAAACCTCATGCAATCCCTTGATTCGCTTGCTTTGGCTGCTGAGCTTCAGAAAAAACTGGAAAACAAAGATGCTACAATGTCATGCCTGCTACAGATCAATGCCGCAGGAGAGGAGACCAAATCGGGTGTCTCCCCCGAAGAGGCGATCGATATCTATCATGAGATCAAAGCGCGTTTCGAGCGTATCAACCTTAAAGGTGTCATGACTATCGGCGCCCATACAGACGACACCAAAGCTGTACAAGCAAGCTTTGAGACCACACACAGGATCTTCGAGTCACTCCAAAAAGAGGGAGCGACAGTCTGTTCCATGGGAATGAGCGGAGATTATGAGCTAGCGATCAAGTGCGGATCAAACCTAGTGCGTATCGGATCGGTCCTGTTCCAGTAGGGTGAATATAGCTATCCACCTTGGTGCGTTGGCATGCGCACCCTACAACGATTTTACGATACCTCTTCCATCTGGCACTTTTCACAGACACCATAGAGATTGATCTGTCGCTTATTGAGTCTAAAATGCTCCTCATTCGTCAGCTTGCGGAAGAGTGCATCCGTTTCACTTATACACATTTTGTCTTCCACCTCTCCACACTCGGTACAGATCAAGTGCATATGATCAGCTTTTCTAAGTTCATATTTGGATTTTTTCCCTACAATAGGTACCTCAACTATCACACCTTTTTCTGTCATAAGAATAATGTTTTTATAGATTGTAGCAAGGGAGAGTGAGGGGTGTACCTTAATCACTTGAGCATAGATATCATCGACAGACATATGCCCATGCTTCTCTACCACGCCCAGGATATTCATGCGCTGGAATGTCGCTTTCAGACCGCTCTCTTTAAGCAGTTTGGCATAGTCTGTCATCTAGAGTCCTTTAGGTTCAACCATATATGACTAAATATACCAAGGTATGCTTAACCATATATAAAAACACTGTATCAGAAAGCCCGCCATGAGGCTTTCTTCCGATACTTAGAGCTCTTCTGCGTGTTTTGCAAGGTATGCTGCAACACCGTCAGCATCTGGTTTCATCGCTTCGTCACCTTTTTGCCAACCTGCAGGACATACCTCTCCGTGCTCGTTGGTAAACTGCATCGCATCGATCATTCTGAGCATCTCATCGACATTTCTTCCCAGTGGAAGGTCATTGATGACCGCGTGTCTTACCGTACCGTCCGTATCGATAAGGAAAGAGCCTCTGAGTGCAACAGACTCGTCAAGCAGTACGTCGAAATCTCTTGAGATCTGCTTTGTCAGGTCAGCGACAAGTGGGAAGTTGATACGTCCGATACCACCTTTCTCTACCGGTGTTTCTCTCCATGCAAAGTGTGAGAACTGGCTGTCTACGGAAACACCGATGACATTTACCCCTCTCTCTTGGAATTCGTTGTATCTGTGAGAGAACGCGATGATCTCAGATGGACATACGAATGTAAAGTCAAGTGGATAGAAAAATACGACGGTTCCCTTCTCTCCGAAGTTCTGGTAGAGGTTGAAATCCTCAACGATCTGTCCGTCAGCGAGTACCGCTGTTGCTGTAAAGTCTGGTGCTTTTTTGGTTACGATCATGTTTTTTCCTTTTTATGATAATTTTTATCTCTAACATTATATCAAGGGTTTTTTAAAATAAGATAAAAATTATCCTAGTTGAAAGGCAGGAGTCCATACCTGCGAATAAATGCTTCATCTATCTCGATAAAACCCCGATCTCTCAGGCGATTAAGCACCTCTTCACTACAAAAAGTATCGCCTGGCCACTCTCTTGTAAAACCATCTATCTTTCCTTTGTTCGTAGCATCAACCATCATGAAGGGCTCAAGCACTATGTCACGCTGTGCATCGATGTTGTTAACTACACGCCAAAGAAGCATATAGGGATTGTCAATCTCATTGTTGGCATGATCTACAACGACAAGTATCTTAATATGGGATACAAGCTCCCCCAGTGCTTTAGCATAATCTAGCACACGCGCACGCTTTTTAACACTGAGTACACATATCGGGTTGGGCGTATCGGTATAGTACTGCTTGATCGCCACCGCTTCAGGATAGATCCCCTGTATCTTTTTAAAAAGCATCGTATCGTCCAGTAACGCTTCAACACCTTCAGGTACGATCTCTCCGGTGGCATCGATACCCAGTTTTCCGCCAACGAACTGTGTGGCGGAGGAGTGATCGAGATGATCAACGATCCCTTGGGTGATGAGTATCTTCTCAGGAGACAATCTATCAAGAATATGACGCGTCAACGCATCAAAATCCTCAAGTCCCGGGGCATCCTCTCCCACAAAGATCGCATGCTTGACAAAACTCATCTGCCCCACGCCCCAAAAAGCATGCATAAACTGCTGTGCGTGACCCGGGTAGTGTACCGCCATTTTGGCAAGGATCAGGTTGTGAAAGACCCCGTTTTCGGGCATATTGTAGTCGATCAGATCGGGTGCCATCGGTTTGAGCATCGGAAGAAAAACCCGTTCGGTCGCCCACCCCATATATTTGTCCTCCAACGGCGGTTTGCCCACCACCGTGGCTGCGAATACCGGCTCTTTTTTCATCGTGATGGTCTCTACTTCCATTACGGGAAACGGCTCTTTGAGTGTATAGTACCCCGTATGATCTCCAAACGGGCCTTCGATCTCCATCTTTTCAGGATCGACAAACCCTTCGATGACGATATCGACATCTCTGGGAATATAGATATCGTTGGTGATCGACTTGACAAGCTGCGCGTTCTTGTTGCGTACAAACCCGTAGAGAAGCATCTCAAACATCCCGTGCGGCATCGGCGCCTGTCCGCACCAGATATAGAGCGGATCACCGCCGATAGCAACGGAGACCGGCATCTTTTTGCCCGCTTTTTGATACTGGTCGAAGAAGTGGCTGGCATCCTTGTGGATCTGCCAGTGCATCCCAAGACGATGCTTGTCATACTGCTGAAGACGATACATCCCGAGGTTTTGCATCTGCCCGTCTAGACTCTGCGTATAGACCTGCCCCATCGTAATGAACGGTCCGCCATCCTCCTCCCACGTTTTGAGGATCGGCAGTTTGTCCAGATCGACATCGGCTTTGGGGATGATGATCTCCTGACACTCCCCCTTGAAGTTCAGACGTTTGGGAAAGACATTTTTGAGCTTGAAAAGCTTGGGGAGCATCTTTAGTTTGTCAAGCAATGCCTTGGGCGGTTTGAGCTTGAGCAGTTCATCGATCCCTTGCGCCACTTCATCGGGATGCCTGCCGAAGATCTTTTCGGTGATCTCCTTGTTGGCGAAGATATTCATCAACACAGGCATCTCATACGTGATCCCCTTGGCTTTATTGACCGGTTTGGTAAAGAGTATGGGACGAGAATCCTCTTTTTTGACTTCGATATAGGCGATATGCGGGATCTCAAGCACGACATCGAGCGGTTCGTCGATGATCTTGAGATTTCCGTTCTCTTTGAGCCACGCAATGACATCTTGCATTATATCCCTTTGCACTGAGTTGACAAGATTATAGCAAAATGCGTTGTAAAACTATCTTTCTACGAGCAAATTGTAAGGGAGGAAAAGAGAAGCAGGAGCATGGGTCGAAAATGCTCCTACGATACCCCTCTGCAAAAACAAAGGAGTAAAAAAGGTAGTGCTTAGAACTTGTATGTTACACCGAAGTTCCAAGAGTCAATCGTTAGGTCTTCATTCAGCTGCGTATCATTGTAAAGCTCTGTATAGTCTACGAAAACAGCGATATTGCTTGTCACATCATAAGATGCACCCAGTCCCCACTGGAAACCGTCAGTATCATAAGCAAAACCTGTACTATTAACGGTTGGATCAGTGTCTCCGTATCCAAGCAGTGCATAGACATCGAACTCATCCGTTACAGGATACATCGGCTTCACATAGATACCCCAGGCATCTACATCTGCTGTTTGCCCGACAGCTATGTCATCACTACTTCCCCACCAGTATCTACCTTCTACGGCAACATAGGGATTGAACTTGTATCCCGCTTGCAACATAAACGCATTATGCGTTGTATCCCAACTTGATGGAGTTGGATCAGAATAGTCCATCCCCATCAAACCATATGCAGCACCCACATAGAACCCTGCATCTGTCACAGGTGCGACTACCGGTGTATCTACAACCGGCTCAACCGGAGCGATATCCCCTCCAGCTACAGCCAATGTACTTGCAGCTGCGATCGCTGCCAATGAAAGTGTAATTTTTTTCATCATCTACTCCTTGTTTTGTGTATTACGCATCCAAAAATACCGTTTCAGATAACAATATCTTTGAACTTGTATGTTTTAAGTATAACACTTAACCGTAAATAAAGCAAGTTTCTAAACAATTATTTAACAAAATGATTCATTATATCACCGAATAATAAAACTATAGTCTTTCAGGCATCTCATCCTTGAAAGCGATCTTCTCGGCGTTTTCGAGGATATCCAATGCACCCTGCTCGATCATCTTTTGCGCCAAAAGGTCTCCGAGGATATCCGCTTCATCGACAGATAAAGCGAGTTCCTGATGCAGGATATGCGTACCGTCAGGATACCCGATCATCGCACGTACATGAATCCTTCGCACATCTCCCTCCTCTTCGATACGTGCATTGACCGCCACTGGTGCGGAACATCCCGCACCGATCACGGAGATGAAGTCACGCTCCACTTTGGTGCAAAGAAACGTGTCCGGGTCATTCAGACTCATGGCGATCTCTCTGACGCGATCATTGGTAGCGACGATCTCGATCCCCAGTGCCGCCTGTCCCATCGGGGGGATGAAGAAGTCAAGCTTCTGCACATAGGGGATATCTTTGAGCAGATCAAGCCGATGCAGTCCGATATAGGCAAGGATGATCACATCGTACTGTCCCTCTTTGAGCTTGCGAAGACGGGTATTGACATTACCGCGCAACTCTTTGACCTTGAGGTCTGGACGGCGTTCAAGCAGTTGCATACGGCGGCGAAGCGAGGTCGTTCCCACCGTCGCACCCTGCGGCAGATCGTCAAGAGACTGATGGGTGTGAGAGAGCAGTACATCGCTCTGATCCTGCCGCTGCGTGATCGCACACAGTTCCAACCCCTTAGGGATGTAGGTAGGGACATCCTTGAGCGAATGCACCGCCATATCCGCCTCACCTAAGAGCATCGCGTCCTCAAGCTCCTTTGTAAAATGCCCCTTGCCTCCGATAAGTGCCAGAGGCTTGTCAAGTACCTTATCCCCTTTGGAGGTCATCTTGTTAAGCACCACCTCAACACCGGGAAAGTCCCTTTCGATCCTCTCTTTGACATGGTACGCCTGCCACAATGCCAACGCACTTTCACGCGTTGCGATCACCAATTTTTCCACAAGTTCCCCCTCTAAAAACACTACAATTCTGCAGCCAAATAATCTTTAATCGTCCCAGAGAATAAGATAGAAAAAGGCAGGAACTTGACGAGACATCAGTTCTTTAGCTTTTCTTTTTTCTTTGGTTCGTTTCTTTTTTCTTTGTGCTACTACAAAGAAAAAAGAAATGAACATAAGCGTTCCATGCTTTACAAGCTACAGGAATCCCGCATACGCGGGAATATATAAAAAAACCTATTTGATAAGCTTCTTATACCCATCCCTCATCTTATCCCACTTCCCGTCAATATAGATCGTCGGTGTACCACTCACCATCATCTTGCCCGCTGCTTCTTCGTCTGCTTTCATCGCATCGACCAGCGCTTTCTCTTTGAGCTTCTCCTCGCTGATCTCATAACCCGTATGCTTCTTGACAGCTGGGAGGATCTTTTTAGGATCGGTCTCTCTAGGATTAATCTTGAGTGTATACATCTTCTCGACCACATCTGTCTTGCCCTCTTTTTGCGCCTCGTGCATGATCTTTGTCAGTGTCGCAGAGACAGGGTGGATACGAAGCAGTGGGAGATGGTAGTAGTAGAGTGCGATCTTATCCGGGTGCGCTTTGGCAGCTTTCATGATCTCAGGAACAACCTCCTGACAGAAGGGACACATGGGATCGGAGAAGACAAGAACTTTATGCGCTGCATCTTTGTTCCCAAAGAGCAGATGTGCATCATTGTACATACTTTTAGGGACAGTTGGTTTGATATCGTCACGGTAATCATGACCATTCTTCACATTCACAAGATGCCCTGTCAGGAGTCCGTCTTTATAGAAGATCGTTTCGGGAACATGGATCTGCTTCTTCTGGAAAGTCAGATCCATATTGGTCAGATAGACCGTCCAGCCCGGTAGTTTGTCGAAAGTGGTCTTCTCAATGATCGTGATCCCGTCCACTTTGACCTGCGGGTTTTTTACAATATTTCTTTTGATATATTTCAGCAGTTGTTTCTTGGTGGGTTGCAGCTGCTCCCCTGTTGTTTTGGTAACGGTTGATTCAGCGCTCAAGACGATCGTGGCGATCAGCGTGCTCGTCAACAACTTCGACATCAATGACATCATCATCTCCTTTTGGTGTTTGATAGATATTGGGTTGTTCGGGGGTTATTTTAGCGACAAATTGTAAATAAACCGCGTAAAGCAGTGCCAGTAGACCTATTATATCGCTGAATACACCCGGAAGGATCAGCAGCAGTGCGCCTAACAGATACGATGTAGTCGCATCCTGAAACTTTCGGATATCCAGCTTCCCGCGCTGGAGCGAATACATATTGCCCATCACCGCATAGGGAGAGTTTTTCAGCAGTCCCGATCCGATCATGATCGTGGCGATCGTCCACACAGTTGCCCACAACGCCCCTATGCGCTCCAGCATATAGAGCGAGAGATAGATCTCGCCAAAAAGATAGGGGATGAGGATCAGCAGGATCATAAACGCGCTTCCAGTACGGAGAGGATCTCCTCTACGGCGATCTCCTCTTTGTCCATGCCCTCTCTGGTAACAAACTCCACCAGTCCGTCGGCAAGTTTCTTTCCGATGACTACCGCATGCGGGATACCGATCAACTCATAGTCCTTCATCTTCGCACCGAATCTGTCCTTACGGTCGTCAAAGAGCACCTCGATACCCTTTTGCTGCATCGCTGTATAGAGCTTCTCTCCCAATGCCATCTGCGCTTCATCTTTGATATTGGAGACGAGGATATGCAGATCAAACGGTGTGGACTCCTTCGTCCAGATACACCCTTTGTCATCATGGTGCTGCTCGATGATGGCGGCAAGCAGACGGCTCACACCGATCCCATAGGTACCCATCACCATCGGCTGTGCCTTGCCGTTCTCATCGAGGAAAGTCGCTCCCAGCGGTTCGGAGTAGCGTGTGCCCAGTTGAAAGATATGCCCTACTTCGATCCCTTTGGTGTAGCGAAGTCTTCCCCCGCACGCTTTACAACGATCCCCCTCCTGTACCGCGACCAGATCGGCAACATCCGTATCGAGTCCTTTGAGGCTCTGCCCGGTAAGGTGGTAATCTTTCTCGTTCGCACCGCAGATCATCTCCTCTGCATCTTTGAGGTTCTCATCGATCACCACACGCACCCCTTCGGGTGCGTTCAACGGACTCATATAACCTGGGACAAGTCCTGCCTGAACAAGTTCATCCTCCGTCACATCAACCAGATCGTTGGCATCAACGGCATTGCATGCCTTGACCTCCTGCAGCTCATCCGAACCTCTCAGAGCAAAGAGAACGATCTGGCTCTCCCCCTCGTCGTAGAGCGCTCTCATCGCGACAGTCTTGACAAGATAGTAGGGATCAAGCTCAAAGAAGGATGCCAAGGCTTCGATAGAGGTGATATCGGGTGTATGCACTTTCTCGGACGGCAGTGTGGGTGCAGGTGCCTCACACGGCTGCTCCTGTCGTACAGCCGCTTCAATATTCGCCCCGTAATCACATCCGTCACAGACCACGATGGTATCCTCACCGCTCTCAGCCAGTACCATAAACTCCTTGCTGCCGCTGCCGCCGATCGCACCTGAGTCCGCCTCGACCACACGGAACGCCAGCCCCAGACGGGTAAAGATCTTTTTATAGGTATCTTCCATTAAATCGAATTCTCGTTTCATATCGGCTTCATCGACATGGAAGCTGTAGCCGTCTTTCATCAGAAACTCGCGTCCCCTCATCAGTCCGAAACGGGGCCTGATCTCATCACGAAACTTCAGGTTGATCTGGTAGAGATTGAGCGGGAGTTGCTTGTAACTCTTGACACTCTGTCGTACAAGGTTGACCATCATCTCCTCATGCGTGGGTCCCAAAACGAAGTCGTTCTCTTTTCTGTCTTTGAATCGCAGCAGCTCTTTGCCGTACTTCTCGAAGCGTCCGCTCTCCTGCCAAAGGCTTGAGGGTGTCACAAACGCCAGACTCACCTCCTGACATCCTGCACTGTCCAGCTCCTCTTTGACCACAGCTTTGACCCTCTCAAGTACTTTTTTACCAAGTGGCAGGAAGTTGTAAAGCCCACTGCCTCCAACCGATTGGATAAACCCGGCACGGATCAAATAGATATGGCTCGGCAGTGTCGCATCGCTGGGGGTCTCTTTGGTGGTAGGTACCAGTAGTCTTGAAAATTTCACGCGTTATATCCTTTGGTATGATGATCGTTCTTATACTGTTTAAAATCGATATGTTCGGTATCGATATTGAACATCTTCGTGACTGCCTCAATACAGTTTGCATTTTTCTTATCGACTGAAGAGCGGCGCAGGTTCTGCGTAGGATCGTGCAAAAAACGGTTGAACATCTGCTGCGCCATCTTACGCATGTTCTCCTCATATTCGGCAGGAACAAACCCTTTTTTTATCGCCCGTGCCATCTCCTTCTCAATCGCGGCATTGACATGCTGACGCATCTGCTTGATCACCGGCTCGATCGAGAGTGCACGCAACCACGCATAGAACTCCTCGGTATACTTCTGTACGATCTCCTGTGCCCTGATCGCCTGCTCCTGACGCATTGCGTGATTCTCGTTAGAGATATGCTTCAGATCATCGATACGGAAGAGTTCAAGCTTGGGCAAGTCCATATCGGCGATATCTCGTGGAATTGCCATATCGAACCAGTGTCTGGGCAGTGTTTCATTCTCGATCATCTTCTGCGTAATAACGGGATCAGGCGAAGAGGTTGCAGAGAAGAGCAGACGATATCGGTTGAGGTACTTGGGAAGATTCTCCATCGTATCTGCTTTGACATTCTCCCCAAGGCTTTGGGCGACTGTTTTCACCTTCTCTATATCCCGTCCTATCAGCACAACATCACACCCCACTCGAAGCAGATGTTTGGCGGCAAGCACACCCATCTCGCCTGCCCCCACAACAATCCCTTTCATCCCCTGGATATTGTCACCCAATATCTTGTGTGCCTGCGCGACCGCAACAGAGGCGATAGAGATGGGGTTGTGAGAGATATTGGTGACATTACGCACCTCAGCAGCACACTTGACAGCATAGGATAGCACACGGTTGAGCTTGCGTCCTGCCGTACCGTTCTGGAAAGAGAGTTTGAAGGCATCCTTCACCTGTCCGGTAATCTGTGACTCTCCAACTACCAAAGAGTCGAGCGAAGAGACCACAGAGAAGAGATGTTCGATCGCCTCTTCATCATCGTACCGTTTTGCTTTATTCTTGAGCTCATAGAAATTGATATCACTCTTTTGACTCATCAGTCCCAACACTGCATGAAAACTGGAGAAGTTATCCCGTGTAGCAAGTACCACCTCTACACGATTACAGGTAGAGATTACAAAGGCCTCATGGATGAAATCAAAAAGTACTAACTGTTCTAAAAAAGCACGCGTTTGAGCCTCATCGGGAAATGCTAGCTTTTCACGCATAGCAAGTTCACAGTTCTTATGTGAAAAACTGACAATCTGATGGAACATCAAAACTCCCTGTCTATCATTTCCATCGCGATCTCGGAGAGAGCATCCTCTCCCAATGCGTTCATCATCTCAACCGCCTCGTCTATAAGCTCTCGCGCCTGCGCATAGCACTTGATGAGAATTTGATGCGCTTCAAACTGCACTTTCAACCAGTTGAGTTCCTCACTGTTCAAAAGCCGTCCGTGCATTCCTCGAAGTGTTTGTCGTCCAGCCTCATCCAACGCATCATAGAGATAGATGTAAGGCAGTGTCGTCTTGCCTTCGGCGAAATCGTGCATCGCAGGCTTGCCCAGTGTTGCACTCTCCTGCGTGATATCCAGCAGGTCGTCGATCATCTGAAACGCCAGTCCGAGGTTACGCCCGTAGATCATAAAGGGCTCTTTGGGTTTTCCTGCAAGTACCGCTGCCGCACCCGCACTCGCTTCGATCAGCGATGCGGTCTTTTGGTAGATCATCTTGAGGTAGGTCTCTTTGTCGGTGTTGAAGCTTTTGGAGAGAGAGACATCCGCCAGCTCTCCGAGGCTCAGCTGTGTGACCGCATTGGAGATGATGCGGGAGACCTCCGCAGAGATAATATTGAG
>Ga0256839_1002300_pt1 | contig 21479 bp, 33 predicted proteins | sample 354166metaG_FD_185968 | JGI IMG/M metagenome (GOLD analysis project Ga0256839, IMG submission 185968) | Hydrothermal vent microbial communities from Mid Atlantic Ridge, Atlantic Ocean - 354-166 | ecosystem: Environmental > Aquatic > Marine > Hydrothermal vents | place: Atlantic Ocean: Mid... | reverse complement strand
TTCTAATTTATACTTTAAAATCATTTTGAGCCTCTATATTTTTAATTGCCTTATTGGAGCAAGGAATAATCTCTATCGCATTAAGCCAGATATTATCAACGGCAGCGCAAGCCTTAGAATCTTTATGCAGCCCAGTATTAGCAACCTCGCTAATTGATAAGCCTCCGTCCGTAGTCTTCCAGTAATACAAACGCCTTGCATTTTTTAATATCACTTCTGTTTCTGCCTTTTCTACAAGCTCGCCATAATGCACCCCTGCCGAGTACGTTCTAATAATGACCTTTTTACCTAGCTGACTATTTAAGCCGCTTGATGCACTAGAAGCTGTAGAGCCTCCGCCAAACATTGTAGCTAGCTGTTTAGCCTCGCCTATTGTTAAATCGTCTACATTCATAATAAATCCTTTTTGTTAAGTTGTTGTGTTTACGTCCTGCCATAATATCACCAATAACCGCCTTGTCAACACCTTTATTATATATTTTCTCTATATTTTTTATATTGACACAACTACATTAAGCTGTATATAGTGCAACTACATTTTAATTAATTAGGATTACTAATGGATAATATAGAAAATAAAATCATAAGCTTGAGCCTTCCTTTTCCGATAGTTGAGGATATTGAGAGGTATAAAAGAAAACATTTAATAGCAACCACGCAAGCAACTATTAGAATGATGCTGCAAAAGGAGATATTGAGAGATGGTGAAAAGTAATGAAGCATAGCTTTTCCCTCCCATTCCCCCCAAGTGTAAACGGATTATACGCAGGTAAGGCTCGCAGATATAAGAGCCCTAAATACAAGGCTTGGATAGCTGAGGCAGGTCTAAAGCTAAATCTGCAAACGCCATATCACCAAACTATTGAGGGTGAGTGTGTGGTTGTTATTAACCTAGTCCGTCCAGATAAGAGGCAGCGTGATGTTGCTAACTATGAAAAGGCGGTGAGTGATTTGCTTGTTGCTTGCGGAATACTAAAGGACGATAGTTTAATAATTGATAATCGCCAGCTATGGGTTGATGGTGACTTTGAATGTAGAATTGATATAGAGGAGATAGAAGAATGAGTATAATTCTAGGAATACTATACACCTCAATAGCTGCCTATGTAACAGTTGTTGAGAAGGAGCGGATAGAAATGCAGAAACATAAAAAAGCCCCTTGCTATAAGGTTGATATTTTAGTATAGTTTTGGTGTGTAATATTCATGCACCTTTTTGTTTTGACGGACTCGGCTTAGCGGCTTAAACCTGTTTAATCCATAGCACAGGATGTCCGTCATTTAAAGCTATGGAACAGTGAGCTATGGAGCTGCTATATGACCGAAAAAAAAACATTTCTATTATATCATGACCAGTGCGAAATATTCTCTGAACTATCAGATGACGACGCAGGTCAACTAATTAAAGCAATCATTAAATCTTCTAAACAATTAGCCCAGTCGCACCCAGTTGAGCCCAGTGGGTTATCGGGTTTGTTATCAGCAATATATAAGCCGTTTTTGTCGCACCTGATAAGGGATTATGGCAGTTGGCTATCTATTTGCGAGCGTAATAAATCCAATGGAATGAGGGGGGGTAGAAAGAAAAATAAACCCAGTCGCCCCCAGTCGCCCCCAGTTAAAGCCGATACTGATACTGATACTGATACTGATAATATAAAGGCTAAAAATAAATACTCTGAGGAATTTGAAGACTTTTGGAAACAATATCCAAGAGGAGAGAAAAAAGCACCTGCGTTTATCTCTTGGAAAAAAGCTATCAATAAAACATCTCCTGAGGAAATAATAAAAGCCCTTTTATTGTATATTAAGCACAAACCAGACTATCAAGACTTTGCTCATGCTACAACTTGGCTTAACTCTGAAAGATGGGAAGATGAGTATAAGTCAACTGTTTCTATAAATTCAAGAGGAGGTGCGAAGAAGACGATATGAGTAATATAGAACCATTTTTAGAGAAGGCTAATAAAAGGATAGATTCAAGAGTTGTTGGGCTTATAAGTGTACACGCCGAAACAGTTGTACTTGCAAACCTCATTGCCAAAAATGACTATCTTTATAAAATACAATACCTATCTGTTGAAGATTTTGCATTTAATGAGCATCAAATCGTTTTTAGATTCTTGCAAGATACCATTCCAATTAAGGAAGTTGGCATTGCTAATATAGCAAGCTTATTTAACGAGGATTACGACCTTAAAGATGTTGGTGGAAAAGCAAAGTGGATGGGATTGTTAATATCTTCTAGTGGGGAAATAATGACCCCATGCGCTAGGCTTGTTAAGGACTTATCCGATAAACGCAAATTAAATGATATTCTTAAGGAGAAAATACAAGAAATACAATCTGGCAGAGACGATATAAGTGTTCCTGATGTTCTCGAGGACATTAATCAGCAATCACTTGCGCTATCCCATAGTCATTCAAGTTTTAAAATAAAGAAATTTGTTGATGTTACTCAAGAAATGATTGAAGACCTTGATAAAGTAGATGAAATTTATCCCACTGGACTAGATAAGATTGATAAAACTATGGACGGCGGATTAAAGGCTGGCTGTTCTTACTGCATAGCCGCTAAGCCCAAGGCTGGAAAGACAATGATTAAGTCTACAATTGCTGGAAACCTGCGCAAGAGAGATGATAAGTTTTTATTTATTGCTTGCGAGATGGGTTCTAAGTCTATTAATAAAAGAATTATAGGTGCTGAGATTGGTAGGTCACCAAAGGCTTTTAAAAGCGAGAAGAACAACCCTCAATTTGCTAGCAAATTAGTTTCTACAATTACAGATGATAAGCAGTCGATGTATTATGTTGATGCGCCACGAGTATCTTTAAAAAACCTTGAGCTTATTGTAAACAAAGCTGTTTATCAATATGGGATAAAAGGCTTTATACTTGATTATTTGCAGCTTGTTACTGGCTCTGAGAAGGGCGTAATGATAGCCCAGCACCAAGAAAACGTAGCACAAACCATAGCCGAGCTTTCCAAGAAACATAATATTTGGTCATTATATTCGGCGCAGATAAATCGTAGTGGAGAGGTAAGAAACGGCGATGGTATTATTATGGCTGTTGATTGGATTTATGAACTTCACCAGATAGAAAAGAAATATGAAACAGACCCATCTGAAATATGGCTTGAGCATATAGCAACGAGGGAAACAGAGCCGATGAACATAGGTAGTGAGGAGAATCCAGCCTTTAGAATCGCAAAGACTGGCACGCACATGGAAGAAATAGATGAATCAGAAACAGTTTGGAGGTAATTATGGCTTATAAGAAACTATCAGATGTACTAACAAGAATGAAATTTAAAGGAAGTATTATTGAATGTGATGGAATTAATCCACCTAAAATAGATGGTGAAGAAATTGACATAATATCAACGCCAAAGGGGTTAACCTCATCACGCAGAGGGTTTAGCGTAAAAAATGATATAGGGCATAAATGAACGGTCAAGAGATAACAAGGCTATTTTAGCAGCGCACAAACTAAGACTCAACTACACGGAATCACCAAGCGGAAAGACGTTATAGCAACTCTGAGTATGCTTGATGAGCAGGGCAAAAGCTGGTGCAGGCATACATATAGATATTATTTAAACAAGATGGAGGAATAAATGTACGGAAGAATAAGAACTAAGAAGCCTAGTAAGTTTGATAATTATGTAGCGTTGCTGCATATTATTTGCGGTTTAGCTATGTTCTTTGCGCTTGGTATGAGCTGCTATACTACTTATATGTTTATTAATTATTATTACTAGGAGAAGTAAATGAGATTACATTGTTTTTATACAGATGAAGTTAAGGCTGGCAAGAGATTTGTTGCCTTTTATGGCGATGGCTCTGGTGCTAATTTATTCCGCAAGGATAAAGACGGCAATTATTATGATACTGACGGTGAATTTCTTTCACAAGATTGGTTTATTGATAGTGGGTATATAGATTTTGCATATCTGCCAGATGATTTTAAATTTTGGAGTGAGGTTAAAAACAAATAATGCTAGAATATAAATTAACGCCAGAGCAGCGCTTATTAAATGCTATTTATAATGAGAATATAGCTATTCCCCCCAGTAGCTGCCTTGATAGATATAATAAGGCAGAGCTTAAAATAATAATGCACGATTGGTTAAGAATATTTAATGGCGTTAGTCAAAATTATTATGATAGAATAAATAATAAAGTTAATGCAGATGAGCTGATTGCTAAGGATATGATGTTTTATATCAAGCAGTTGTCCAATGACTCGCAAAGGCTTGGAAATACGAGAAAGATATGGGGGAAAATAAATGCGGGATAATATACATTATTTAGATATTGTAACTAAGCTTGATATAAGCCCCGATAGGGTCGTTGATGCTATCAAGGAACAAAATTTAAAAGAAATAATAGTCATAGGATATAGCGAAGATGATGAATTTTTCTTCACAAGTAATAAGGCGGATGCAACAGCTGTATTGTGGATGCTTGAGAAGGCAAAGAAGATATTGCTATGAAGGAGGAGGCTAGACTTGCAGAACTAGGCTGTATCGTATGTGCTAACCTTGGCTATCCCGATTCACCAGCTGAGGTTCACCACCTGAAAATAGGTGTAGGGATTGCACAAAAGTCTGAGAAGATGATACCCCTTTGCCCTCCGCATCACCGTACTGGTGGTTATGGGGTTGCCTTTCATGTAGGTAAAGAGGCGTTTGAGGAAAATTACGGAACAGAAATGGAGTTGTGGAAGCAGTGCCAGATATTGCTTTAGTACCTAGACCATTTTTCCAAACTCTAACGTCAGGAAAACAAGCCTAGGTCTTGCAACCCCGATGCTAGTCCTTGACAGGCAGAGCGGGAAACGCATATCTACCAGCGAGATGAGCGTGGTACGCTATATGCTACGGCAGGAATTTTACATATAGCGTACAAGGATTATATATCTTTATACTCTTTTGTCAACTATTCTAACTCCTCGTTAGGCATTGGGATTGTTAATAGTAATTCTTGCGCTGCCCACGCCCTAACCTTCTCCATAAATTCTTCAAAGGTTGCCTTGCTTTTTCCTCTGGTTTCAACTACAATCTCTTGAAACTTGCCGCTAGGTAATTGCTTATATTCGATATACATCCCTGTTTCTTTCTTAATCAGGTAGTTGACCTCTTCGGGTGTCCATATTTGACCACCTTCATCAAAGCGTTTGATGATTGTCGGTATAACAACGCCCCATCTATAATTATTTTGCTGCAAACTGCGCTTGCTTTTGGCTTCTTTAACCTCTACGGAATATCTACCGTCTGGCAACTGCTCCATATAATTGCGGATAGCACCGCCACAATCAAGTTTGCTGTTATGTAGGTTGCCTGTGAATTTCATTTTAATTTGCCAATTCTGACACAAGGGCATTAATATGACATTGTATATTTGCCGTGCATTTGTTATAATCTCTCATTAGGTTAAGCGTTGCCTTAGGAGCTTCTAAAGGGGTAGTGCTAGACACTAAAAAGAGGTCGTTAGGGCATATTTTAAGTATATCGCATATTTTGGTTATATTCCCCGCACCAATACGATTAACACCCCTCTCATATTTCTGTATCTGCTGAAAGGATACATCAAGATGTTTACCAAGCTCGCGTTGTTTAATCCCTAGGACAGTACGCAACTCACGTATTCTAGCCCCTATTATTTTATCATTTTCTTTAGTCATTATTTTTTTCCTTTTTAAATTCAAGTTTTGCTTTTTCTGCTTTTTCAGCGTGGATTTTAGCTATAGTAAGTATTGGCTCTTTGTAAGATTTCCACCACTCAAGGGCTTTCTTGCCCTCCATCTCTAAGATTCTTTTATCAGAGAATCCTTCCCACTCTTCAATTGTGTGCAGCTCGCAGCCTATCTTTATAACTGAGTTAAATGCCATTATGCGGTATGGCTCAAGCTCCATAAAATTAGGGGAGATATATATTTTTTGCCCCCACAGGTCAGCCTCCCTCAGGTTAGCATCCCACAGGTCAGCATCCCACAGGTTAGCCTCCCTCAGGTTAGCATCCCTCAGGTCAGCACCCCACAGGTCAGCATCCTTTTTTATTCCTATTTCAAGGGCTACTTTTAGAGAGATAGCCTTTGTTTTAAATAGGACTTCACCCGAATAGGGGTGTTTGATTTCAAATAGTTCTTTAGTCATTATTTTTTCCTTTATTGTGCCATCAATAGGCAGTGATTAAACTCATATACCTGCTGTTTTTTACAGGCTGTTACTATTTCGCTTTTGTTTGTGCTTATGGCCAGTAGCATCACTACCGCCGCCACGATTATTATTTGCATTCTATTATCTCCTTTATTGCATCATCAATCTTTTGCATAAAGCAGACGACTTTTTGATATGCCTTATCAATCTTCTCTTGCCCCTGTTTTTCACTTTGTATAATAGCCTCTGTTTTGAGTTCGTCTATTTCCTCAGGTGATAACTCTAATTTGTCACCTGTATTATAACATATAGCGGAAAACTTAGGAACTCCGCTTGTTATTTTTAAGGTTATATCTGCCCCGATTAACATCTCATCGCCGTTGCTGTTTATCGGACGCATTAACAACGTGCTAAATTCAATTGTTACATTATCCATGATTCCGCTCCCAATTTTCATAAGCTTGCTCTTCTAGTTTGGCAACAGCGGCACTGTCTGGGTTTATTTCCTCACCAGTTTCAGCGCTTTTAATGCTTTTAATTTCAGTCTCCACCTCATAGCCAGAAGGAAGGTCGCTCCAAGCATGACCAACGTCAACGGTCGCCTCTACGTTTACCATAATTTCCTTTTCGTATTCCTCGCCGCCGTCAAAGGCTTTTATGTCGCAATATCCTTCAAATTCTAAATTGTCACCACTCATTGCTCATTCTCCCGTTATGTTTGTTAATCTTTGGTAGATAGGTACATCTTAGCATAAAGCTATAGGCTGTCAATACTTATTATATACTTTTTATATATTATTTATATTGACATAGGTATTGCACTAGCGTTATATATGTGGTATAAGAGGGGTAACAAAGGAGTTGAATTGGGTAGTTATCAAAAATATGCAGATAAAAAGATTGCGGAGTCAGGGCAATTTAAGCCAGATAAAGCGGAGTTTTTAGGGTTTGCACTGGAGCAGGGTGATGCTTGCCGCTATTGCAAGGGTAAAGTAGAGAAAGAGAACGCAGCCTTAACAGCCTCTTATTGGTCAAGTGGTTGGTATTTATGCCATAAGGATTGTAAGCAGAGGGGGGAGAAAGAAGAGGCTTACGAGTGCCAGATTATTGACGCGGATTGCAATGATTGTAAGCACTTTAAAAGAGGCGATAAAACTGATAAGGGTATATTTGAAGGGCTATGTTTAAAGTTTAATAAGCAAACAAAGGCGTATCCCAATTATTGCAGCAGTCATGCTTGCTTTGAACATAGAAGGAGATAGAGCAATGACTAGTATAGAAATACTTGGTGGAGCTATCACACTCACAGAAGAGGGCACTTTATTATACGGCGACTACACTAATGACGGCGGCGCACTGTTTAAGGCTGTTAGTGATGTGCTAAGAACGAAATACTACGAGAGTTCAGAGAAAAAAATAATAGCAAGTAACGATTCGATTAGAATAGGCGAAATGCTTGTCTTACGAAAACATTACCCTATGTTTGGTGGCAGGCTTCTTGTGGGTGCGGCGCGTCAAGCGAATTTACATAATGATATAGATAATGGTCTAGCATTTACAAGAGCTAGGGTAAAGGGATTTAATACAGCTGAAACAAGTGCAGATTTACACAAGCATTGCGAGGTAATAAATGACTGATAAACCACTAACGATAAAGCAAGAGAATTTCGCAGTAGAATACATCCGTAATGAAGAAAAGGGAATTGATGCTTATAAGTATGCTTATGATGCGGAAAACATGAGTGATGAATCTATTTATGTTGAGGCTAGTAGGTTGTTATATAGCCCTAATATAGCCCTACGAATCAAAGAATTAAGGGCTAAGCTTAATAAACGCAATGAAGTTACACTAGATACATTCAATGATGAGCTTGTAAAAGCTAGGGATATGGCAAAGGCAAGTGGTGACTATAAAGAGTTAAGAATAAACGCTATGGACAGGGCTAAACTCCACGGCGTTATTATTGATAAGAAAGAGATTAAAGCGGATATAGTAACAGAATCACATGATGAATACATAAAAAGGGTAATGAGCGATGAATAACGTCAAAAACCAAGCCGTTGATAAATAGAGCGTTTATGCTATTGCTACAGTACGAAAACACTAGAGGGATTAGATGGACGATATACAGCTTCGGGATATTCTGCGTGATGAGTTTATAAGATACGCAAAGAGCAGCCTCTACATAAGAACCAAGGCAGGAAAGATTGAGCTATTCAAGCTGAACAAGGCTCAAGAGTACATTCACCAGCGACTAGAGAAGCAAAAGGCTGATACTGGCAAGGTTAGGGCTTTAATCCTCAAGGGCAGGCAACAGGGCTGTTCTACATACACAGCAGCAAGATATTATCACAGAGCTACTCACTCAATCGGGGTAAGGGTGTTTATTCTTACACATGACGGAGAGGCAACGGCTAACCTGTTTAATATTGCTAATCGCTACCATGAGAATGTGCCCGCGTTTGTAAGGACTACCACTGGCACAAGTAATATCAAAGAACTTTCATTCAGTGAGTTAGATAGTGGTTACAAGGTAGGAACGGCAGGGAATAAGAATGTAGGGCGGTCAAGTACAATACAACTATTTCATGGATGCTTGAGTGAGGATAGCCTCATAGTTCTAGCTGATGGTTCTGCCAAAAGGATGGGGGATGCTGTAGAGGGTGATGTGGTTATTACTTCATCTGGCGCTGCTGCTCCTATAAAGTACAAGATATATACTGGCGATAAGCAGACATATACGCTTAAGTGTTGGGTAAGTGGCGAGGCTATACATTTAACAGGCAATCATCAAGTGCTTACTCAAGATGGCTATAAACAGCTATCTGACATGACGAAAGATGATTATGTTGCTATGCCCGACATGACCCCCGATGGAAGTGTTAGGGTTTATGATTATCGACTAAAGAATAAAGAGCGTCCGCAGGGTGGTGGCTCTAAGCATATCGAGGATTATACATTTAAGCTTAACTATGACTTTGGTTATTTGCTTGGTTATTATCTTGCAGAAGGTCATGCTAAAGATACTATGGGATATACTACTTTTGCTTATCACCAAGATGAAACTTATATAAATGAAGCATTAAAAGGGACGTTCGGACTTGAAACATCTATTAAGCATTGCAAAGAGAAGCGCACACTAAGGGGCGTAACTCACGTATATGGTAAATTCTTAACAAGCGCCATAAACTCTATATGCGGAAGAGTAGAGGGTAAGCACATCCCTGAGTGGTTCTTTAAAACAAACAAGGATTTTCTCGCTGGTGTATTTAAGGGCTATCTTGATGGTGACGGAAGTAAGACAGACCCTAGTAAGGTATCAGCACCCAGTGTACACGAGAAGATAGCAAGACAAATACAGCGAGTAAGCTTCGTTCTGTACGGCGCTTGCTCAGTGTCTAGGCGCAAGAGAACTAGATACGATAAGCCGACTAAAGATATTTATTTAATGCGAATAAGTGGTAATACGCTACGCAGATATAAGAATGAGCCTCTAGGAAAGAGGAAAGAAAAGAGTTACGTTAAAGACGGCGTTGTTTATTGTAAGGTTAAGAGTATAGAGCCACGAAAGATAGAGTCTGTATGGGACATAGAAGTAGACCATGAAGACCACAACTACCAAACAACAACAGGTATTGTGTCTAATTCAGAGGTTGCATTTTGGGATAATGCTCAAGATATAGCCAGTGGAGCGTTGCAAGCTGTACCTGATGCAGATAATACAGAGATTATACTTGAAAGCACTGCTAACGGTGTTGGTGGTTTATACTACAATATGTGCATGGACGCTTTGCGGGGCGATAGTAAGTATCAATTAATATTCACACCTTGGTTCTGGCAAGATGAATATAGGAAGGCTGTTGCTAAAGATTTTGTGCTATCTGCTGAGGAGCAGGAATATAAAAGGGCTTATGATTTAGACGATGAGCAGATACACTGGCGCAGGGTTAAGATACAAGAGTTAGACAGTACGTGGCTATTTAAACAGGAATACCCCGCAACGGCAATAGAGGCGTTTCAATCTTCGGGCGATGATTGCTTTATTGATTCTGAGAGAGTTTACAGGGCAAGGCACGGAACACCAATTATTGATAAAGATGCACCGCTGATTATAGGCGTAGACCCTGCAAGGTTTGGAGATGATAGAACTGCCATTATGTTCAGAGAGGGGCGAGTTTGTAGCAAGATTCTCACTTATAAGAATAAAGACACTATGGACGTGAGGGATATAGTCGCTGAGCTAATAGATAGATATAAGCCGTTGATGGTTAATATTGACGTTGGTGGCTTAGGTGCTGGCGTATATGATGGACTGAAACGATTTGGCTATGATGATATAATTAGAGATGTAAACTTTGGAGGAAAAGCTCGTAATGACGAAAAGTATAAGAATAAGCGTGCTGAAATGTGGGGTGAGATGAGGGATTGGCTAGGTGATGAACCAAACCAGATTCCTGATGACGATGCGTTACAAGCTGATTTAATCACTCCTAGCTATAAGTTTGATAATAATCAGCGGTTGCAGCTTGAGAGCAAGGACGATATTAAAAAGCGTGGCATGAAGTCGCCAGATTTAGGCGATGCACTTGCTTTAACATTTGCATTTAAGATTAGAGAGCCTATGCGGATTAAAGAAAGAATGCAGCGACAGGCACAACAAAATAGGGATACAATTTTCTATTGATTGAGTGTTTTTGTTGTGTTACTATGCTCTTGGGTGGTAGTTGTTAGTTTCTAATGCCCGACAAAATTAAACAACGTCCGTTGTGCATAAAACGGGTAGCGGTGCATATAATAGAGATATATATATGAGCGGCTTACTTTCTACCCCAAAGATTGCACCATTACCACCACAACCGAAAGAAGAAACTATTGCGGAAGCTGGAAGGCGTGAGCGCAAGGCTCTTAAACGCAGTCAAGTTCAGACTATTCTTACAGGCGGACAAGGTGCTGCACCTAATCAACAACAAAAACGAAACTTACTTGGAGGAAGCTAATGTCGCTTGCCTATTCAAAAAAACGTGTGTCTGCTAGTCTTACGGCACAAAATACATTTAGTGATTCAGTAAAGATTCAGGGCGGCGCTATTCTTGAGCTATCTGGAACTTGGTCTGCAACTGTAACGGTACAGCGTAGGTCAGATGGCGTAAATTGGCGTGATGTGACAAATAATTCTGGCGTTGCTGAGGCATTTACTGCCAATGGGCAGCTTGCATTTAATGAACCAGCTCGTGATGTTGAGTATCGCTTTGGTGTTAAGACTGGTGATTATACTTCTGGTACTGTTGTAGGTGAGTTTCAACAATGAGTATATTTGAGCAAAATGGTGCATCAATTCCCGATGGTTCTATCGGTGTAGTAAAGTTGTCTGCTACAGGAGCGCCTGACAACACCACCTTTTTGCGTGGTGATAATACATGGGCTGCCCCTGCTGGTGGCGGCGACATGCTTGCTTCTAATAACCTTTCCGACTTGGTGAACTCAACAACTGCACTAACTAATTTGGGATTCACAGCTTCAATTACAGAATTGAATTATACTAATGGTGTGACTTCTGCAATTCAAACGCAGATAAATGGCAAAGCAGCATCTAGCCATAATCATATACTTGCAGATATAACGGATAGTGGCGCACTTGCTGCATTGGCTACGGTAGGAACAGCACAAATAGATAATAATTCTGTAACCTTGGCAAAGCTGGCGGATATGGCTACGGCTAGTTTTGTTGGTAGAAACACTGCTGCAACTGGTGACCCCGAGATTCTAAGTGCAGTAACTGCAAGAAGTATTCTAAATGTAGAGAACGGAGCAACTGCCGACCAAACTACAGAAGAAATACAAGACGCTGCTTGGGCAGCTGTCTCAACTGGCGCGCAAACAGGCATAACGGTTACTTATCAAGATGCAACAAATGATGTAGACTTTGTTGTTACTAATGCTGCTGCTATAGGCAATCTTTCGGGAACAAATACTGGTGACCAGACTATTACTTTAACGGGTGATGTTACTGGAACTGGTACAGGTAGCTTTGCCACTACGATTTCTGCTGATGCTGTTGATATAGCGATGTTGTCAGCCACGGGGATGCCCGACAACACAACATTCCTGCGTGGCGATAACACTTGGGCAACTCCTGCTGGTTCTGGTGATATGGTCCTTGCGGGTGTTCAAACAGTAACAGGGGCTAAAACCTTTAATTCAGGAAAGATGCTACACGCAGGGTCTACCAGTGGCACGACAGAGTTGAATGCTGCTGCGATAGCAGGAACAACAGTAATAACTATGCCCGCCACAACAGGCACTATGGCTTTAACTAGTGATATTCCAACAGATGTAGCAAAGGGGCAATTAGCAATAGATATTGACGGAGCAGGTAGTGCGATAACTACTGGTACTTATGGCTATTGGAGAGTGCCTTATGATTGCACTATTGATTCAAACGATTTAGTTGCTGATGTCAGTGGCAGTATTGTTCTTGATGTTTGGGTGGATGCTTACGCAAACTATCCTCCAACAGTAGCGGATACAGTTACTGCCTCTGCCAAACCAACGCTCAGTACAGCTATTAAGTCACAAGATGCAACCTTAACAGGGTGGACAACTTCGCTGACAGAAGGTGATTATATCGGTGTTAATGTAGATTCTGTGGCAACAATAACTAAAGCTGTCTTATCACTCAATGTAACGAGGACATAATGATTAATAAACTTTATAGCTTTGGTGATTTTACAGGTCAGAGTTTTACTAATGCTGTAGTAGAAGATTTTAATGATACTGTTATTAAAGGTAGTTGCTTCTATCAAGAGTATCACGTTGATAGTGATATATTTCCTGCTGGAATGACAGGTGTTACGTTTGTGAATTGTAACCTTGATAATGTAAAGATACCCAAGGGGAACACGGTTGAGGGAGGCTGTAATCGTAGGATTCGTGTACAGAATGATGGTGTTGATTGGATTTTAGGAGGGGACTTGAAGCCGACAGAGCCTGTAAATAAAAAGCTACATATAAAGAGGTTGCTTAATATCGACCCTAGGAAAATACCTAAGATTAAAGATGTTAAGACTGTTTTCAAGGACAAGAAAGATGGGAGATTATACTAATGGTGTTATCTGCAAATACAGAATGGGAAATTAGAGCCAATGGCACTGCAACTGGTGCAGGTGGGTTTGTGACAGGTGCATCTGGAACTGATTACTCTCAACAAGACGCTGTTCACTCAACAAGGACAGATATTGTTATTGATGCTACCACAGCTACAAACATAACCTCCGCTGCCGACCCTTTTGCTGCTGATGATGTTGGGAACTTAATAAACATTACGTCAGGAACAGGCTTTACTGCGGGTAGGTATGAGATTGTATCTCAGGCAGCAGGGGTAGCAACTCTTGATAGGGTGGTTGGCACAGTATCAAGTACAGGTGGTAGTGGGGTATTGGGGGGAGCTGCAACTTTTTTAGATGCAACATTTGAAGCAATGGTGGCAGGAAATACTGCTCATATTGCTGCGGATGCCACGCACACTTTAACAGCGGCGATATCAGTCGCTAAAGATGGAACGGATAGTAGCCCTATCAAAGTTAAAGGGTATAACACCACTCGTGGTGATGAGCCAGAAGGAGCAGACAGACCTCTAATTGCAGCGGGTGCAAATAGTATAGCGTTTGATAATTACTGGCAGATTAGATTCCTGAGCGTAACCACAACAGCCAGCGAGGGTTTGGGGCAAGATAATGCGGGGGCATTCCACCAGTGTAAGGTTGTAAATACAAGTGGGTCAGGTAGCAGAAGCGCGATTCAAATAGGCAGTAATGCTCGTATTATACTATGCGAAGGGCAGGCAACAAACGGCAGGGGATTAGAGTGCGGTTCTAATGGTGTGGTATATGGCTGTTACTTACACGATTCATCTGATGGGATTTACGCCTATACGTCTGACTCTATGTCTTTTATAAATTGCATTACAGATACTTGTACTGTGGGAATTAACATAGGTTGGAGCGGCGCAAGCGGTAATAAAGTAATTAATTGCACCCTTTACAATTGTGCCACAGGTGCTTTAATGTCCGACACCAATCCCTTATTTATGAATAACATTATAGACAACTGTACCGCAGGCATTTCAGCAAGTTCAGTAGTTAATGGTGCGTTCCTAGATTATAACAATTTCAGCAACAACACAACAGACGTTACAAATGTTACTAAAGGTAATAATGACACTGCACTTGACCCGCAATTTACAGATGCTGCTAATGGTGATTTTACAATAGGCACTAATTTAAAAGCAAAAGCCAGTCCAACGCCAAGTTTTCCAGGAGGACTGACGAATAACTTTTTAGATATAGGAGCTGCGCAGAGAGAAGAGGCAGGTGGTGGCGCAGCAGTAACAACAGCAACTTTTGTGGGGTTCTAAATATGAGTATATTTCAATCAGGTCTTTTTGGTTCTGATTCAGCTAGCCAAGCCGCTAATCCGTTACTAATGCCCACTAGCTCAGCATTATTTACTAGCGCGTCTAGTGAATCATTGACTATTAGTCATAATAACTGGGGGAACTATAATAGAGCTAAATGGGCGATTAGTGTTTGGTGGAGAAGTGCCACTAATAACGTGGCTCATACTATACTATCTAAACAGGCTGGTGCTACTAATAGTGGTGCAGAGTGGCGACTAGTAATTAATTCCTCGAATCAACTTCAATGGATAACTGTTGTGGGTGGGTCAATTGATGGTCGTCAAGATTCTACAGCATCCCTCTTTGCAGATACTAACTGGCATCACATTATGATACATTTTGATGCAGATAATTCTACTGTTGGCGACAGGATGAAATCATGGGTTGATGGAGTAGAAATAACATCATTTGGCGTAGATACGAATCCTACAGAGGCTGTATCTACTGAAATAGGAGCAGCAGTTTCTATAGGCTCTCAAGGTAACGCTGGGGGCTTTGCTAATGGACGAGTATTTCAACCAACGTTTTTTAGTGGCAGGCTGCCATCTATTGCAGAAGTATATAGCTCTGGCTCAGCCCAACCTATGGGCATACTTGATACTGGCGTGCATAGTTTGAATAATCCGAATGCTGGGATAACGTCTGATGCGATACTTGCGGCGGCGTGGACTGACAACAACACAGTAACAATATCAACCGACATACCAACATAATAATTTAATTTAATAAGGAGTAATAAAATGACTAGACCACTATCACGAAGAATGGACGCAATAGATATTGATGGCAATGCTATCCTTGATGATGCGGCTGTAATTACAGGAGCTTGGGATTTTTCAGGCACAACACCAGTATTAGGCACTATTGGCGGAGATGTTATCTTTGCAGATGGCACAACAGATGTAGATATTGCATCACATGACGGCACTAATGGGTTGCTACTTGGTGGCGTGCTTGTAACTGCCTCTGCGGCAGAAGTTAATAATGCGGCTGATGTATCTGCGCGAGTGCAAGAGCTAACTGCAACAGGGGCAGTAACAGTAGGCGTACAGAGTGTTGAGCTTAATCATGCAACTGCAATAGTAGCGGCAACAATCGCTGACGCAACCAATCACCAAGGACTTCTTATTGTTAAGAACACTAGCGCATCTGGCACAGCGGCGCATACACTAACGCTAACATCTGGTACATTTAACGGCACAAACAATGTGGCAACTCTTAACGCACCTAACGAAGCTCTCATCGTCTATATTGACAGCACTGGTAACGGTACAATTATTGAGAATGTTGGCGCAGTAGTTTTATCGTAACGGCATATTATGATAGTTGAAACCACCCAAGAGTTTAGGAGCGTAATGGAGGTATTTATATAGGCACTTCCGACTCTCTTAAGCTCTTTAGGGGTCGTTTATGATAGTAACAATACTATCTAATTTTTGATACTAGAGTGAATATATTAAAGGCTTAAAATGACAGCTAGAGCAAAGGACATAATAAAGCGATTTGATGAGCTGAAATCTGAGCGCATGCCATTTGATTCATTGTGGCAGGAGATAGCGGATTTCAACCTGCCTAATGCTGCGGATTTTAACCGTACTTATGGCATAGGGCAGAAGCGCAGACAGTATCTATATGATAATACTGGTGAGCATAGCTTAAAGATATTTGCATCTTCTATTATCGGGTTTTTGGCTAATCCTGCTGCTAGATGGTTTACTCTTGGTATAATGAATGAGGAGATTAACCGTGACCAAGAGGTTAGCGAGTGGCTAGATGAAGCTGGCAAGACAGTTTTAAACGCTTTCAATGAGCCATCTGCTAAGTTTTACGGACATTTATTTACATCAATGGTTGGTATTGGTGCATTTGGCACAACTGCAATGATGGTGCAAGAGGGTATTAGCTCACAGATAGAATTTACATCACAAAGCGTGAAGGATTTATTTATATCAGAGGGGCATAATGGTGCAATTAATACAGTCTATCGCCAGTTGAAATTTAGCGGACAGCAGTTACTTGAGAAAGAATCGTTGCGTGGCTGGAGTATATCGGAGAAAACACGCAAGGCTGCACTTAAAGACCCATCTAAAAAGTTTGACGTTATTCATGTTATTCGCCCACGAAAGGAGAGGGTTGGAACTCTTGGCGCGCAGTCCTTAGAGTTTGAAGGTGTATATGTTGAAAAAGATATGCAGCATGAATTGATTGAGGAGTCATATTTAACCTTTCCTATTCCAGTTGCTAGGTGGGAGAGAACAGCCGTTGAACCTTATGGTCGTTCACCTGCTATGACTGCCCTTGCAGATGTTAAAACTGCAAACTCAATGCAGAAATCTATATTAGTAGCATCTGAGAAACAACTGAATCCACCTATGCAAATGCCCTCTGATGGCAGCCTTGGTATGTTGGACACATCAGCTCATGCTATTAACTTCTATAATCCTAAAGAGGGTGAGATTAAGCCTCTTCTTTCGTTGGGCAATATCTCAATAGCTCGCGATGATTTACTTGCTGTTCAAGATGCTATCCGCAGGGCGTTCTTTGTTGACCAGTTGCAGATTGTAGGAACGCCACAAATGACGGCTACAGAAGTATTGCAGCGTCAAGATGAAAAGGGGCGGTTATTAGCACCGTCTATAGGTATGGTGCAAGCTGAATTAATAGGACCGATAGTTGAATCAACATTTACTATATTACTAAACAACGGTGTTATTCCTCCTGCACCTGAAATACTTGCAGGGCAAGATGTTAAAGTTCTTTATGTGTCTCCACTTACACGAGCACAGAGAGGCGGAGAGGCGCAATCACTACTTGAGTTCATGCAATCTGTCGCTAGTGTCGCTGAGATATTCCCTGAGGCATTGGACAGGATTGATATTGACGCTTCTATTGAAGAGCTACACGAGATTGGCGGAGTGCCTGCTCGTGTACTAAAGAGCTTGAGCGATGCAGAGGGTGCGAGAGTACAAAGAGCTGAGGCGCAGCAACAACAACAAGCACTTGAAGTAGCACAACAAGGTGCTGCTGCGGCTAAAGACGCAAGTCAAGCAGGGTTAATATAATGGCGTATAGGATAGAAAGAGAAGAGCCAGTATTTGCAGATATAAATTGTCGGCAGATTGCGTATAGAGAATTATTCCTTAATAGCGATTTGGGAAAGTCGATACTAAAGGATTTACTGAATGAATGCAGCATTGGTCGTACTGCATTTAACAATGATAGTAGCGAGCAGACTTATTACAATTTAGGAAAGCAGCATATAGGCTATCACATAAACAACTTACTTAACATACAACTACAGGAGATTAAAGACCATGAGTGAAAAAACAATACTACAATCGGATAATACAGGCGCACAAGAGTCAACAGCGGAGTTTAATTTCCGTGAGCATTTATCAGAGGGCAACAAAGAAAAATTCCCAGAGTTTAAGGATATGGACTCTGTATTTAAAGGCTATGACAATCTTGTTTCAAAGATGGGGCAGAATCCTATTGTTAAACCTAAAGATGATGCCAGTGATGAGGTTAAGGCTGAATATTTTAGCAGCCTGCGCAAAGAGCTAGGCGCACCTGATAGCAAGGACGCTTATAAGATAGAGCCAATAGAGGGCGCACCTGATGGGTTTATCAATGAAGAACTGCTTGATAACGTGAATGATGTGTTTTTAAAGCACGGTGTTCCTGCTGATGCGGCAAAGGAAATCGTCAATACATATTTCACTAAACAACTAGAGGCACATAATGGCTTGCAGAACGAAGCCGCTCAAGCGCAGGAAGCCTCCATACAAGCGTTAAAAGATGATTGGAAGGGTGAATACGAGGGGAATATTAATAAGGCTAAGGCATTTGCAGAGAAAAACTATAGTACTGAAACTATAGAAAAATACGGTAATGACCCGCTGTTTATTAAAGATACCCTCAGTTTATTTAACAAAACATCTGGTGATAGGCTTGAGGATTTAAGTGGTCAAGTTAGACAAACGTCAGGTGATTTAAGAATGGAAGCTATATCGCTGCAAAAGTCTGATGATTTTAAAAATACCACGTCACCATCACATAACACAGTTAAAACTCGTGTTTCTGATTTGTATAGACAAATCGCTGAGATGGGGGCGTAGAGCAGTGGGTAGCTTGAAATAGTCCACTTGCTAATAAGCAAGTTATTTATCGGGAGATATAAAATCTAGGAACGTCCATACAAGAATGTGGGTAGCGAATCTGATTTATTTTTTTATAATTTAACTTTGGAGTAATAAAATGGTTAATTCAATAACCGAAGCACTGGTTATACAATTTCAAGACCAAGTGCATTTAGAAGCTGGGCAAGGCAAATCTCGTCTGCGTGGCTTAATTAAAGAAGTGTCTGTTACGGGTAATCAGTATGCTTATGAGAGCCTAAAGCGTGGCACTCTACCTACTGAAATTACAGCTCGTTTCTCTGATACAGTAGCGCAAGAAAGAGTACACTCAAGACGTGAGATTAAAATGCGCGATTATGCCGAAACATTGACTTTAGAAGAGTTCGATGATTTGCAAACGCTTATTGACCCCGCTCGTGAGTATGCTGCATCTGTTGCTAGCGTAATGATGAATCAGTATGATAAGCTTGCTATTGAGGCTGCGGTCGGTTCTGTAAAAACAGGTCGTAATTTTGGTACTACTGTTAGCTATACTGCTGACGGTGGTAGTACGATTGCTGCTAACTCTACAGGCTTGACCTACGCGAAGCTTTTGCAGGTAAAGGAAAACTTCATTAATAATGAGGTTGGTGTTGATATGGATGAGGAGATTCTTCTTCTTGTTACAGGTAAACAGCATTCTGATATGATGCAAGAGGTTGAGCTCACTTCTGGTGATTTCCGCAGGGATTCTGTAATTGAAAATGGTAAAATCACTAGCGCACTAGGTATGAAGATTATTACCTATGGTACAGGTGATACTAATTTCTTAAATATTTCTGGTGGAGTTCGTGACTGCATTGCTATGTCAAATCGCGCTGTTTGCGTTGGTGTCAATAAAGATATTGGCGTTAAAATAAATGAGCGCCCTGACAAAAACAATGCACAGCAAATCCAAGCTCGTTTTTTCCTTGGTGCTACTCGCGCAGAGGGAAAGCTAGTTCAAAAAGTTCAGTGTGCTGAATAATAATTTAATAAGGAGTAAAGAAGATGGCTGTTGAAGATAAATATGTAAACGCCGATGATGTGAGTGGAGACAAGGTTTCGTCAAAGTTCGGTCTAGGTAGTGTTGCGGTTCGCATTGCGACAGAAGAAGTTGCTGCTGCGGACGATGACGGTTCAGTGTATCGCTTGTTTAAAGCTGTACCAGTTGACCAGGTAATTACAAAGTTGGAGCTATCCAATAATGCTATTACTGGTGCGACTGACTATGAGATTGGTTTCTATGAGACTGATACTGGCGCTGCAATTGATATTGATATTCTCTTGGGAACTACCAATATCAGTGCAGGTACAGTTAATACTAACGGCTTAGGTGCTGTTGCCTTAGCTAATCGCGGTCTATCAATTAAAGATTTGATTGAGGCTGTTGTTGGCGCTGGTACAGTTACCTATCCTACTGTTGATGTTGCTGTTACAGCAAACACAGCAGGTTCGGGAGCTGGAACCATTACTGCGCTAATGTACAGTAAATAATTTTTTAGGGGTGTAACTCATGGTATCAAAAGTTGATATTTGTAATCTAGCATTACAGAACATAGGAGCGAAAAGCATAACAACTTTGACTGATGGCACTGTTGAAGCCACAGAATGTAACTTACGTTACGATACTGTTAGACGCTCTATTCTTGAGTTACACCCTTGGAATTTTGCCATTAAGAGGGCGGCGTTGAATAAGCTCTCAACGTCACCTGCTTTTGGCGCAGATAATCAATTCGGATTACCAAGTGATTTGGTGCGTATGTTCGCTACAGAAGAGCAGACGGATTTTATTAACTTCGGCTCTAATTTTAATGGTTATCTAACTATTAGTAATCAAACATCGTTCTCAAGAGCAGATGAGTATAAACTAGAAATAGCGCCTACTGGCGAGAAGGTTTTGCTATCAGATGATGCGGCTAAGAATATCATCTATGTGTTTGACCAAGAAGACGTAGCTAAGTTTGCGCCGATGTTTGTAGAGCTGCTTGCTAAGGCTCTAGGTGCGGCTATTGCTTATAAGGTTACAAACAGCAGAACTATGGCAAGTGCAGAGAAACAAGAATTTACGGATATGCTGAGAAGCTCTAAGACTGTTGATGCGCAGCAAGGAACATTTGAAAGAACAGAACAAAGTACATATTTAGGAGTGAGGCAATAATGCCAAGAGTAAGTAGTACATACACCTCATTTAACGCTGGTGAATTAACCCCTCTATTAGATGGTCGCACTGATGCGGATATTTACACGCGTGGCTGTAGGGTTCTTACCAACTTCATTCCCACTACACAAGGTGGGGCAATTAAACGCCTTGGTACAATCTTTGCAAACGAGGTTAAAGATTCCACGAAAGAACAAAGATTAATAGAATTCATCTTTAGTGAGATAGATAGTTATATCCTTGAGTTTGGTGATTTATATATAAGGTTCTATCAATCAAGAGCGCAAGTAATGAGTGGCGGTAGTCCATTAGAGATTGTTACCTCATTTACTGAAACAGAGGTTGCTGATTTAAAGTTCGTGCAGATTGGCGACATAATGTATCTTTCTCACCCCAATCACCACCCACAAAAGTTTTCAAGATTTGGTGCTACTAATTGGACTATTGAGGATTTTAATAATAAGTTCGGTCCAGTATTAGATAATGACCCTAATGAAACTGTAACAATGCAGCTTACAGGTACAATAACCGTAGGTGGAACAG
>Ga0256839_1002299_pt1 | contig 21486 bp, 16 predicted proteins | sample 354166metaG_FD_185968 | JGI IMG/M metagenome (GOLD analysis project Ga0256839, IMG submission 185968) | Hydrothermal vent microbial communities from Mid Atlantic Ridge, Atlantic Ocean - 354-166 | ecosystem: Environmental > Aquatic > Marine > Hydrothermal vents | place: Atlantic Ocean: Mid... | reverse complement strand
ACATCCCACAGGAAGCGGTTGGCCACTCCCACCATCAGGGGGTGGGTGAGGCGGTCTCGCCACAGCCGGTCATAGTCCTCTCCCCTGATCAGGGCACGGGCGGCAAGCAGGCCGGAGAGCATGGCAAAGCGCAGGCCAAATCCCCACAGGGCGTCCTGGAAGCCGGCCGCCTCCCCCACGAAGAGGCGGCGGCCGCGCATGGCCGTCTTGGGCGGGGAGATGTTTCCTACCCCGCCGAAGAACTGCTCATCCTCCATGGGAAAGTCAACCTGGGCACGGAAGAAGTCCACCGTGCGGCGAAGATAGTCCCTGCCCCGCTCGTGGTCGCGGGCCAGCACCGTGGCCAGGGTGCCGCTGCCGCCGTAGGTGAGCAGGTAGGCGTAGCCGCCGGGGGCCAGCCGGTCGTCCATCACCCCAAAGGAACGGAGCCTGTCGTCGGTCTTGAAGACGTAGCCCATGGCGAGGGCGTTGGGCTTGCGGGGACCGGTGGCCACGATGGCGGGAAGGAAGGGGATCTCCCTTATCGCCTCACCGAAGTGGACCGTCACCCCCGCCTGCTGGGCCAGGGCGAGCAGGCGGCGGTCCAGGCTCTCCTCCATCGGTCCGCGCCTGACCAGGTAGTAGAAAGGGCGATCCTGGCAGACCGCCTCGGCACGGCTCCCGTCGGGACCAATGAAGACGGAGCCCATCACCGGGGTGAGGTAGAGGCAGGAGGCGGGAAGGCCGAGGCTTTCCAATTCCTCCACCACGTCCTGCTCCCAGGACCAGTTCTCCAGCCCCTGGAAGTCGCCGTGGAAGCGGTGGCCCACCGTATGGGAGCGCTCAAAGACCTCCACCTCAAAGCCGGCCCGGGCCAGGGCATAGGCGGCGGAAAGCCCCGAGGGGCCAGCCCCCACCACGCAGACCCTCCCGCTCAGAGGAGGACTAGCCAGCACCCTTACCCGAGCTCCAGATCATAAGCTTCACCAGCACCCAGGCAGAGAGGGCGCCGTAGATGAAGCTTAGCAGGGTGGCGTAGGCGATCATGCCCCAGGAGAACCAGGTGAAGCCGGGATACATCATGCGAAAGATGGTTAGATGAGCCTCGGTGCTGTAGAGGGGGGTGAGGGCGGCGCAGATAAGAAAGAGCAGGGCGCTAAACAGTCCAAAGCCCAGCCAGATGCCCCGAAAGTCAATTCTACCCAGCTGATCCATGGTAGTTAACCTCCATGGCTAGATACCCTATGGGGGTATCTTATCATCTAAGGGCTTCGCACCACCTCTCCCCTCTCCTATCGGGCCAGATTTGGCTAGGCGGTAGCGTGGACCTCCAGGGCACGGGAGAGAACCCGTCCCAGGGCCACGGAGAGGAGGCGCGACTCGGGATCGTCGCCCCGGCTGCCCAGCACCACCGGGATGGGACCGCCCACGATCACCCCGGCCCAGTGAGCGCCGGTAAATAGAAGCACGCTCTTTACTGCCATGTTGGCCGCTTCAAGGTTGGCGGCGACGATGATGTCGGCCTGGCCGGCCACCGGCGAGTCGATCCCCTTGGCCCGGGCGGAATCGGCGCTCAGGGCCACATCCACCCCAAAGGGGCCGTCCACGATGCAGTCGGGGATCTCGCCCGCCTGCCAGCGCCGCTTGATTTCGCGGGCGTCGCGGATGGCGGGGAAGTCCTGGCCGTGGTCCTCCATGCCCGCCTGGAGGAGAACCTTGGGCCGCTCAATGCCCAGCGCATGGGCCACCCAGACGGCGTTTTTGAGGATCTTTATCTTCTGCTCCAGGTCTGGGGCCACGTTGAGGCCACCGTCGGTGATGAGCAGGAGCTTGCGGCTGCGGCGGTTCTCCAGCACGGCGACGTGGCTGAGGAAGGGGCGGCGGTCGGAGGGATAGAGCTCGGAGATGGCAGCCAAAAGCTCGTGGAGCAGGCGGTCGGTGGAGATGGAAAGCTTTACCAAGACGCCCCGCTCGCTCAGGGCGCGCTGGACGGCCAGCTTGGCGGGGTGCTGACTAGAGACCACCTCCACCTTGGGGGGGAGGCGGTCGTGGTTGAGTTTGGCCACCTGCTCCGGGGTGTCCACCACCACCAGTTTGCCGGGGTCAAGGTGGGAGAGGGTACGGATGAAGTCGCGCCAGTGGGGGTCGGCTCCTCCCGCCAGGATGAGGGGGCTGGCCGACTCCACCTCGGCGGCGGCCCGGCGGAGCTCGTGGAAGTCGGTGATCACCGAAACCCGCTTGTCCTCACTGGGGTAGGGGTAGGCCTCGTCTATCCCCCTAAGCACCCGCTCCACTCCCTCGCCCAGGGCCTCCATCTCAAAGTTGCCGGGATAAAGGATCACCTTGCCCACCCAGTCAAGGCGGGCAGTAAGCTCGCGGGAGAGGAGATCGCTTCTGAGCATTGAGCCGGTGATCACCACCGCCTGCTGGCGACCGTCAAGGAGGCCGATCATGGCCCCGATCTCCTTGACCAGCCGGTCCATGAAGGCGTCAAAGACCAGCCGGGCATACTCGTCGCCCCGCTTGATGCGCTCCTCCACCTGGCGAAAGTCGCTGGTGCCAAGATATGCGCGAAAACCCGACTGCTTGGCAAGCTTTTCCCTGAGCACCCGGAGGGGGTAGAGCTCGGCCAGCTCCAAAACCCCTCTGAGGGGGAGGGTACCGGCCCGCTCCACGGTGAAGGGGCCCTCTCCCAGCAGAGCATCGTTTACATCAATCACCCTGCCCTGCTCTACTGCGATGACCGAGATGCCGGTGCCCAGGTGGACTGCCACCAGGTCGCACTGGTCAAGCTCCCTGCCCAGGGAGGCGGCGGCCAGGCGGCAGACATAGTGGAGGTTTAGGGCGTGGAAGCGGGAGCGGCGCTCCACCTCGGGGACCCCGCTTAGGCGGGATCGGCTGGGAAACTCATCAATGGTGATGGGGTCCACCACGAAGAGGGGAAGGTCCCTGCCCTCCTCCAGGGTCAGGCGGTGGCCCAGCTGGGCGCTGAGGTTGGAGGGGTGCTCGCCGTAGCGGCCGCTTGAGAGATCGTCCAGCATGTGGTGGTCAACGTAGTAGACCCCCCAGCGGGGCAGGGGGGCGAGGATGCCGCCCCGGCAGGCGATGGCGGTCAAACGGTCCACCCCGATGCGCTCGGTGGAGAGAAACTCCCTCAGCTGGCGGTAGCGGGGTTCAAGCTGGGCCTGGACGGGAAGCTGGCGCACCTCGGGGGGGATCTCCACCTCCCGGTAGCAGTAGACCTCGCCGTCCCGGTAGAGGGCGAACTTGGAGGTTGAGCCTCCGGTGTTGATCACCAAGATGTCCACCACTGTGCCTTCATAGCACCGCCTAGCCAGCCCCGGTATGACCTGGGTCACAGGTGAGGAAAGGTTGGACCAAACCAGCCCGGGGAAGAAGGCGATGCGAGCGTCCCCCGCCCAGGCCGACTGAGATGGGGGAGGAAATAGACAAAAACCGCTCACAGCCAGGGTATCTTGTATGCTTGCTATCGGTATGGCCAATCTTAAGATAGGAGGGATATGTTATGTCTTGCAAATATGCTGGTGTAAGGCAGCATCAGGACATCGCTGCGGTGGGCATTCTGCTTTCCACCCCGATGGGGCTGGTGGAGGTGCGCCTGTTCAGCTTCGCCACTCCCCATGAGGGGAGACAGGTACTGGATGTAAACCTGGTCATATTCCTGGAGGGCAGGCCCATATACAGCGAGGTAAGGCGAAACCTGGCGGAGGGGGAGGAGAACTTTGAACGATCCCTGGGGGAGCTTATTGAGGGAGTCATGAACGACCCCATCGGCACCGTCCCCGCACTCAAGAAACTGAATCAGCTACTGAGAGGTGAGGCAGAGGCGGCAAGCTGCATTCTTCCCACCGAGAAACTGAACTGAGCACGGCCTAGATGGCCTGGGACCCCGGGCCGGGTGGTAGCAAGGGGCCATACCGGTGGCAGCCCCGGCCCGGGGTCTCAGGCTGGCCCTCCATAACGTAATACAGAATATTAACATTAATTAGCAATTCTTACCAGATGGTATATAGAGAATGTGAAACAATCAGGCCATTATGAGGTATATATATAGTGCCCTAGGGCGTAGTAGCATGACAATCCACTAAAGGAGGATAGAAGAATGAAGATCAAGATTGTCGGAGCATTTCCCACTGAGGTGGAGTGGAAAGCCATCGTGCTTCCCTTCCTGCTCGGCGAGGAGGCGGGTCAGTTTGTCCTCCTGCCCTTCTCCGACGAGGAGCGCAGCCACTTTGACATCGTGGTGATGGTGCGGTTCAAGGAGAGGCTGATCCTCACCGAGCTCATCAGGGGCTACGAGGGGGAAATCACTGACCTGATGAAGGAGCTGGTGGATGACCCCTTCCAGGTCTTGTCCCGGCTGAGGGTGGTGCTCAGAGCCCACCTCACCCCCGCCGAGCGACTGAACTGAGGGATGGTCCGTGGACCTAGGAGCAGAGCCTAGCTGAGCCTAGCAGGGGTCGCCCCGGAGGCCGGTCCGGTCGGAAGTGTGCTGCGCCCTAGGGCAGGCCGGTACTCCGGGGCGACCCCCAGGTCCCTATTTTCGCTTCCCCCGGTCTACGGAAAAGGTGCCTTCGCTGGGGTTGAAGTTGGCGTTAACCAGGTTGCCGTCCTTGTCCAGGAGCTCAATCTTTACGTGGTGCTCGCCGTCGGGGATGTTCTCCAGGTAGAGGGGAGCCCAGACGGTGAGCAGGTAGCTTTGGTCGTCAAAGGTGATGCGCACGTGGTAGCCGTCCTTGCCCAGGGTGAGGCCGTGGACGTAGAAGTCAATCAGCAGGCGGTCGGCGAGATCCGCCCCGTAGGTGGCTCCCCGCTTGGGTCGGCTGAAGGTGAGGGTGGGCTTGCTGTGGTCGATCCAGTACTTGCCGTCCGGCTCGCCCACGATGAAGTTGACCTCGTCGTAGGCCCCCTGGTTCTTAAAGGACTCGTGCCACGGGCGGCTGGGGAAGATGCGCAGGGTGTGGCTCCCCTTGGGCAGTACACCCAGGTTGAAACTGGACAAGTTGTAGCTGGCCCGGTAGGGCTCGTCGTCCAGGATGATGTGGACGTGGTAGCCCCCCTCCTTGGGGATCAGGCCAGTAAGTTCGTAGCGCACCACCACCTCCTGCCCCTCGGGCAGCACCTCCCCCTCCCGGGGGGAGAGGATCTTTATCTTGGGCAGGGGGTCGCGGTTGTAGGTGGCAAACTTGGACTCTTCGGCGCTGAGGCTACCTCCCCTGCCCAGAGTGAGTGCAAGAGCGAGGGCGAATGCTCCCCACAGCGAGAACCTAGCGAGACGCGCGCTGAGCCTGGCATTTGTCATCACTTGCCTCCTCGGGTTAATTCCCAGTCAAGAGTATAATCGCTAGGTCCCAGCCAGGGACGGAGGAAGGCGTGCGTTGGCGGTAACCACCGAGAAAGCCCCCAAGACAGTCCCCACCGCTTTTGAGATGGCCGTCCAGCAGCTGGACACGGCAGCGGAGATCCTGCACCTCGAGCCCCGGCTCTGGGCCAGGCTGCGCAAGCCCAAGCGAGTGGTCAAGGTCTCCATCCCCTTTGAGGACCGGGACGGCAACACCCACGTGCTGGACGGCTACCGCAGCTACCACAACGACTGGCGCGGGCCTACCAAGGGAGGGATCAGGTTTCATCCCCAGGTAAGCGAGGACGAGGTTACTGCCCTTGCAGTATGGATGACCTGGAAGTGTGCGGTGATGAACCTGCCCTACGGCGGGGCCAAGGGGGGGGTGGTATGTGACCCGAGCAAGTTCACCCTGGAGGACTTGGAGCGCCTTACCCGCCGCTACACCTTTGAACTGGCCCGCTTCTTCGGCCCCCACGTGGACATCCCGGCGCCCGACGTTAATACTAACCAGCAGACCATGGCCTGGATCATGGACACCTACTCAATCCTCAACGGGCACACGGTGACCGGGGTGGTTACCGGCAAGCCCATCGCCCTGGGCGGCTCACTGGGCAGAAAGGAGGCCACCGGCTTTGGCTGCATCATGGCGGTGGTGAGGGCGCTGGAGAAGCTGGGCTGGTCCAACCAGGGGCTTACTGTGGTGGTGCAGGGGTTTGGAAACGTGGGCAGCTATGCGGCGCTGGCTGCCTACCGTCACGACATGAAAGTGGTCGCAGTAAGTGATGTCAACGGAGGGATCTTCAAGGATGATGGTCTAAATATTCCCAAGCTGATGGAGTATGTGAAGGAGAACGGGACTGTTCTGGGCTTTACGGACACGGATGAGATCACCAATGAGGAGTTGCTGGAACTGAAGTGTGACATCCTCATCCCGGCCGCCCTGGAGGCCCAGATCACCCGGGAGAACGCTCCCAACATCAAGGCCCGGATGATCGCCGAGGCGGCCAACGGTCCGGTCACGCCGGACGCCGACAACATTCTCTTTGAAAACGGGATCTTCCAGATTCCCGACATCCTCTGCAACGCAGGGGGGGTGACGGTGAGCTACTTTGAGTGGGTGCAGAACTTCTATGAGCTCCGCTGGTCCTTTGAACAGGTAATGGAGGAGCTTGAGCGAATGATGTATGAGAGCTTTGACGCTGTCTTTGAGATCTCCCAGAAGCGCAAGTTACACATGCGCACTGCTGCCTACCTGCTTGCTCTGGAGAGGGTGTCTGAGGCGGGCAGACTCAGGGGGATGTTCCCGTAGGGGACTGCTGGGGGCTCATCTCCTCTGACCACTGATCGGGGAGCGGGAGGAGGGACTTTTTAACTCCCTTCTGGATAAGCTCGCCGCGCAGACGGTGGAGGGGCTCGGCATAGTCCACCCCTGCCCCCAGCTTGAGCTTCTCGGCCAGCTCAACCGCCTGCTGGTAGAAACGGAGGGCTTCGTCAAGATCGCCGTGGCGCAGGGCTAGCCGCCCCGAGATGGCCAGCCAGGCCACCCCCAGGCTGGCCTTCATCACGTGCTCGTTTACCGCCCTGGCCTGGGAGAGGGCTTCACGCGCCCTCTTCAGGTCACCCATCTCAATTTCCAGGTCGGCGGTAAAGGTGAGCACTTCGCTGAGGAAGCGCCAGTGGCCCACCTCGTTCAGCAGCATCTCGGCTTCGCGATAGTAGGAGAGGGCGTCGTCCAGCTGGCCCTGGCGGCGCTTGAGTCCGGCCAGGTTGGAGAGCACCACTCCCTCGGAGCGCTTGTTGCCCAGCTCGCGGTTGATGCGCAGGGCCTCGTAGTAGTAGCGCTCCGCCTCCTGGTATTCGCCCAGCTGCTGGAGAACCAGGGCGATGTTGCCCAGGGTCATTGCCTCAAAGGGTCGGTTTTGGAGCTCACGGTGGATCTCCAGCGCCTTTTCCAGCTGGAGCTTGGCCTCAGTGAGGCGGCCCATCTGGTAGTGGATGGTGGCCAGGTTCCCTAGGGCGATGGCCTCGGAGCGCCGCATGCCGTAGCGACGGTGGAGCTCGTGGGCCTCCTCATAGAGGCGCAGGGCGTCTTCGTAGTACTGCTGCTCCGCCCTCACCTGGGCAAGGTTGGCCAGCACCGCTCCCACCCGGATGGGGTCGTCGGCCCTTCGGTAGTAGTCAATGGCGTTCCTGAAGTAGCGCTCCGCCTCCTTGAGGTCGCCCTCCTGCCAGCGGATCAGCCCCAGCTGGGTGTGCATGTCTCCCATCAGCCGGGGGTCTCCGGTGGCCCGGGCGCGGCTCAGGGCACCTTCAATCAGGGCGGCCGCCTTGCGGGGGCGGGCCTGGCGCAGTTCCATATTGGAGGCGATCACCGAGAGGGTGGTAAAAAGACGCGGGTCGGCCTCCACCAGGGGGTGGGACATGAGCAGCCAGACCGCCTGCTCGTAGCGCTGGGCCTCGCCCCGGCGCCAGTGAAAGGCGCACTCGGCCACCGCCAGCTCAAGGGCGTAGTGCTCCCGGATCAGGGAGCCCCCCTCTGGCAGGGGCAGGCGGGAGAGATAGGGAAACTCGTCGGGGGGTAGCCAGTAGTCGGTTGGGGGCGAAAGTTCGCTGGCCCACTCTTCGGTGTAGTTCTCCCAGGAGATCTCATTGAGCAGACGCTCGGCCAGGTCTCTATAGGCATCAAAGTCCCCCACCGACCCCAGGTTGCCTGCCAGGCGGAGTAGTTCCAGGGCTCGCTTAAGGGCCTCTATCTTGAGTTCCGCTTCCAATAGGTGTCTAATAATACGGGGTAGGTTCTCAGCCCGGGCGGCGGAGCGCTCCGGATAGAGCTCCTCCAGGCACTCGGCGGCCAGACGGTGGAGCTTTAGCTTGTTGGTGGTGAGGTTGGTCTTGTAGGCCGCCTCCATGGTGACCAGGTGGCGGAAGCTGTAGCGCTGGCCCTCTTCCTCCTCCACCAGAATCCCCTGGCTGGCGAGGCGAGAGAGGGCATCCCTAAGCTGATCGGGAGTAAGCCGACCCACCCTGCCTTCCAGCGCCATCACCAGCTGAGTGGGGAAGCTTCTTCCCAGTACTGCCAGCCGCCTGACCAAGGAGCGCAGCTCGCTGTCCAGCCGGTCCAGGCGGGCCAGCACCATCTGTTCCACTTCGTCGGGGAGAGAGAGGTGCTCCACCGACCGCACCAACCGGAAGCGGTCCCCTTGACGCTCCACATAGCCCTCCTGCTCCAGGAAGAGGCAGAACTCCTCCACAAAGAAGGGCACCCCGGCGGAGCGCTCCACAATCTGCTCAATCAGGGAAGGGCTGAGATCCGCTCCAGGCAGCATGAGGCGGACCAGCTCACGCCCCTCCTGCGGTGAGAGGGGGGAGAGGAAAAGCTCGTAGTCGGGCCTGAGACCACTAGGGAGGGGGAAGTCGGTGCCGGTCCTACCGGTGAGCACCAAAGAGAGGTTGTCCCGCTGGCGGAGACTCCTGATCAGCCTAGCAAGCAGGGCAGAAGAGCCCTGGTCGGCCCACTGGAGGTCCTCCAGCACCATCACCAGCCCCTCGGGCAGGCGAGAGGAAATCCCCCCAATTAGGGCAGATAGAGCGATCTCGGCCAGCTCCAAGCGGGTCTCCACATCCAGTTTGGCCACCCGCTCGGCCTCCTCTCCCTGCTCAAGCAGGTAGGAGAGCCCGAAGCGGATGCGCTCGGCGGAGGGATCTTCCGGACTTAGCAGGCTGGCTACCTGCTGGTAGCTAAGCTCACCCACCAGACGGCCAAGCTCGCGAATCAGACTGCGGGCCATCTCCCTGCCGACGGCCAGCCATTCAACCGGTGGAGAGGGGGTCTGGACCACTACCCTTCCCCGGTCCTCCTCCGGCAGACGGCGTAGGGCCTCAAAGATCAGCCGACTCTTGCCCACCGCCGGGTCACCGGTCAAGGTGACAAGGGGCATGGGAGGGCCAGGGCGAGATATCTCCTCCAGCAGGCGGGCAAGCTCCTCCTTGCGGCCCACGAAGGGAGCCAGCCGCTCGCCGGCGTGGATGCGCAGACGGTCGCTTATTAGCGGGCAGGAGAGGAGCTCTACCACCTCCACCTGGCCGAAGCCCTTGAGCTCTACCGGCCGGGGCGGGCTGAAGACAAAGTCGGCGGGGGCGTAGGAGGCGACCCGCTTGGTGGTGAGAACCGACCCCGGGGGACAGGCCGATTCCAGGCGCTGGGCCAGGTTTACCGCTTCCCCCATCACCGTCTCTGGTTGGCCGGTCCCCCCCACGGTGAGTCGGGTGACCTCGCCGTAGTTGACCCCTATGCGCACCGAGAGACTCACCCGGTGGGCGGAGAGGGCTTCGTTCACCTCCCCCAGCCGCTCCTGGATGCGGCTGGCCGCCCTCAGGCTGGCCTCCACCACGGGGGGGTGGGCCTCGGAACCGGGGAAAACATAGAGGGCAGCATCTCCCACCACCTTGTCCAGGTAGCCCCCCTCGCGCTCCACCTCCAGGGTTAAGAGCTTAAACACCCGATCAATGAGGACGGCTAGCTGCTCGCTGGTGAGCAGGCGGGAAAGCTCGGTGTAACCCTTGACATCAAGGTAGAGGATGGCGCAGCGGCGGGTCTCCCCTGCCTCCAGCTCGGGGGCGGCCTGCTCGGGGGCGGAGGCGGCCAGGGTTACCAGGGTACGAAGGTCAGCCAGGAGCTGCTTGCCTGGTGCCCCCTCTTCTAGAACCAGCGAATCGATCACTCTAGCCTCCATTCTAAGCCAAGCTAGCCCGAAGGGCGCCTTCCCCCCAGGGGAGGCAAAGATAGATACCCAGCTGGGGGATAAGGGGATTACAAGAGGGGGGCAAGTAGGCTTGGGAAAGTGGATAAAAAATGTGCCCCCGGCAGGACTCGAACCTGCGACCTTCGGCTCCGGAGGCCGACGCTCTATCCAACTGAGCTACAGGGGCGTGGCTAAACCTATATTACACCCCCGGGCAAGCTTCTATCGCCTCCCCTACGGGTGGAGTGGGGGGACATTTCCAGGTGTTGTAGAATGGTTGGTACCGGGTCTTTGGGAGGAGGACCATCCCCGGCCGGGGTGTAAACGCCTAGTCCACTTTGGGTGTAATACAGGGTGAGGCTACCCCGGTCTATAATCGACTCGGGGGGAGGGTGTGCCCCCTTAGAAAGACCTGGGTAAGACCACGATCAGGAGGTCAGCAACATGGATAAGAGGCGAGGCTTTACGCTCATTGAGCTTCTGGTGGTTATCACCATCATTGGGATCCTGGTTGCGATTGCGCTTCCCAATTACATCCGGGTCAAGGCCATCGCCCGGGAGGCGGAGACAAAGAGCAACCTCCACGGGATCCAGGTCAACCTGGAGCGCTACGCAACCGACATGGAAGGGATCTATCCCCAGTTCCTCTATGGGGCCGACGGTCTCTACAACATGGCGGTGGGTGCGGTGTTCAGCACCGGCTGCCTCTCCACCCTGCTCATCAACGGAGGGTGCGTAGGTGACCGTCACGTCTTTGACTTCTACAAGCTGTTCTACGACCTTCGGGGAAGCTACGACAACGAGGAGATCATCTTCCCCACTGGTGACTCACTGGTCACCGAGGGTTACCTGAACAGCTACCCGCGCAATCCCTTCGCTGGTCCCAATGCGGCGGAGTGGTTCGGCAAGACCCCGGCGGTCATCTCCACGGCGGGCTTCAACCAGGCATCCTGGGGTGGAAAGGACGGCGACCTGATGTTCCACGCCGGAGCCGCCTTTAATGAGATGATCCAGCTGGTGGCCTTTGTGGTGCAAGGTGACCCGGACGAGATCAGGCTGGACTACCCGGGTAACTTCGTCTACCACCCGCGTTACGCCGACCAGGGAACCATCGCCGAGCACAGCTTTGTTCAGTTCAACTTCCGTCAAAACCGGGGCTCCGATCTTCCGGTCACCACTTGGAGCCACGCTCTGGTCACCGGGCTAAGTATCCGGGGAGTACCGGGTTCCCTCTCACCTCTCTACACTGACAACATGACCAATCACGATGTGACGGGATATGACCTGTTTGCCTTTGGCTCCCAGATCCGGGGCAACCAGGACGTTGACTGGTCATGGGCCCTACCCTGCGCCTTTTCTGCCTGCAACAACCTGGGGCGTTCGGGTTACTTCTGGCAGTCTCAACAGCGCAATCCGTTCGGCTTCAACGACCAGATTGGGGACTACGACTACCAGCCGTGGGCGGAAACCGACGGGATTGCCGACTTTGTGGCCGTCGTGCTGAGCTCCGGTGTGGACCGCAAGATCACCGGAGCCAGCGGCTATTGATCTTGATGAGGGAGGTCTGATCACGATGAGGAACGCAAGGTACGGATTTACTCTGATTGAGCTTCTGGTGGTGATCGCCATCATCGGGGTTCTAGTGGCGATTGCGCTGCCCAACTACATCCGGGTCAAGGACCGGGCAAGGGAGGCTGAGGTAAAAAGCAGCCTCCACTCCATTCAGCTCAACCTGGAGCGGTACGCCACCGACTCATACAAAAACCTCTACCCCTACTATCTATTGGGGGGCGACTGGACCGACTCATTTACGGTGAGCGACGGATGGGTGGCCGCGGAGGGGCTTACTGCCACCGATGTGGCGGAGCGCTCCGACCCCATCAAGGCCCAGAGCTGGCAGCCCATCATCACTTCCGATGGAAGAGGATGGACGGGAGACATGCTGATCGTGGACGGCTACCTCTCCCACTACCCCAAGAACCCCTTCATCCGTCAGGTGGCAGACATCTCCCTTCGTCAGCTCACCTGGTTCCCCAATGGAAATGAGGATGAGGTGTTCAACCGGATCGTGGGCGGTGAGGATGGAGATCTAATGGTGAGCGTGGCGGGTCCAACGCCAGCTCCCACTGGTTCGGGGGCGGTGCCACGTATTGAGAACAACCAGCTTTCTGGTGACCTGCTCATCTACCCGCCCTTCCAGCCCTTAACTCCAGGAGCCATAGATGGTGGTTACGGTCCTGAGCGTGACCCGCTGCAGGACGGAATTGATGTGGCCGGCGGCTGCCAGACGCCCACTCCGCCGGAGAAGATTCAGACCGGAAACAACCGCCTGATTGGCAACTTCTACTACTACCCGATGACCGCCTCTGACGCCTACTCAATCGGTACCCCCAACCCGTGGGGTCCGCGCGCCTACCGTCTGATGGCCTTCGGTGCCTCCTTCAATCTGGGGGCTGACTACTATGACCGGCTGGGTGAGTTCCCCGAGAACCAGCGCACCGACACCGGAAAGATCTTTATCGGCGGCCGCAGTGGTATCTGGGACGGCCCCACCACCCTGACCCTGGACATCATTGGCCAGCCCACCACCCTCTGCCACGCCGAGGGTGGCCCCGACGGGCGCAAGGACGGTGTGATCCTGGTGCTGGAGTCGGGAGTGGACGTGAAGGCCACTGAGAGCCCGATCCGCGAGTCCACGGTTCCCTGATAGCCTCGCCTGAACAAAAGAACCTAGGGGGACCGGGCGGTGGAAACCGCCTGGTCCCCTCCCTTTTAGGAACCCCCCGATAGATAGGTCTAGGTGGGGGGTATAATCAGGCCAGGCGTTTCCCCAACCCCTGGCAAAGCTTAGGGGAGGACAGTAACTGATGCGTAGAGGCCTTGGTGGATTTACTCTGGTGGAGATCCTGGTGGTGCTGGGGGTGATCGCCATACTGGTGGCCATCGCCCTGCCCAACATCACCCGGGTAAGGGACCGGGCACGGGAGACCGAGGTCAAGAACAACCTGCACGACCTGCAGCTAGCCCTGGAGCGCTACTCCACTGACCAGGGCGGTCTCTATCCGGCCTGGATCTATGGAGGAGACTGGACCGACAGCTGGTCAATTCCTGAGGACCAGCAACAGTACTTCTTTGACCAGCAGCCCAAGCAGGCCACCAAGGTGGGAGGGATCTTTGAGGGGACCAATGTGGATCAGATCCCACCCTGGATTGAGCCTGCCCAGCCAGGTGACGGGGATGCACTGGTGCTCTACGGATACGTGCCAGCCGGGGTCTATCCCAGAAACCCCTTCAGTACCAACGCCATGCCCGACGATCTGGTCGCCCCCCTTGACCAGATGCTTATCACCCAGGTTTCCGGGCCGAGTTCCGTCCAGCGGGCAGTAGGGGGTTTCCGCAACGACCGTATGTGGGAGGTAAGCGGTGGCCCGCCCCAAACCGGACTGCCCACCCCCGACGGCACCATCAACGGGCATCCCGGCTGGGAGTTTATCTACCCGGTCTTCCCCCATGACCCGGTAACCAACCAGATTGACCAGTCCAGACAGGAATCGGCCGGAGTAGTCAGGCTACCGGGCAACTTCTACTACTACGCCATCCCTAAGCGGGTGGCCGGGGTGAGGGGATGGTATGACTATAACCCCAAGGGACAGAACCTGCTGGCGGGGGATGCTGCCCTCAACGCCCCGCCCATACAGGTGAGCAGCTTCTATCTCATTGGTTATGGGGGCAGTCTCTCCAAGAACAACGCCAAGCTGGACTTCTATGACAACTGGGGCGAGTTTGAGCTTCACGTTCGCACTGCCCGCCAAGGCTCGGTGGGGCCCATTAATCCCAACCAGGGAGGCCCTGACGGGCTGGGGGACGGAGCGGTTATCGTACTCACTGGCGGGGAAGTGGCCCGGCCCCAGTCAGAGTAGGGGGGCACTCCCCCTGCACTGGGGTGAGGGCTAGACTTACCCCATGGCCAGCCTGATCCTCATCCGCCACGCTGAAGCGGAGGGTTTTTCCAGCGCAGGCGACCTGGGGAGAAGGCTCACTTCGGAGGGCCAAAAACAGGCAAAGAGGCTGGGCTTTGCCCTCACGAGGCTTAATCTCAGGCCGGAGGTGGCCATCTCATCCCCTGCAGAGCGGGCCAGGCGCACCCTGGAGATCGCCCTTGGGCAGGCGTCTATCAGTGTGCCCGTAGAGATTGAACGGCGCATCGCCCCCGCCCACAGCCTGGAGGACCATCTCAGCGCCCTGGCCGAGCGGGGGGAGGAGCGGGTGCTCATCTGCGGACACAACCCGGCCCTTACCGAGCTGGCCAGCTTCCTGGCCGGGGCGGGGCGGTTTCAGTTCACCGTCAGGGTGGACCGGGGGGCTCTGGCGGTCTTTGAACTTAGGGGAAGCTTTGCCACCATCGCCGAGGCGGGGGCGATGCTGAGACTCCTCCTCCAACCGAGGGAGCTTGAGCGGCTGATCTGACTACTCCTCCACCTGGGCCTGGGGACCAAGTGCGGGGGGTGGCGAGGGGGCGGCAGGAAAGCTGCCCAGCTGCCACCAGAAACGCCAGATCTCGCCGATGATGCGCAGGCGGTTTATGGCCCTAAGCATCCTGAGGCGCAGGGGGCCTAGCTCCCTCAAGGCGGTCTCGGAGTAGGCGTGCTCCACCACCGCATTCAGGGCACGGGCTATCCTTCCCCCGGCACGCTGGATGCGGATGCCCAGCCACACGTCCTCGTAGTAGGCAAAGTAGTGGGGGGGGAAGAGGAGGCGGCGCTCCGGGTCGTAGGGCACCCGGTGGCGGATGAGCCAGTCCAGGTCTAGCAGACAAGCCCCGCCGGAGGGGTAGTAGACCCACTCGGCCCGGCCGAGCACCCGGGGAATGGTCTGGCCGAAGATGCCGATGGTACCGGAGAGCTGGGCCTCGGCGAGGCTCTCACCCCGGTTTACTATCACCGAGCTTACCGCCGGCGCACCGGTGCGGCGCCAGGTGGCCACCAGCTCGGCCAGCCAGCGGGGGTGGGCCTCGGCGTCGTTGTTGAGCAGGGCGATAAGCTGGCCGGCGCAGACCTTCAGGGCCTCGTTTACCCCGCCGGTAAAGCCGCGGTTTTCGGGCAGGCGGATGGTGCGCAGGCGGGGGAAGCGCTCCCTCAGCAGGGCGGCCTCGTTTCGGCGGCTGCCGTTGTCCACCATCACCACCTCAAAGTTGGAGTAGGTCTGGCGGGCAAGGCTCTCCAGGCAGCGGGCGGTGAGGGCAAGGCCGTTGAGGTTCAGCACGATGAGGCTTACTGCCGGCTGGTCAGCTGCCGGCTTGGAGTGGCGCCACTCCAGGAAGGGGGAGAACTCTTTTCCCACCGGCGGGAGGGGATAGTCCAGGCGGGAGAGGCTAGGAGCTGGCTGGCGTGGGGGTGGAGGTGGGGCGCGGAAGGCTACCTGCTTCCCCCGAGTGGCGATGAGGGAGGGGTCCGGGGGACGGGCGGGACGCTTCCTGCCCACCGGGTCAAGGAGGAGGCGGAAGCGCAGGGCCCTGATAAGTTCCCGGGGCAGGCGCTCCAGGGCGGCCCAGATGAGGCGGTCGTTCAGGTGGGTGAGGTAGTGGAGGGTGTGGTAGCCGGCGATCCAGGGCAGGTCGCGGAAAAGCTCCCCCAGGGTGAGGTTTCGCCAGATCACCGCCTGAAGGTTCAGCTCCCCCCGTAGGCGGACGGGGAAGGCGGTGCGAAGTCCGCTCTGGCCACCCCAGTGGTAGCAGACCAGGTCGGGATGGTAGAGGGAATGCCAGCCGGCCCGGTTGAGGCGCCAGTCAAGGTCCACGTCCTCAAAGTAGCTAACTAGCTCCTCGGCGAAGTAGCAGGGAGTCCCCTCCCTGCCGGGATAGGCCACCGACTCCAGGGCGCTTTTGCGGTAGAGGCAGCAGCAGGCGGAGTGGCCGAATACCCGGGCGGGGGTGTTGAACTGGCCCCGGTCCTCCTCGTTGTGGCCCCTGCCCCGGGCCACCCGCTCGCGAAAGAGGAGGTGGCCGGCGGAGTCAAAGTAGCTGGGGTTTCCGGCGTAGAGGATCTTTCCCCCCAGCCAACCCAGATTGGGGTCTTCCTCCATCAGCTCAACCGCCCGCTCAATCCAGTCCGGTTCAAGGTATGCGTCGGCGTTGAGGGTGAGGATGTAGTTGCCCCGTGATGCCTCAATACCCAGGTTGTTGCCCCGGGCAAAGCCCAGGTTCTGGTCCAGGTTGATCAGCCGGTCGGGGGCAAACTCCTCCACCCACAGGGGGTAGAAGTCGGGGCTGCCGTTGTTTACCAACACCAGCTCCACACGCGGGTAGGTCTGGCGGCGGACCGAGGCAAGGCACTGGGGAAGGGTGGCCTCGGTCCGGTAGTTGACCACCACCACGCTTACCAGGGGGGGAGGCACTGGCGGGATTATCGCACAGCCATAAAGCCTTTCCTATGCTAGATTGCCCCGGTGCTCAGGCTTCTCCTACTCATCCTGGGAGCGGCGGCGGCTGGAGTAGTGCTGGTTCCCTACGGCAGCCTGTTCTTTCTCATCCCCCTCCCCTTTGCCCTCCACATGGTCTTGGTCTACGGAGGGGAGCTGGGCATCATTGGCAGGGTGCGGCCAAGGAGGCTAAGCACGGCAGAGCTTTTAAGTGAGCTTATCGCCTGGACCGGCGCCATAAGCGGGATCGCGGCGGTGCTGCTTCTGGTGGCGAGCGTAGTTATCCAGCTTGCGGTGGGCCGGGGGGAGAGCCTTGCCCCCCAGTGGCTGGCGGCCTGGAGCAGCTTCAACCGCACCTGGCTTGGTGGCTTTGGCCTGCTGGGGATCGCCAGCCTGAGCATGGTGGTAGCCTACTTCGCAGTGGTAAGGCAGAGCATCAGGCCGTAGCCAGTGACGGGCCTATAATTGGAGCATGGCAAGAAGGCCCCTAGCTTTGGCTTTTTTTATTCTGCTTGGTCTGCTAGCCCTCCTCCCGCTGGCCCCACGCCCGGCAGTGGGGGTGGAGCTTGATCCGCGCTACATGGTCCCCCTGGAGGAGCTTCGGCCGGGGATGAAGGCCTGGACCCTTACCGTCATCAGGGGGGCGGAGATCGCCCGCATCCCCACCACCATCGTGGCGGTGCTCTATGGCTATGGGTTTGACAACCGGGCGATGATCGTCACCAAAATGGAGGGGGCGGCGCTGGACATCACCAATGGCAGCGCCGGCGGGATGAGCGGCAGCCCGGTGGTGCTGGAGGACGGGCGGCTGGTGGGGGCGCATTCGGGGGGATGGGGGTTTACCTCCCACCGCTACGGCATCGTCACCCCCATTGAGCAGATGCTTTCCGCCTTTGACGAGAGCGACCCGCGCTTCAACCTGCCCTTTGAGCTGGGGCCGGTGGACCACGGCTTTGACACCCGGGGAGTAGAGCTTATCCCCATGCGGGAGAACCCCCTCCTTTCCCAAAATCGCCCCGTAGGCGAGCCGGGGGAGGAGCTCTATGCCCTCAAGGAGCCCTTTGAGCTTGAGGGGAGGCGCTTTCGCTTCGTCCACTTCGTCTCCACCGAGGAGGCGGCCGAGCGGGCCAGCCGGCAGCCGAAGACGCTGGTGGTTCGGTATGCCGCCCCGCCCCTGGTGGTCACCGCACCCAACCCGGCCATGGCAGAGGAGTTCGGACGACTGATTGACCGCTTCAGTGGCCGGCGGAGGTTTGCGCAGATTGATCTCAGGGAGATAGCCGAGCGGATCGGCCTGGCCGGTGAGCGGCTCCCTGAGCCGGACCTGCCCGGGGGCCAAGGGGGCGGGACTATCCCCCTTACCAGCTATGGGGAGAATGTGCAGGGGCCCGAGGTGATGGAGCCGGGCACCACCCTGGGGATGCCTTTTAGCATCGGCGACCTCAACGCCTTTACCTATGGAACCCTCACCTACGTGGACCAGAAGGGGAACTTTCTTACCTTCGGCCACCCCTTCATGCGGGACGGGGCGACTACCTTTGCCGCCTCCAAGGGATACATCATCGTCACCCCACCCAACCTCAGGCGCAACGACAAGATCGGCGTCGCCCTGGACATCGTGGGGGCCGCCTTCCAGGACCGGGGGCCGGCGGTGGCGGGGACCTTTGGGGTGATGCCTCCCATGAGCGAGGTCCAGATCACGGTGCGGGACATGACCACCGGCGAGCAGCAGACCCTAAGAAGCGCAGTGGTCAACCACCGCTTCTACTTCCCCATCATGGCCGCCTCCATGGTGGGCACCGCCATGTCCAACACCACCAGCATGGACGGGGAGGCGATGGTCACCGTCACCTGGCGGCTGGACTACCCGGGGATGGAGCGCATCACCCGCACCAACCTATTCTTCAGCAAGCGGGCCACCCTGGGAGCGGCAGAGGAGCTGGCCGAGATCCTCACCTTCGGGGTGCAAAACGAGCGCAAGCAGGTCTTCCCTGAGCGGGTCCAGGTGGAGGTGCTGGTGGAGCCAGGCAGAAACACCATCCGGCTGGGTCGCATCCAGGTGATTGACGAGGAGGGCTATAAGAAGCTGGCGGTTAAGGAGGGCTGGCGGGTAGAAGGCCTGCCCGAGGAGGTAAAGTCCCTAAGGAAGCAGGGAAACACCGTCACCATCAGCAGGGGCAAGAAGTACTGGGCCCTGATCAGGCTGCTTCCCTGGCGAAGCGAGCCCTATTGGGCGGTGGTACCCATCCGGCTTCCCTTCTCGCCCCAGCGGGGGCAGTTTCAGCTAACCTTCTATGGGGGAAGCGAGTATGCACCGCCCAGCGAGGAGCTTGCCGGTACCCGCAGTCCCGCCCTGGAGACACTTCGCCGGCGGCTGAAACCCTTCCCCCCCAAGCCGGCGGCGAGCCTGGAGGAGGAGCTTCGCCACATCGCAGACCTGCCCACCAGTGAGGAGCTGGTCATGTCGGTGGTGTTTGCCGGTCGCCGGGAACAGGCGGGGATTGAATTTGGCGAGCCGCTTCCCAACTACAGGCGCATCCTGCACCTTGGCGGAGTGGTGGAGGGGGCGGCCTCCCTTACTCTCAATGTGAGGTAAGAAGAAGGCTCAGCCGTTTCCCATCCTGCCCCGCTCAAGCTCGCGGTGGACCACCAGCACGCGCCTGCCCTCCCGCTCAAACAGCTCCCTAAGGCGCTCAACCAAAGCGACGGAGCGGTGCTGGCCACCGGTGCAGCCCAGACCCACGGTGAGGTTTACCTTGCGCACCCGCTGGAAGTGGGGGATGGCAAACTCAATCATCTGCTTGATCTGGTCCAGGAAGTGGCCCGCCTCGTCGTGGGCAAATAGCCACTCCATCACCTCCGGGTCATGGCCGGGAAGGTGGCGCAGGTTCTCCTCGTAGAAGGGGTTGGGCAGGAAGCGGCAGTCAAAGACGAAGTCGCAGTCGGTGGGGACGCCGAACTTGTAGCCGAAGGACTTGAGTACCAGCTGGGTCACCGAGAGCTCGTCCTGGCCGATCACCCCCCGCACCAGCCGGTCGCGCAGGCGGTCAACGCTGAGGCCGGTGGTGTCTATCACCAGGTCGGCCATCTCGCGAACCTCCTGCATCATCTCCCGCTCTCGGGTGATGGCCTCCTGGTTGCTGAGCCCGGCCACCGCCAAGGGGTGGACCCGGCGCGCCTCACGAAAACGAGATAGCACCGTCTCGTCGGAGGCGTCAATGAACACCACGGTCACCGGGTAGCCGTGCTCGCGAAGGGTGTTTACCGCCTGGCTGAAGTCGCGAAACAGCTCGCCGGAGCGGGAATCGCACACCACCGCGATGGGGGCGGGACTGTCCACCGAGCCAAGGTAGAGGCTGACCAGGGTCTCAATCAGGGCAGGGGGCAGGTTGTCAATGCAGTAGTAGCCCAGGTCCTCAAAGACACGGAGGGCAGAGGTCTTGCCCGCTCCACTGATGCCGGTGATGATCACCACCGGCGGGTAGGGGCTGGTTGCGGCGACGCCGTGTTCCACTACCGGCTGGTCGGCAAGGGGGTTCATCTTCTCCTAAGACTACCCCCGAAGGGGGGACAAAGTTCCCCACCGCTCATCCTGCTAGGTTCAGTCAAAGATGGTCCCCGAAGAGTCGTCTTCCCCCTCTCCCTCCTCTTCCCCATCATCAGGTTCCTCCAGCCACGCCTCCTCACTCGGCTCCGCATCCTCCTCACCGGGCTCAGCAGCCACTCCTTCCTCCTCGGGAGGAACAAACTCCTTGAGCACCGGGCCCTGGTCGGTCATCTCCACGAACCGCTCCACCCGCTGGCGGGCCTCGAGGAGAAACTGGCGCAGCTCCCGCAGGTAGCCCACCCCCTGCTCAAACTTGTCCAAGAGCTCCTCCAGGGGGAGGTCCTCGCGCTCCATCTGCTCAACGATTTCCTCCAGGGCGCGAAACTTCTCCTCAAAGGACTGGGGTTCTCTCTTTCCCTTGGCCATCGCTTCTATTATCCACCTTGGGGACCAAAGCCCCGCTCAGCTCTCTTCCCTCTTTTTCTCGCCCTCCCCATCCAGGCTTACCTCCCTTACCTCGGTGAGGGCGCTTCCGTCATAGAAGGTTAGGCTTAGCTCGTCACCGGGGGAGAGCTTGCGGGCGCGGGAGACCACCCTACCCAGCCGGTCGCGGGCAATGAGGTAGCCCCGCTCCAGGGTGTGGCGGGGGGAGAGGGCCTGGAGGTGGCGGCCCTTGTCCTCCAACCTTTCGCCAGCTCGTTCAAGCCGGCGCCAGACCAGGCGGGGGAGGGCGGCAGCGATCTCGTCTAGGCGGATCTGGCCGTCCTCAATCCGGCCCACTACCTGGTAGCTCACAAGTTGCTGGAAGTGGCGCTCCAGCTCGTCCAGCCGACCGGTGGTGCGGCGGTGGGCGGCCCGGGCAAGGCTCCTTCCTGCCCGCTCAAGCAGATCTTCCAGCTGGCGGATGCGGCCGATGATGCGCAGGGCCACCGCGGTGCGGGCCAGCATCTCCCAGCGTTCCTCCACCCGCCTGAGCTGGCGCTGGGCGGCCCTGAGCAGGCGGGAGCGGTAATCTCCCATTCGCTGGACAAGTTCGTCGCGGGTTGGGCGGCTGGCAAGCTCGGCGGCGGCGGTGGGGGTGGGGGCGCGCTGATCGGCCACCAGGTCAACCAGGGTGGTATCGGTCTCGTGGCCCACCCCGGTGATGACGGGCTTTTTTATCTCGGCCAGGGCGCGGGCCAGCTTCTCGTCGTTGAAGCACCAGAGGTCCTCCAGGGAGCCGCCGCCGCGGGCGAGGATGATCACCTGGACCTCCTCCAGCTGGTCGGCCTGGCGCAGGGCACGGATGATGGTGGGGGGGGCGTCGGTCCCCTGGACCTGGCAGGGGAAGATGATCAGCCTGACCCAGGGGGCGCGGCGGCGGAAGGTCTTTATGATGTCGCGCAGGGCGTCGGCGGCCAGACTGGTCACCACCCCGACGGTGGTGAGGTAGTGGG
>Ga0256839_1002298_pt1 | contig 21486 bp, 24 predicted proteins | sample 354166metaG_FD_185968 | JGI IMG/M metagenome (GOLD analysis project Ga0256839, IMG submission 185968) | Hydrothermal vent microbial communities from Mid Atlantic Ridge, Atlantic Ocean - 354-166 | ecosystem: Environmental > Aquatic > Marine > Hydrothermal vents | place: Atlantic Ocean: Mid... | reverse complement strand
GAGCCGCCCCACTTCCCTGTCATTCCTCGCCGCGCCCGGCATGACAGAAACGTTGTCACCGCCCCAAGATTCCTCGCTACGCTCGGAATGACATGGAAGTGTCATTTCTCGCTGCGCTCGAAATGACAGGGGCAATGTCATTCCCACCACGCCTCCCTGCCCGAGCCGCCCCACTTCCCTGTCATTCCTCGCCGCGCCCGGCATGACAGAAACGTTGTCATTTCGACCGAAGGGAGAAATCCTGCCCCACCGCCCCAGGATTCCTCGCTGCGCTCGAAATGACAGGCGTCACTTGGATGACAAGTGACACGCTGAACGACAAGCCCCAACCGAAACCCACAGACCTCGGCTGTTGAGGCTTACACTATCGACCGATGGTCGCCGGGCAGCCTGGAAAAGGCGCCATTCTCCCGGATTTCGCTTCGCTTCGTCGGGCCACGCATGTCAGCTATTTCAGACAATAACCCATAATAATTGAGCGAACCCGCAATTCACCCGATAATGGCGTCGAGCCACGCTGGAACAAAACGACCGGGCGAGCAGGTGACACGGGCGACCTGTCCGCCTGCACCGCCCCCACACGTCTCCCGTGGGAGACGTGTGCCGTGGGGCGCGATGGACGGATTCCATTATAGGGGATCGGCATGGTGAGAAGTAGTGCTGTCTGCCCGCCGCCATGACGCGCTCGAAATCCATGAAATGGCTATGGTGAAAGATGATTCCCCTGCATGACGACAATCCCACCCGCATCCGCCCCCTGGTGACCATCGGTCTCATCGGGATCAATGTGCTGGTGTTTTTCTGGGAAATATCGCTGGGGCCCGATGGCTTGCAGCGCGTGGTGTATGCCTTCGGCGCCATTCCCGCCGTGCTCTTCGATCGGGTGGAGCTGAGCCCCGGGCTGGCGGTGATTCCCGCGGAGCTGACCCTGCTGACCTCGATGTTCATGCACGGGGGCTGGATGCATCTCATCAGCAACATGCTCTATCTCTGGATATTCGGCAACAACATCGAGGATGCCATGGGGCACGGGCGCTTCATCTTCTTCTACATCCTCTGTGGCCTGGCCGCGGCACTGGCCCATGCCCTGCTCGATCCCGGCTCGCGTATTCCCATGATCGGGGCCAGCGGCGCCATCTCCGGGGTGCTGGGTGCCTACCTGCTGCTCTATCCTCATGCGCGGGTGCTGGTGGGCGTGCCCCTGGGGTTCTTCATCTATACCCTCTACCTGCCGGCCATGCTGGTGCTGGGTTTCTGGTTCCTTCTCCAGGTGATCAATTCCACTGCCGCCGCGGCGGGCCAGGAAGGAGGCGTGGCCTGGTTCGCCCACATCGGGGGGTTCGTGGCGGGCATGATCCTCATCCCTCTGTTCAAGCACCGCGACGTGCGTTTTTTCAATCCGCCCCGTCGCTGATCGTCACGCATGACCGACCCGCAGTCGATTGTGCAACGGCGGGGACGGGGGTTGCTTTAGACGGGCTCCAGCCTGGCATAGGCCACCACCAGCCACTTGGGTCCGCCGCGCTTGAAATTGACCTGCACGCGGGCGTGACTGCCCTGCCCTTCGTAGTTGAGCACCACACCCTCGCCGAACTTGGCGTGGCTGACACGCTGGCCGAGCTTCAAGCCGGCCGGGCCTTCCTCCGCCAGGACCGGCTTGCGTACCCGGGTCTTGACGGCGGGCGCCGGGATGGGGGCGCGTGCGCGGACTTCCTCGATGAGTTCCGCGGGTATTTCGCGAATGAAGCGCGAGGGAGACTGGTACATCTCCGAGCCGTGCAGGCGGCGGGTTTCCGCATAGGTGAGGTAGAGCTGGCGCCGGGCGCGGGTGATGCCCACGTAGCAGAGGCGGCGCTCTTCTTCCAGCTTGGCCGGGTCTTCGACGGAGCGGCCGTGGGGGAAGAGGCCTTCTTCCAGTCCCGCGAGAAAGACGAGGGGAAATTCCAGACCCTTGGCGGCGTGCAGGGTCATGAGCTGCACGCAGTCCTGGTCTTCCTCGCCCTGCCCCTCCCCGGCTTCGAGGGCGGCATGGGCGAGGAAGGCGGGCAGTGGGGCCATATCGAGTTCCTCGCGATCGTATTCGAACTGGCGCGCGGCGCTCACCAGTTCTTCCAGGTTCTCGATGCGGGCCTGGCCCTTTTCCCCTTTTTCCTTCTTGTAGTGGTCCAGCAGGCCGCTGCGGGCGATGACGTGGTCGATCTGTTCGCCCAGCTCCAGCGCGCGGGTCTCTTCATCCAGGCGCTGGATGAGTTCCAGGAACTGGCGCAGGGCGTTGCCGGCGCGGGCCGGCAGTTCACCGGGGGTGGCCAGGCGCCTGGCGGCTGCCCACAGGGAGAGGCCCTCGGCGCGGGCCAGGGCGCGGACCTGTTCCACGGTACGCTCGCCGATGCCCCGCGTGGGCGTGTTGACGACCCGCTCGAAGGAAGGGTCGTCGTCGCGATTGGCCACGAGACGCAGATAGGCCAGCGCGTCCTTGATCTCGGCGCGTTCGAAGAAGCGGAAACCGCCATAGACCCGGTAGGGGATGCCGGCGCCCATGAGGGCTTCCTCGATGACGCGGGACTGGGCATTGGAGCGGTAGAGCACGGCGGCCTCGCGTCGCGCGTTGCCCTCCTCCACCCAGTGCCGGATGCGCTCGGTGATGAAGCGTGCCTCGTCCAGATCGTTGTAGGCGGCATAGAGCCGGATGGGCTCGCCCTGTCCCCCGTCGGTCCACAGCTTCTTGCCCAGCCGGCCACTGTTGTGGTCGATGAGGGCATTGGCCGCCTGCAGGATGGTGGCGGTGGAACGGTAGTTCTGTTCCAGGCGTACCAGCCGTACATCGGGGAAGTCCCGCGAGAAGCGCTGGATGTGCTCGATACGCGCCCCCCGCCAGCCATAGATGGACTGGTCGTCGTCGCCCACGGCGAAGAAATGGCTGCCTCCCCCGGCCAGCAGGCGCAGCCAGGCATACTGAATGGCATTGGTGTCCTGGAACTCATCCACCAGGATATGGCGGAAACGGTTCTGGTAGTGGGCGAGGATTTCCGGTCGTTCCCGCCAGAGCTCATGGGCCCGCAGGAGCAGTTCCGCGAAATCCACCACGCCGGCGCGCCGGCAGGCCTCTTCGTAGGCTTGGTAGATGCGCACCATCTGGGCGACGAAGGGATCGCCCCGGTCCTCGATGTGGCGCGGCCGCAGCCCCTCGTCCTTGCGCGCGTTGATGAACCACTGGACCTGCTTCGGGGGCCACTGGGCCTCGTCCAGGTTGAGCGCCCGCAGAACGCGGCGGATGAGACGATACTGGTCCTCGCTGTCGAGGATCTGGAAAGTCTGGGGCAGTCCCACGTCGCGCCAGTGGGTACGCAGAAGGCGGTGTGCCAGGCCGTGGAAAGTGCCCACCCACATGCCCGCCACCGGCATGCCCAGCATGGTCTCGATGCGCCCGCGCATCTCGGCGGCCGCCTTGTTGGTGAAGGTCACCGCCATGATGCCGTAGGGCGAGACGCCCTCGGCCTGGATCAGCCATGCGATGCGATGCACCAGCACCCGGGTCTTGCCGCTGCCGGCGCCGGCTAAGACCAGGGCATTGCCGGGCGGCGCGGCCACGGCCTCGCGCTGGGGTTCATTGAGCGGGTCGAGAATGGGGCTGACGTCCATGGTGGGGGATTGTAGCAGAAAGCGACCGGCTCACTTTCCGAAGTCGATGCGGTTCACGGTGATGGTCTGTTCCCGCACGGCCCTGGCCAGGGCGTCGGGGGCGAGACGGGCGCCCGTGAAATTGGCGTCACTGATCCTGGCGCCGTCGAGACGGGCGCCGCTGAGGTCGGCCCCCGAGAGATCGGCCCCCGTGAGGTCGCAGCCGCTCAGGTCGGTATCGACGAGCCGGGCCAGGCGCAGGTCTGCATGGCGCAGGATCGAACCCGAGAGCCTGCTGCCGCTCAAGTCCATTTCCACCAGATTGGCCTCCTCCAGGTGCAGCCCGGTGAGGTCGCGGTTCTTGAGGCTCTCGCCTTCCAGTGTCAGCAGGGGCACGAACCCCTTTTTATCGTAGATGGTGATCATGTCAGGGCCGGCAGGGGAAAATCGAAACCTTCATGGCCGCACTTGGCGCCCGCCAGGCGGCTGGCCCGACGCAGGGCCACCCCCACAGTATAGCCTTGCAGGCAGGCATCGATCACCCCGGCATTGAAGGTGTCTCCCGCGCCCACGGTGTCCACCACGGTGGGGGGCGGGACGGCGGGCTCGTGATGAATGTGGCCGTTTTCATCCCGGGCCCAGGCACCGTCCCCGCCCCAGGTGCAGAACAGGGGTTTGTCCGGAAAACGGCTGCCCATGGCATCGAGGAAGGCTGTCGCCGAATCGTGGCCGTGGGCCAGGGCATATTCCCGCGCGAACAGGATCAGGTCGGCCAGGGGCAGCAGGTCCTCGATGCCCGGCCGGGGTTTTTCCACTTCCAGAGAGAGGCGTGCCGTCGGGTTGCGCGCGCCCGATCGTGACCGGGCGTCCTGCAGCATGACGGCGGTCTCCGCGGTGTTGCGGCCCTCGAAATGGCACCAGTCCAGGCCGGTGAGATCGATGCGCCGGAAATCGGCGGCGCGGTATTCGGGCAGCCCCCGGTAGTGGATCACGGTGCGGCTGGCATTGCGGCGGTTGTGGATGATGTAGGAGACGGGGGTGGCGCCGTCCGCGTGGACGCGGGCGCCAGTGCAGCCGATTCCGTGGGCGGCCAGGTCCGCCCGGATCAGGCGCGCTGCCTCGTCGTCGGCCAGGGTGCCGGCCCAGGCGCAGGAATGGCCCAGCCGGCTCAACACCACCGCGGTGTTGGCGGCGTTGCCGCCACGCACCACGCGTCTGGCCGCCGCGCGCAGCTTGCTGTTTTCCGCGGGGTAGCCGTCCACCGACAGAATGATGTCCAGGACGGCGACCCCGACAGTGATGACACGGCCCACCGAAGTGCTATTTGGCCGGTTTTTTCGCGCGCAGGATGACCAGGGGCATGAAGCGCACGTTGAGATAATCGAGCAACAGCCAGGAAGGGATCAGTCCCAGCAGCAGCCACCAGTTGCGCTCGAAATAGGACCAGAAGATGAACCAGGCGACGACCCAGAAATAGACCATATAGATAGCCGCCATGAACCAGGGGTGTCCGCTGAGGCGGGCGCCACAATGCTCACAATGGATATCGCGCCAGCTGCCCGCCTTGTATTTGTCCTTGACGGAGATACAGGCGGCACTGCACTTGGGGCATTTGTAGGGTTCCATGACGGCGATTATCTTGCCTGCGCAATGCCAGTGGAATATCGGTGGAAATGATATTATCTTACCGGCTTGCCGGCCATCACGCCACACGTCGTGGCGGAGGGTGCGAAGCCGGCGGGCGGTGGAATGCCCTCGAATCGTTTCCCGATCGTTTTCCGGATCATTCTGGGCCGATATGATGGTGAAGCCGGTATGATGATGAAGAAAGAGTCCTTGCACGGAAAATGGCCGATTCCGGCGGTGCTGCTCGCCGTCGCCGTGGCGGTGCTGCTCGCCGCCTGTGACCAGAACACCCCGCTCATGAAGGCGGTCATCGACGGCAACGTCGAAGAGACACGCCGCATGCTGGATGAAGGCGCAGCCGTGGACGAGCGCAACAATTACGGCTGGACGGCGTTGATGCACGCAGCACGGCTGGGAAACAAGGCGCTGGTGGAGGTCTTGCTGGATGGCGGCGCGGACATCGATGCCCAGGACGAGGACGGGCGTACGCCCCTGATGCGGGCGGTGCTGAAGGGCCACGAGGACGTGGTCAAATTGCTCATCCGGCGCGGCGCCGATCCCGACCTTCAGGACGAGATGGGCTTCACGGCCCTGCACTGGGCCATCAACCGCAACCACATCAAGATCGTGCGCGTCCTGCTGGAAGGGGGGGCCGACTATACCCTGACCAATGAGCGCGGCCAGACCCCCATGGCCATGGCCACCAGCAAGGGCCACAACGACATCATGCTCATGCTGCGCAAGATGGGGGCCCGTCAATAAGTCTTTCCCTGAAACACGGCCACCCCTGGGACCTGGACTATCCCGCCGCACGGGCACTGCAGGCGCGCCTCGGCGCCGAGGTGGTCCGGTACGATGCCCTGGGGGAGGTCCGGCGGGTGGCGGGGGTGGACGTGGGTTTCGCGGGGGGGCGCCACCGGGGCCGCGGCGGACACCTGGCCCGCGCCGCGGTGGCGGTGCTGACGTTTCCCGGACTCAGCCTGTGTGACCAGGCCGTGGCGCAGCGCCCCGTCACTTTTCCCTATGTGCCAGGGCTGCTCTCCTTCCGGGAGGTGCCGGTGGTCCTGGAGGCCCTTGCAGGTCTGGCGCGCCTGCCCGATCTGCTGCTCTGTGACGGCCAGGGACTGGCCCACCCGCGCCGCTTCGGCATCGCCTGCCACCTGGGCGTGCTCCTGGACCTGCCCGCCATCGGCGTGGCCAAGCGCCGCCTCATCGGCCGTCACGAAGCCTTGCCGCAGGAAAAGGGCGCCTGGGTGCCCCTCTACGATGGGGATGAGTGCATCGGCGCGGTGGTGCGCACCCGTACCGGCGTGCAGCCCCTCTATGTGTCCGTCGGCCATCGCGTCTCCCTGGAAAGCGCGGTGGACTGGGTATTTCGCTGTACCACCCGCTATCGCCTCCCCGAGACCACCCGCGCCGCCCATCGCCTGGCCTCGGGTGCGTGAGCCTTTCGTAGTTTACTATCAGGGGGCGAGGTGGATCACCAGGTGGCGCCCATGGTGGCCGTTGCGGTGTTCCCAGAGAAAGATGCCCTGCCAGGTGCCCAGCGTCAGGTGCCCGTCCACGACGGGGATGGCAAGGCTGGTGGCGGTGAGGGCCGACTTGATGTGCGAGGGCATGTCATCGGGACCTTCCGAGGTGTGGGTATAGAGGGGATCCCCCTCGGGCACGAGGCGCGCCAGCCATGCTGCCAGGTCCCGCCGCACGGACGGGTCGGCATTCTCCTGGATGAGCAGGCTCGCCGAGGTGTGCTTCACGAACACCGTACACAGCCCTTCCTGCCAGCTTGCTTCGTGCACGCAGGCCGAGATTTCCCGGGTGATCTCGTACAGGCCCTGCCCGCGGGTGGCGATGGTGAGTTGCCGGATCATGCTATCATCTTACGCCTTGTTTCTTGATGCTATTATGCCATGTGGTCCAGGACCATGCAGTTCAGGGTCTTTTCCATTTTGTCGGCAGCGGGAGCTTTGGCCATGCTGTCATCCGTCTGGGCCGCGTGGGCGGATCTGCCCGCGGATGCCAATCATCACGGCCAGGCGCTGCTGGACTGCGAGGGCTGCCATGGCGCGGGCGGGGTGCCCGCGCGCGATGAGTCCCGCGCCAGGTGCCTCACCTGCCATGAGGGGGGTGTGCCCCGGCAGCGGACGCGGGGCGATCTGCGGGTGAGTGCCGCGGACGACGCCCTGGCCGTGCCCATGTACTACGAGGTGAGTCGCTTCGGGGAGGCGCCGGGGGAGATGGTGCGCATTCCGGCGGGTGAATTCGTCATGGGCAGCGACAGCCGGCTCTCCGACGAGGGACCGGAACACCGGGTCTATCTGCCGGATTATTATATGGACAAGTACGAGGTGACCAATCTCCAGTATCGCGCCTTCATCGAGGATACCGGCCGCCGCTCGCCCCGCCACTTCCGCAACCGCACCTATCCGCCGGGCAAGGCGGATCATCCCGTGACCTTCGTGTCCTGGTTCGATGCCCGTGACTATTGCCGCTGGGCGGGCAAGCGCCTGCCCACGGAACAGGAATGGGAAAAGGCGGCGCGGGGCACCGACGGACGCATCTTTCCGTGGGGCGACCAGTTCGACATCGACCGGGCCAACACCCCGGTGCGCTGGGAGGCACTGGGGCGCCGTGGCGATACCACGCCGGTGGGCGCCTTTCCCGCAGGCGCCAGTCCCTATGGCCTGCACGACATGTCCGGCAACGTTTGGGAGTGGACGGCCTCCTGGTACCTGCCTCACCCCGGCAACACGCGCAGGTCGGAGAACTTCGGGCGTCTCTACAAGGTTCTCAAGGGCGGATCCTGGTGGGACTGTTCCTTCTACCGCTGCGGGATCTCGGCGCCCACCTTCAATCGCAGTTTCTTCAATCCAAGGGTGAAGAATGCAAGTTTCGGTTTCCGTTGTGCCCGGGATGCCGCGCCCCATGCCGGCACTGACGACGAGGATCCGACATGAAATCGTGCCTGATGGTTTTGATGAGCCTGGTACTGGCCCTGGTCGTGGTGCCGGGGAACGGTGCAGGCTTAGCCACCGCCCCGCCGGACATGGTGCTGATTCCCGCCGGTGAATTCATCATGGGCAGCGACGAGGTGGACCGTGATGCCCTGAGCAAGGAATACGGTTTCAGCAAGCCGCTCTATCTCGACGAGCACCCCCGGCGCAGGCTGTTTCTCAAGGCCTTCTACATCGACAGGTACGAGGTCACTTTCGCCCGGTACCGCGACTTCGTCATCGACCGCAATTACTGGATTCCGGAGGTCTGGCGGCGCAACGGTTACCTGCTCAGCCGGGAGATGCTGCAGATCGCCAACCTGGAGACCCTGCGCCGCCTGGCGGTGGAGACCTACCGGCTCGACATGGATACCCGCAGGATGGACAAGGCGGCCCTGCTGGATGCCATTGAAGCCCACCAGCGCCGCCAGGACCGCCTGCCCATCTCGGAAGTGAGCTGGGAGGATGCGGCTGCCTATTGTGCCTGGGCGGGCAAGCGTCTTCCCACGGAGGCCGAGTGGGAGAAGGCCGCGCGTGGGCCGGCGGGCCTGGAATACCCGTGGGGAAACGAGTGGCGCACCGATGTCGCAAACATCGGTGCGGTGGGCCCGGACGGTGAGCTGGGGGTGATGCCGGTGGGTTCCTTCGCGGCGGGGCGTTCCCCTTACGGGGTCCATGACATGGCGGGCAATGTCATGGAATGGGTGGCCGACTGGTACCGCGCCTATCCGGGCAACAAGGATTACCAGTCGGAGGATTTCGGCGAAAAGTACAAGGTGGTGCGTGGCGGCGGCTGGGGCGGCGTGGGCCATTACGCACTGCGGCATTTCTACCGGGCCGCCTATCGCTTCTACCTGGCGCCGGCGTCACGCTTCAATGACCTGGGCTTCCGCTGTGCAAAGGATGCGGAGTGAGGGACCGTGATTGCCGGGTTGGTAATCAGCTGTCACTCTCGTTGCGCGGCGCATAGGCGGGCATGGGAAAGGGCGTGACCTTCTCCGCCTTGCCGCCGGGCAGGGCGCTGATCTTGGCGGTGCCCTCCTTTTCCACCTCGTCGATGCGGATGATGGCGTGCATGGGAATGTAAGTGCGTTTCACGCCGGCGAATTCCGCCTTCAATCGCTCCTCGGCAGGATCCACCACGACGGCGCTCTTCTCGCCGAAGATCAGTTCCTCGACCTCGACGAAGCCATAGAGCTGGCCCTGGTAGACCTGGCGGGCGTAGATTTCGTAGATCTTGCCCTCGTTGACGAAGCGCACCTTGTAGATATGTTGTGTCTTGCTCATGGAATGACCTGAATGCCCGAGTTTTCAGCTGCTGCCGGAAATGACGGTAGCAAGGTTCATACCCATCTTATCCCAAAGCAATATGGATTGCTCGCGGCTTTTCCAAGGGGTATTCCCGAGGGACGGGCGGGCAGATTTTGCAGGATTGCAGGTTTTTCATCCCGGTTAATGTCCCACTGCAAGCGTCGGGCATGGCGCGCAGGCGGGCATTGCTTATTTCAATATCCTATTGAATAACAAGGAAATAATATCGTTTCCACAGGCATGGCGGTTCTTTTGAAGCCGCTTTGAGGCAGCGAAGAAATTCCGAAAAATTCTCTTGATCTGCGCTTAAAAATGTATTTAGAATACACATTCTAAAAGATGCATATAAAATACACTTTATTGGCTGCATCGATTTTACGCCTTGATACCGGCCTGCTCCGGTTCTGATCTGGAGCCGGCGGCGGGACGAACAAGCATCATCACCATGGGGGGTGACACATGAGACAGCCTGTACCGCACGCGACCCCGCGCAGGGAAGCTCGCTTCCCGCTTCGGGGCATTTCCTGGATTCTGCTGTTCATCACCTTGGGACTGTCCCCGAGCCTGTTCGCTGCCAAGCACGAATTCGAGATGAGCATCGAAGAAGTGAAGATCCGGGTGGCACCGGGTCTGGACTATAACGTGTTCGCCTTCAACGGCCAGGTTCCCGGTCCGCTGATTCACGTCCGCGAAGGTGACCGGGTGACGGTGCATGTCACCAACAACACCTCCGTGGCCCATACCATTCACTGGCACGGCCTGCATCACGTGGACAACTGGCGCAATGACGGCGTGCCGGGGATCACCCAGGAAGCCATCGAACCCGGCGACACCTTCACCTATCACTGGACCGCGGACAAGCCCGGCACCCTCTGGTATCACTGCCATGTCAATGTCAACGAGCATGTGGGCATCCGCGGCATGTGGGGCCCCATCGTGGTGGACCCGAAAAGGCCCACCCGTCTGGAGAAGCGGGTCACCAAGGATGTGATCATGATGCTCAGCGGCTGGGAGTCCGAGTTTGCCGACAGGTTCGGCGAAGGGAGCACGCCGGGTGACGTGGTGGATTTCTTCTCCATCAATGCCAAGGCCTTTCCCCTTTCCCAGCCCCTGCGGGTCAGGCGCGACGACGTGGTGCGCATCCGCTTCATCGGCGCCGGTGGCGAGATTCACGCCATGCACAGTCATGGCCATGACATGACCATCACCCACAAGGACGGACTGCCCCTCCCCGAGCCCTACGTGGTGGACACCATCCTCTTTGGCCCGGGTGAGCGCTATGACGCCATCATCGACATGAACAATTCCGGTCGGTTCATCTTTCATGACCACGTGGACAAACATGTGGTCAATGGCAGCAAGTTCCCGGGCGGCGCCATTACCGTCATCGAGTACGAGGGGCATCCCGACGATGGATGGTATGCCTGGCGCGACAAGGATTACGATCCGGACTTTTTCTACAGCGAGTCGCTGAAGAAAGGTTACGGGCTGTTCGAGAATCCCCGCTTCAAGGGAGAATCCCTGCAGCAGCGCCGCCGCCACAGAAGGGACCGCTGAGGTGGCGCGGACATGAAGAGCCTTTTCTCCCTCGCGTGTATTGCCCTCTTTCTGGCGGCCCCGCCCTCACCGGCCCTGGCGGGCGGCGACGGCATGGCGCTGCTCAAGTCGGAATGCAGCGCCTGTCACAACCTCACCGGTCCCGCGCCCACGACGCTTGCCGAACTGTGGGCGCGCAAGGGGCCGGACCTGTTCTATGCCGGGAACAAGTACCGTCCCGAATGGCTGGAGCAGTGGTTGCAGAATCCACGGCGCATCAGGCCGGCGGGGATGTTCTACGGCAATCACATCAAACCGGGACCGGAACACGACCTGATCGACAAGTCCACGCTCAAGCCCCATCCGCGCCTGGGACCGGCGGATGCCAGGGCCGTGACCGCGGCATTGATGACGCTCAAGGCCAAGAGCGAACTCATCAGGCCGGGCGAGTACAAGCCGGGACGCATCTCCATTGCCATGGGCGATCTGATGTTCGACAAGTTCCGCGGCTGTCTGGCCTGCCACGAGATCGAACCGGGTTACGGCGGGCTTTCGGGTCCCGAGGTCTATACCGTCGCGCGGCGCCTGCAGGCGGACTATCTCATCAGCTACATGCGCAACCCCCAGGCATGGGATCCACGTATCTTCATGCCCAACAAGCATCTGAAGGAGCGCGACCTGCAGAAATTCGTGCACTACTTCCGGGCCTTGAGCGAGGAGGATGCGCCATGAACAGGCAACTGCTTTGGGCGGGCATGATGGTGCTGGCCGCATGGGCGTCCGCGACGCCGGGGCTGGTACAGGCGGCGGAGCGCGCCGAGGACCTTTACAAGACCTATTGCTGGCAGTGCCATGGCATGCAGGGGGATGGCAACGGCATCAATGTGCGCGACATGCCGGTACAGCCGCGCGATCACACCGATCCCCGGGAGATGGCGGCCCGCAGTGACGAGGAGCTGTTCACTGCCATCAAGAAGGGTGGCCAGGCCATCAACAAGTCGGTGCTCATGCCGCCCTGGGACGGCGTGCTGAGCGATGAGGAGATTCACGCGCTGGTGCGTTACCTGCGCCGGCTGTGCCAGTGCCGCCATGGCGGCTGAGAGATCGGACTGGACCACAGGCAGTTCTTCAACCCGTAGCAGAAAAGGAGAGGCAATAATGAAACAATCTCGCAAGCGCAGCAAGATCGCGACCGCCGCCGTGCTGGCAGCAGGCCTGGGGCTGATGGGCACGGCCGTGTCCGCCAAGACCGTGCAGGTCACCTTCGTCGCCAAGGAGACTTCGGTGGTGATCGCCAATGACGGGACGACCTACCCTGCCTGGACCTTCGACGGCATGATTCCCGGCAAGGTGGTGCGGGTCAAGGAAGGCGATGTGGTGGATTTCAAGCTCGTCAACCCCCGGGAGAACAAGAATTCCCATTCCATCGACTTCCATGCCGCCGAAGTGGACGTGCTGGACGAGTTTGCGCCGGTCAAGCCGGGTGAGACCAAGCATTTCCAGTTCAAGGCCAAGCGGGCCGGCGTCTACATGTATCATTGCGGCGCGGCCACCATGGCGCAACACATCGCCCGCGGCATGTACGGCATCATCATCGTCGATCCCAAGGAAGGCTACAGCAAGAAATATCCCAAGCCGGACCGGGAATATGTCCTGATCCAGGGACAGTACTTTCCCGATGCGGAGGACAAGGTGGCCATGATCGAGAACCGCGGCTGGGCCGGGTCCCTCATCAACGGTGTGATGTTCCACTACGACCCGGTGCATGATCCCGATGCCAGCCTGGTGCTGGAGGCCAAGCCGGGCGAGCGCGTGCGTTTCTACTTCGTCAATGCCAACATCAACATGCCCGTCGCCTTGCACCCCATCGCCGGCATCTGGGACCGGGTCTATATCAATGGCAACCCCGAGAACGTGCTCTATGATGTGCAGACCTACAACGTGGCGGTCGCCGAGGCCTCCACCTTCGACCTGGTCTCGCCCGCGGACCGGCCCACCAACAACGCCATCGTGGACCATACCATGAGCGCGGCCATGCGGGGCGCCATCACCGTGCTCATGAACAAGCCCGATGCCGATCCCAAGGCCGGGCGTGGCGACAATATCCTGCCCCGTGCCACCATCGAGCCCAAGGGTATCGTCTCGGCGCACTGAGGCAGTACTCAACCTCCCTCCGGGGGCGGCAACGCCCCCTTTTTTTTGGTGTCCCCGATTATAGGCGTGGCCGCTGGTCACGAAGGTCTATCATTTATCCGCCGGTTTTATTCCCCCGTGGGGGTGATGGAGAATTCGATGACCTGGTCGGTCTCGGTGAGTGTCTCGGCGAGGCGCCGGAAATTGGCGCTGTCGTTGGTGTGGATGGTGAGCTGGTATTGCAGGATCTTGCCCTCGTTTTCCAGCTGGTAGCTGAAGCGGGTACCGCCCCGGATCTGGTGAGACTCCACCATGGCCTTGATCTGTTGTTCGCTCATGTGGTCGTGGCGGTTGAAGCGCAGCACCAGTCGCGCGTAGCGCATGGTACGCAGCTGGTTCTCGATCTTGCGGAATGCCACCAGGATGGCCAGGGCCAGGAGGGTGGCGAGGATGGCGGCGAAATACAGGCCCATGCCGATGACGATGCCGATGGAGGCGGTGAGCCAGATGGAGGCGGCGGTGGTGAGGCCGCGAATGGCGAGACGTTCCTTGAGAATGACGCCGGCGCCGAGGAAACCGATGCCGGTCATGATGCCCTGGGCCATGCGCGTGGGATCGACGCGGATGGTCTCGAGAGGCGCGCTGCTGAGAAGCTGCCACTGGAAGATGGTGATGAGCATCAGCAGGCTGGACGCCATGCATACCAGGGTATGAGTGCGAAAACCGGCAGGACGGCCGTGATAGGTGCGTTCCAGGCCGATGAGACCGCCGGCCAGGGCGGCGGCGGTGAGGCGCAACAGGGTGGTGAGCAGTTCGTTGTCCATGGTGGGCGTGTCAGCGCAGCCGGGCCTGGAGGGCACCTGCGCCGCGTCGCATGAAGCGTTTGCTGAAAAGATTATCGGACAGGCCGGTGTTCACCTTGACATCACGTAACCGCAGGCGCGTGCGATGGCCGGTGAGCAGGTCGGTGGCCTCGACCTCCTGCCAGACCCAGGCATCGCCCCGGCGCTGCCAGCGCAAGGTCTGGCGTTTCACCACCTGACGACCGGCGTCGAGATAGTCCAGGCGAACGGGCAGATGATCGTCGTGGGTGATCCAGAAGACGATGCGGGCGTAGGGGCTGGTGCGGGCATCGCGGGGCGTGCTGGCGATGCGATAGACCGGCTGCCCGTCCAGCTCCGTTTCTTCCAGCAGCACGTGCTTGTCGAGGCCTGGATCGCGGGGCTGGAGTTCGAAGCGCTGCAGCACAGAGAGGGCGAAATCATCCTCGTTTTTCTCCGGGTGGTGGCCATGTTCATGGCGGTGGCTGAGTTTGCGGATACTGCGCAGCTGAGGCAGGTAGAGCCACATTTCGTCCTTTTTGCCGCTGGCCGGTGGATGGAGCCGGGCGAGAAAGCTCACGTCGCGTGCATGAGGGGGAAAGTCGTTGAACATGATGAGCCGTGCACCGGCTCCCGGTTTCCCGCCTTCGCGCTTGTAGGCCATGAGCAGAACGAATCGTTTTCGCTCCGTGCCGGCCTCGATGAGAAAGTCGAGACGCGCGAGCATGTCCTTGCCGCCGCGGGGTGCCATCGCCCGCTCCATGATTTCATCCACTGTGAGCGGGGCCGCATTGCCGGAGGCGGCGGGCAGGAAGGTCGCAAGGAGCAGGATAAGGCACGGAAGGCGGAGCATGGGCGGTGCGGGAGGCTGTCGTTTCATGGCACGGTCTTTCCCGCGAATGCTTTCTCAACCTGCAAGGATCAGCCCGTGTCAGGTCGCCTCGCTCAGCAGGGTGTCGATCATGCCCAGTGCCTGGCCGAGATACCCGCCGCCGAAGAGATTGAGGTGATTGAGGATGTGATAGAGATTGTAGAGTGTCCTGCGCACGGCGTATTCCGGTGGCAGGGGCCATGCCTCGCGATAGGCGTCGTAGAAGGCGCGCGGGAATCCGCCGAAGAGTTCGGTCATGGCCAGGTCGGTTTCACGGTCCCCGTAGTAGACCGCAGGATCGAAGATCACCGGTTCGCCGTCGGCCAGGACGCCGAAATTGCCGGACCACAGGTCACCGTGGAGCAGGGAGGGGGCGGGCCGGTGGCCGCTGAAGAAAGCCGGCAGGACCTCCAGGAGGCGCTCTCCCCTGGCCTGGAGACGGCCGGTGTGGCCATTGCGGGCGGCGAGCTCGAGCTGAAAGCCGAGGCGACGCTCGCGAAAGAAACGGAGCCAGTCCTCATCCGGCGTGTTGGGCTGGGGCGTGGCACCGATGGTGTTGTCGCGCCGCCAGCCGTGGCGTTCTCCCAGGTGGCGGTGCATGGCCGCCAGTGCCCTGCCCAGGCGCACGGCGCTGTCACGGCCGCCATGGCCCAGTTCCAGGTATTCCAGGACCAGATAGGCGCGCCCTCCGGCGCGGCCATGGCAGATGGGACGGGGGGCGCGCAGGCTGGCGCTGGCGAGAATCTCTTCCAGGCCGGCGCGTTCCGCCTCGAACATGTCGAGGCGCTCCGCTGCGTTGAGCTTGACGAAATAGCGCCGTTCGCCGTCACTCAGAAGACAGGCCTCGTTGATGCAGCCGCCCCCGATGGCTTGCCGCGCCACGAGGGCGAAGGGCCGCGCGGTGGCCTCGCCGATGGCGGCGGCGATGTCTTCCCAGGGTGTCATGGCTGGGGTGTCATGGTTGGCGGATGCGGGTGGTCAGAGTCACGACAGGGCCGCCTTTTTGCGGGCGAGGCTTGCCAGGAGGGTATGATAGGAATCGGCAAAGAGCTGCACGCCCTCGCTTTCGAGTTCTTCCGTGATTGCGGCCAGGTCGATGCCCAGTGCCCGCAGGTCCGCGAGCGCCCGGCGCGCCCCGTCCAGGTCTTCCGTGAGGGTCAGGCGGGGATTGCCATGATCCTTGTAGGCGGCGCAGGTGGCTGGCGGCACGGTGTTGACGGTTTCCGGCCCGATGAGGGCATCGACGTAGAGCACGTCACTGTAGGCCGGGTTCTTGGTGCCCGTGCTGGCCCACAACAGCCGCTGGGGCCGGGCGCCGGCCTCGCGCAGCGCCGTGAAACGGGGACCTTCGTAGATCTCGCGGTAGGCCTGATAGGCAAGCTTGGCATTGGCGATGGCGATGCGGCCCTGGAGGCTGCGGATGCCATCGCCGCGTGCCGGGTCGTCGCAGCCCTGCAGCAGCGCGGCCAGCCGGGCATCCACCTTGGTATCCACGCGGCTGATGAAGAAACTGGCCACGGAACTGATGCCACCGATGGGCTGGCCACGCCGCAGGCGGGATTCGAGCCCCAGCAGGTAGGCCTCGGCCACGTCGCGATAGCGGTCGATGGAAAACAGCAGGGTGACGTTGACGTTGACGCCTTCGGCGATGAGCGCCTCGACGGCGGGCAGGCCGGCCTGCGTGGCAGGGACCTTGATCATGACATTGGGGCGCCCTGCCGCCCCGAACAGGCGCAGGGCCTCGGCAATGGTGCCCTCCGTGTCGTGGGCGAGATCCGGCGAGACTTCCAGGCTCACCAGGCCGTCGCGGCCATCCGTGTCGTCGTGGACGGGACGCAGCAGATCCGCCGCCTCACGCACATCGGCAAGGGCGAGTTCGAGAAACAGCGCCTTTTCGCTGAGACCGGGTCGGGCCCGGAGCAGGGTCTGGATGGCGGCGTCATAGGCATCGCCACTGTCGATGGCCTTTTCGAAGATGGTGGGATTGGTGGTCACCCCGCAGATGCCGTCTTCGCGGATCAGCCGCTCCAGCTCCCCGGAGCGCAGCAGTTCACGATGGATGTTGTCGTACCAGATGCTCTGACCCAGGGATTTCAAGCGCAACAAGGGGTTCATGATCTCTTCCTCCTCCCCATCAGCAGCGTCCGGACGCCGTTCCCTTCCCTTCCATCCATGATGGTCCTCCCCGCTGCTGGACAGCGGATGGTCTCTACACTTGCAACCAAAACGGCAACCAAAACGGCAACCAAAGCGGGCAGGCACGATTGCCAGCCAAAACTCCCCCAGCCAAAACCCCGAGATGCTTGTGGTCGATCCATCTTACCATATTGTTATAGTAGGACAATCTTGCCTGCCTGCCCCTCCCGCTGCGATCCTGCATGACTGGGCGCCGGGCGGCAATGGGGTATCATGGTGGACAGATTCATTCCGTAGAGAGGAACCGACATGTACCTGAAACTGAAACAGTCCGGAGACCTGGTGGAAGTGCTGGACGTGGGCCTGCTGGTGGACCCGTGCCGTGACGAAATCCCGGGGCGTCTCCACGCCGGCGAAGAACTGCAGGAGCCGGCGCCGTTTGCCAAGACGGCCCTGTGCTTTCCTTCCGGAGAAGCCCTGCCGCGTTGCTGGCTGGATCCCCATTATCGCGACACGGAGCTGAAGCGCTGACCGTGGCCCGGGACAATCCCGTTCCCAGGCCGCCCTTCTGGGGCAGCCGCTGCCTGGAGCACATTCCCCTGCGCAGCATCGTGCCTTACATCAACCGCAACGCCCTGTACAAGTTCCAGTGGGGGTTCAAGCCCCAGGGCAAGTCGGCGGAGGAATACCAGCGCTGGGCGCGCCTGGAACTGGATCCCATCCTCAATCGCCTGGTGGCGCGCAGCGAGCAGGAACAGATCCTGCGCCCCCAGGCGGTCTATGGTTATTTCCCCTGCCAGTCCCAGGGGGAGGATCTCATCATCTATGAAGACCCGGATGGGGGGCGGGAGCGCTGCCGTTTCACTTTTCCCCGCCAGGCCAAGGGCCGGCGGCTGTGCATCGCCGATTTTTTTCGTCCCGTGGCGTCGGGGGAGATGGATGTGGTGGCACTGCAGCTGGTGACGGTGGGCCAGCATGCCGCGGATTTCGCCCGCGCCCTGTTCGAGGACGACCAGTATCAGGAATATCTCTACTGGCACGGTCTCAACGTGGAGGCCACGGAAGGACTGGCGGAGTTCGTGCACAAGCGCATCCGCACCGAGCTGGGTTTCGGCCAGGAGGATCACCGCGTCATAAGCGAGATGATCAAGCAGAAATACCGCGGTTCGCGTTATTCCTTCGGTTATCCGGCCTGTCCCAATCTGGCGGACCAGGCCAAGTTGCTCGAGCTGCTGGAGGCGGACCGCATCGGCGTGGTGATGGGCGAGGCCGACCAGCTCTGGCCGGAGGAGAGCACCAGCGCCATCGTCGTTCACCACCCGGAGGCCAAGTATTTCAGCGTCTGAGGTACAATGTCTCCAGGCATCCCGGTAATGCGCTGTCTGTGACGAGTCGCTGGTTCGCAAGGGGAGGACCATGAAGCTGCTGCTCAAGTGTTTCTACGACATCTGCCTGCTGCGGGCCGGACCCCAGGACCTGCCGGCGTCCACCTTTCTCATGGTCCTGGTCCTTTTTGCCTATGTCCTGGCCGGGGTCATGCTGTCGTCCCTGCAGATGGACTGGTGGCAGGCCCTGTTGCTGCTCGCCGCCGATGTCGGCCTGCTGGGGGGGCTGGCCTATCTCATCCTGTGGGTGCGCCAGCTCGGTGCACGCTTCGTGCAGGTCTTCACGGCGCTGCTGGGCACGGGGACCTTTTTCGAGATCCTCGCCCTGCCGCTGTTGTACTGGCAGCGCGAGGCCATGGCCGCGTTCCAGAACGGCACCGACGAGGGCAGCGGCACCGTGTTCATCTCCGCCTTCGTGCTGTGGCTGGTCCTGTTCTGGAGCCTCGTCGTCATCGGCCACATCCTGCGCCATGCCCTGTCCACCAACATGCCCGTGGGCATGGCACTCGCCGTGCTGTACATGTTCATCTCCGTCGCCCTCAACCAGCAGCTGGTCCAGCCCATGCTGGCGGCCTGAGGCATCGTGCGCATCCACATCCTGGGCATCTGCGGCACGTTCATGGGGGGGCTGGCGGTGCTGGCGCGCCAGATGGGCCATGAGGTGAGCGGCAGCGATACCGGCATCTATCCCCCCATGAGCGAGCTGCTCGCCGCCGAGGACATCGCCCTGCGCGCAGGCTACGAACCGGGCCATCTCGATCCGCCGCCCGACCTGGTGGTCATCGGCAATGCCCTCTCCCGCGGCAATCCGGCGGTGGAGCATGTCCTGGACCGGGGCCTGCCCTACACCTCGGGCCCCGCCTTTCTCGCCGAGCATGTCCTGCCGGGGCGCTGGGTGCTGGCGGTGGCGGGAACCCACGGCAAGACCACCACCACCGCCATGCTGGCCTGGATCCTGGAATACGCGGGCCTTGCGCCCGGCTTTCTCATCGGCGGCGCCGCCCTGGACTTTCCCGCCTCGGCGCGCCTGGGGGGCGGCCCCTTTTTCGTGGTGGAGGCAGACGAGTACGACAGCGCCTTCTTCGACAAGCGCTCCAAGTTCATCCACTATCGCCCCAGAACCCTGGTGCTGAACAACCTGGAGTTCGATCACGCAGACATCTTCCCCGACCTGGAGGCCATCGAGACGCAATTCCATCATCTTGTTCGCACGGTGCCGGCCTCGGGCCTGATCGTCCTGCCGCGTGAGGACGAAGCGCTCGCCGATGTGTTGCAGCGGGGCTGCTGGACCCCCCTGGAGTATGTGGAGACGACGCCTGATGCCTTGTCGGGCACGATGCCGGGACCAGCACAGGAGGGCTGGCGGGCGCGGGCGGTCAGTGCCGACCTCGGGGCCTTCGAGGTCTGCCTGGGCGAGGCCTGCTTCGGGCGTGTCCACTGGTCCCTGTCGGGCCGGCACAATGTCCACAATGCCCTGGCCGCGGTGGCCGCGGCCCGCCATGCCGGGGTGCCGCCGGCGGTGGCGGTGGAGGCCCTGTGCCGTTTCCGGGGCGTGCGCCGGCGCTTGGAGGTGCGCGGCACGGTACGCGGCGTGACCGTCTATGACGATTTCGCGCACCATCCCAGCGCCATTGCCAGCACCCTGGAGGGCCTGCGCCGCCGCGTGGGCGGGGCGCGCATCATCGCCGTGCTGGAGCCGCGCTCACACACCATGCGCATGGGCGTGCATGCCCCGCGCCTCCCCGCCGCCCTGGCCACGGCGGACGAGATCCTGTTCTACGACCCCCCGGACCTGGGTTTCGAACTCACCGCGGTGGCGGACGCCCTGGGGGGGCGCGCGCGGGTCTTCCGGCGCCTGGAAGACATCGTGCGCCACGTGGTTCACAATAGCGCGCAGGGTGACCATGTGCTCATCATGAGCAATGGCGCCTTCGGCGACATCCACGGGCGTATCCTGGCGGCCCTCGCTGACGATGCCCGGAGGGGGCCGGAAGCGGGCGCGGCGCGGACATGAAGGAACAGAAAACCATCACGCTCGCCCTGACCGGCGCATCGGGCATCGTCTATGGCCTGCGCCTGCTGGAGTGCCTGCTGGCGCGTGGGCACAGGGTCTATCTCCTCATGTCCACGCCGGCCCAGGTGGTGATGTCCATGGAGACCGACATCCAGGTCAAGGGCTCCGCCGCCGAACTGCAACGCTGTTTCAGCGCGCGCTACGGGCCGCGCCCCGGACAGTTGCAGGTGCTGGGCAAGGAGCAGTGGACCGCGCCCATCGCCAGCGGTTCCAGTGCCCCCGACGCCATGGTGGTCTGTCCCTGCACCAGCGGCACCCTGGCGGCGATCGCCTGCGGCACCAGCGACAACCTCCTGGAACGTGCCGCCGACGTGATGCTCAAGGAGCGGCGTCCCCTGATCCTGGTACCCCGCGAGATGCCCCTGTCGGCCATCCACCTGGAGCACATGCTGAGCCTGAGCCGCCTGGGCGCCGTCATCATGCCGGCTTGTCCCGGTTTCTATCATCGCCCGCAGGACATCGCCGGGCTGGTGGATTTCGTCGTGGCACGGATCCTCGATCACCTGGGCGTGGAACACGATCTCGTGCCGCGCTGGGGGGTTCAGAAGACGGAGGACGGAGGACAGCAGACAGAGGGTGGAAAGTAAGCCGCTCATTCCGCTGATGCCTGTCATTTCGAGCGCAGCGAGAAATCTGGAGGCAGTGGGACAGGATTTCTCCCTTCGGTCGAAATGACACTTCATAAGTCATTCCGAGCGTAGCGAGGAATCTGAAAGCGCCGGCATTAAGATTTCTCCCTTCGGTCGAAATGACAGGGGAGTGAGGAAGAAATGACAGGGGAGTGAGGAAGAAATGACAGGAAAGTGAGGCAGAAATGACAAGGAAGTGAGGTCGGGATGACAAGGAGATGAGGCCAAATGACAAAGGGTCGTAATAGGGGGTGGTGATCGATTGTCTTATTAACCCGGCAACAATATATTCGTGTTCAGCGTTTCAGGCAGGCGCTGGATCAAGGCGCGGCACGCAGGGAATGGCCCGGTCC
>Ga0256839_1002297_pt1 | contig 21493 bp, 17 predicted proteins | sample 354166metaG_FD_185968 | JGI IMG/M metagenome (GOLD analysis project Ga0256839, IMG submission 185968) | Hydrothermal vent microbial communities from Mid Atlantic Ridge, Atlantic Ocean - 354-166 | ecosystem: Environmental > Aquatic > Marine > Hydrothermal vents | place: Atlantic Ocean: Mid... | reverse complement strand
GCAGGTCGCTCGCGTCGTCTGGTTAAAAAAGGACAGTATTTCAACCGCATTCATGTGGCCGATATTGCCCAGGCGATTGATCTTGCCGCAAAGGCCAAACTGAATGAAGTGTTCAATATTACCGATAATGAACCGGCCCCGCCGCAGGATGTGGTGACGTTTGCACATGAATTGATGGGCAAAGTGCCGCCGGAAGAGCTGGATTTTGATACGGCTGACATTACCGCGATGGCGCGCTCATTCTACGGCGAAAACAAGCGGGTATCCAATGCTAAATCAAAGGATATGCTTGGTGTTCAATATACCTATCCGAACTATAAAACAGCGTTGAAAAAAATGTGGGATGAACAAGACTGGTAGGTTTTCCCTCCGCGGCAGGGCAAGCATTGCGTCAAGCAATGCTCCAGCCCGTGAGCGGTCGGCCGGGCGGAAGCGTGGGCGGAAACCAATTTTTTAATTGTTCAAATCTTGCGCATCGCTTCGCTCTACGTGCGATTTGAGCTAGTGCCCAGCGCCCAAAATGCCGGTTTTGATCGAATAATCCACCGCAATCCCGTAGCTTGGGTCATCGTCGGAATCGACGATTAACTGACCGGCACGGTTGAGCAATTGATGACAATCGCGGGATAAATGCCGAAGCTGAAGGGTTTTACCCATCGCCTGATATTTTGACGCCAAAGCTTCGACCGCCTGCAGGGCAGACTGGTCGACCACACGGGAGTTCAAAAAATCGACAATAACCAGATCAGGGTCATCCTTGGGGCTAAAAATTTCGGAAAATCCCTCAATTGAGCCAAAAAACAGCGGCCCTTCGATCTGATATATTTTTGCCCCTTCGGGAGTGAAAGTCGTTTGGGCGTGAATGCGTGTGGCGTTGTTCCAGGCATAGGCAAGAGCTGAAACAATCACGCCGACAATAACCGCAATCGCCAGGTCGCTTATAACTGTAACAATGGTCACAAGTACCATCACCATAGCATCTGTAAGCGGTATCAGGCGTAGGATTTTTATACTCTGCCAGGCGAAAGTACCGATCACCACCATGAACATGACACCAACCAGTGCGGCCAGCGGAATTTGCTCAATCAGGTTTGAGGCAAACATAATGAAAATTAACAAAAACAGGGCTGCCGCAATGCCGGACAGACGTGTTCGACCACCAGATTTAACATTGATCATAGACTGGCCGATCATCGCGCAACCGCCCATGCCGCCAAAAAAGCCGGTCACCGTATTGGCAATGCCCTGGGCCACACATTCTTTTGATGCGCCACCGCCCTTGCCGGTAATTTCACCCACCAGATTGAGCGTCAAAAGGCTTTCGATCAGGCCAATTGCGGCCAGTATCAAAGCAAAAGGAAATATGATTTTAAGGGTTTCAAGATTGAGCGGAACCATTGGAATGTGGAAATCAGGCAGGCCGCCCTTGATTGATGCAAGGTCGCCAACCCGGGGCACATCAATGCCAAAAAAGATGACGATGGCCGCAACAATACCAATGCCCATAAGCGGGGCCGGAACCACATTGGAAATCTTTGGCATCACCCAGATGATCGACATGGTGAGCATAACAAGACCCAGCATATTGGCCAATGGCATTCCAGACATCCAGGTTTTAATGCCGTCTGCATCTGTAATTTGGAATTGTGTAAGTTGTGCCAGAAAAATAACAATTGCCAGGCCATTTACAAAGCCCAGCATAACCGGGTGCGGAACGAGCCGGATAAACTTCCCCAGATGAAATATGCCAGCTAGAATTTGCATAATGCCCATCAGCACAACGGTCGCAAACAGATACTCAATGCCATGTTTGGCAACAAGTGCGACCATCACCACGGCCAAAGCGCCGGTTGCACCAGAAATCATGCCCGGTCGCCCGCCAATAAGAGCGGTGATCAAACCAACGATAAAGGCCGCATAAAGCCCAACAAGCGGATGTACGCCTGCCACAAACGAAAAGGCCACTGCTTCCGGCACCAGCGCCAGGGCAACTGTTAGTCCGGACAATATTTCTGTTTTGATACGGCCTGGCGAAAAAGTGGAAATATTATTATTTTTCCAGTCGGCAATAGATAATCGTTCAGCGAAAGCTGCGAGTGTAGGCTTGATCACGATGGAATTCCATTTGGGAGATGTTGAATAATTACCGCCTACATAAGGCAATATGTGTATTTTGCAAAATCTTACATTGTAATTGCGGGAATTGGTCGTTTTTTCAACAATTTCACAACTTTATCGATAGGTAAATCTTTTGGTGGACAAATCCGCGATGATCGGTTTTGATGTGCGGAACATAATTGAGAAGCGGGTGGCTCAAATCCCGTCACTGTAAATACGCGTTAAGGGCAGGAATGGATCTGGACAGTCAAACCAGTGAACCAGTGATTGAAGTCACTGATCTTAAAACAGTTTTTCATACGCAAGATGGCACTGTCTATGCGGTAAATGGATTGAGTTTTCAGCTGCAACCGGGCGAATTGCTTGGTGTGGTTGGTGAAAGCGGTTGCGGCAAAAGCGTGACCATGATGTCACTGCTTAAATTGCTGCCAATGCCGCCGGCTGAAATTGTTTCCGGCACTGTCCAATTTGAAGGCAAAGACCTGCTGCAAATCGATGATGACGAATTGCGGAAAATTCGCGGCGGCCGTATCGGCTTTATTTTTCAGGACCCGATGACCTCGCTTAATCCGGTGTTTACGATCGGGTTTCAAATTATGGAACCGCTGCGCGAGCATTTGGGGATGGATAAAAATGAAGCTCGTGACAAGGCTGTTGAGTTGCTGGAACTTGTGGGCATTCCTTCTGCACGCGAAAGATTGCGGGATTTCCCGCACCAGTTTTCCGGTGGTATGCGCCAAAGGGTGGTGATTGCCATTGCGCTTGCCTGTGATCCAAAACTGTTGATCGCAGATGAACCGACCACTGCACTTGATGTGACCGTTCAGGCGCAGATATTGGAAATTGTGCGAGAGCTGCGCCAAAAACTCGGCATGGCAATTGTGTGGATTACCCATGATCTTGGTGTGGTTGCCGGAATTGCCGACCGTGTGGCGGTTATGTATGGCGGGTTTATTGTTGAATATGCCCATGTTTCCGCCTTGTTTGAAAACCCACAGCACCCCTATACAATTGCCCTGCTTGAAACTTTACCCGGAACCAATGCAGACGGTGAACACCGGTTGTTGAGTATTTCCGGGCAGGCACCAAACCTGACCCACAAACCTAATTCGTGTCCGTTTGCCCCACGTTGTAAATTTGCCTTTGACAAATGTCGTGAGCAAAATCCGCAACTGGAGATGCGTGGCGATGATCACAAGGTTTCCTGCTGGTTTGATGTGGATAAAAATGAGGCGCGCGCTTGATGGCAGATATTGCCCAAATGGATGACCAAGAAATTGACCCCAATGTACTGGTTCGGGTGGATGACCTTCATATGCATTTCCCGATTTACAAGGGTATCTTGCGGCGTCAGGTGGGAGCGGTTAAAGCCGTTGACGGGCTTACATTTGATATTCGCCGCGGTGAAACCCTGGGTCTTGTGGGCGAAAGCGGGTGCGGGAAATCAACCGCGGGCCGGGCAATATTGCGGCTTTACGATCCAACCAGCGGGCATGTACATATTAATGGCAAGGATATTGCCGAATTGAGCCGAACTGAGCTGCGAAAAATTCGACCCCAAATGCAGATGATTTTTCAAGACCCGCAGGCAAGTCTGAACCCGCGAATGACGGTTGGTTCAATCGTATCGGAACCGTTGGACGAACACGGAATTGTTTCCGGCAAAGAAAAGAAAGCGCGGGTGGGCGAGTTGCTCGATGCGGTGGGTCTTAACCCCAGTTTCGTCAACCGTTATCCGCATGAATTTTCCGGTGGCCAACGCCAGCGGATTGGCATCGCTCGGGCGCTGGCGCTTAATCCTGAATTTATTGTCTGCGATGAACCGATTGCGGCACTTGATGTTTCCATTCAGGCGCAGGTGGTGAACCTGCTTGAAGACCTGCAAAGCAAACTTGGATTGACCTATTTATTTATCAGCCACGATTTGTCTATGGTGCGCCATATCGCTGACCGGGTTGCGGTGATGTATCTTGGCAAGATTATGGAACTTACCTCAGTTGATAAACTGTTTAAAACGCCGAAACACCCCTATACCAAGGCGCTGTTGTCGGCGGTGCCGGTGCCGGATCCGAAGATTGAAGCCAAGCGTGAACGCATAATTCTTCAGGGCGATGTGCCCAACCCGGCCAATCCGCCGAAGGGGTGTGTGTTTTCCACCCGTTGTCCAATTGCAGAAGATAAGTGTTTTAAAGACGCGCCAAAATGGCGTGATCTGGGAGGAGATCAATATGTGGCCTGCCATCTTGCAGGTTAAAGCCTGTCTCCCAAAAGTGGGTGCCGGTTTTGGGAGTGAAGACATACGAATAAAAAATTAAGCGCTGAAGCGAATCAAATAATCGCGTCGAGCTTTAGTGAGGTTGCCTTTGAGTTGTTCTGGGCCTAATTTCACGTTAATGGCGACATGTGTCGCTGATAAAAATCCGGAAATATCCGGTCATTCTGATGAATGAAATTGTGTAAGTAGAAAAGGGAGAAATAAAATGAAAAAACTAACAACTCTAATGATGGCAGGCGTTGCCGCATCGCTGATGGTATCGGCGGCAAATGCCGGTAGCCATTCCAAGCGGGGCGCAGATGGCCAGCTTAATATTATTTATTGGCAAGCAGCCTCTATCCTCAATCCATATCTTTCCGGTGGTACAAAAGACACCCATGCTTCATCTATGATTCTTGAACCATTGGCCAAGTATGACGAAAAAGGCGGCATGGTTGCATCGCTGGCGGAAGAAATTCCGACACCAGAAAATGGTGGAGTTTCTGCTGACCTCACAAGCATCACCTGGAAGTTGAAAAAGGGTGTTACCTGGTCTGATGGTTCGCCATTTACTGCAGCCGATGTGGTTTTTTCTGCTGAATATTGCATGGACCCAACGGGTGGCTGTAATTCAATATCCAACTTTAACGACGTGAAATCAGTCGAAGCGGTTGATGATCATACAGTGAAAATCACTTTCAAGGTTGCAAAACCATTCCCATATGGACCATTCGTTGGTGCAACTGTGCCAATTATCCAAAAGGCCCAGTTCAAGGATTGCATGGGAGCAAAAGCTCCAACCTGCACAACTCAGAACTTTGGCCCAATTGGTACAGGCCCATTTGTTGTAACCGAGTTTAAGTCAAATGACGTTGTGGTTTATGCTGCCAACGACAAATACCGTGAAGCTGACAAGCCTGCATTTGCAACCGCGATCATCAAGGGTGGTGGCGAAGCTGCTGCGGCCGCTCGCTCTGTGCTTGAAACCGGCGAGTTTGATTATGCCTGGAACCTACAGGTTGAACCTGAAATTCTGGCGCAGATGGCTGCCAAGGGTAAAGGTACTATTGTAACTTCTTTTGGTACATCGGTTGAGCGCTTGATGGTTCAATCCACTAATGTTGACCCGGCCCTTGGTGACAAGCGCGGTACTGTTGAAGGCGGACCTCACCCCTTCCTGACGGACCCTGCTGTTCGTGAAGCATTGTCTTTCGCCATCGACCGGCAAATTCTGGTTGATGCGGGCTACGGCAAAGCCGGTCAAGTTACCTGTAATGTGCTTCCAGCACCTGCAGTATATGCATCAACGGCTAACGATGATTGCAAAAAACAAGACGTTGCCCGCGCCAACAAGGTTCTGGATGACGCCGGTTGGGCTAAGGGAAGCGATGGTATTCGCGCCAAAGACGGTGTGCGCCTTTCAATCCTTTTTCAAACCTCAACCAATGGCGTTCGTCAGGGTACACAGGCTTTGATCAAGCAGATGTGGAAAGCAATTGGTGTTGAAACCGAATTGCGCAATATCTCTGCATCTGTGTTCTTTGGTGGTGATCAGTCCAGCCCGGATACTTTCCAAAAGTTCTTTGCTGACATCGAAATGTACACCAATAATTTCGATGGTACTGACCCGGAAAAATATATGGGCAGTTGGACATGCAACAATATTCCTGCACCATCCAACCAGTGGATCGGCAACAACATGCCGCGTTATTGTAACCCTGAATATGATGCGCTCGTCGCTGAAATGGGTAAAACAGCATCCATTGAAAAACGTGCCGCATTGGCCAAGAAAATGAATGATATGCTGATGCAGGCTCGCGCCATGATCCCGCTCATTCACCGTGGTGATGTTTCAGCTCATGCAAACACAATTAAAGGTGTGCGGATGAATTCCTGGGATTCACAATTGTGGAATGTGGCTGATTGGACTCGCGCTAAATAAGCTTCAAACAAAATAGTATCCGGCCTGTGAAATTCTGCAGGCCGGGTATTTCCAGAGTGTGTTTATTTTCATAAAGTAACTCTGGGTTATTTGCGCTCACGTCCATTTCTCGCTTTGTGAGGGACTGCGCGGGCGCGGTGCTGAACACCGGGCAGCTGTTCGCTGCCGGACTGTTTTATGATTTTGAAAACAGTCTAATAGTCAGGTTAGAAAACTATGCTGAATTATACCATCAGGCGTCTGCTGTTTGCGATACCAACGCTTTTGGTCATCAGCTTTATAATCTTTGTTATTCTGGACCTTGCTCCTAATGACCCAACCGGCAGTTTGCCACTGACAATTCCGGCCGAAGTTCGTGCCCAAATTCGTGAAGCACTCGGTCTTGGGCAGCCGTTCCATATTCGATATGTAAAATGGCTTGAGCAATTCTTCATCAACGAACCACTGAACATTATGGAGCACTGGTGGGGGGCGCCAATAGGCGATTCTGACAGTCGCTTGCGGGTTACATCCTGGATGAGCCGTTCGCCGGTGGTCGATTTAATCGTTGAGCGTATGCCACAAACATTGTGGGTTGTCGGTCTTTCCTATCTGGTTGGTATCTTGATTGCTCTACCGATTGGTGTGATCTCTGCCTATAAGCAATATTCATGGTTTGATCAGATTGGCACATTTGTTTCGATGGTTGGTTTTTCGGTGCCAACCTTCTTCACCGGGTTGTTGTTGATTGTTGTGTTCTCGGTCAATCTTGGCTGGTTACCCTCGATTTATGACACGACATTAAAGGTAACCGATTTCTCGTCATTCATGGCGCAGTTGCGGCAATTGGCCATGCCGGTGATGGTGCTGGCGCTGTTTAATGCAGCCCAGTTAAGCCGGTTCATGCGGGCTTCAATGTTGGACAACCTCAATCAGGATTATGTGCGCACCGCACGCGCCAAGGGCATGAGCGAAAAAGTGGTGCTATTGGTTCACGTATTGCGCAATTCACTTATTCCAGTTGTCACGGTTATCGCACTTGGCGTGCCGCAGATATTTGGCGGGGCGATCATTACCGAGCAGATTTTCAAGGTAAACGGGCTAGGGCAATTGCTGATTTTGGGTATTGAAAATGCAGATATTCCGTTGGTGCAAACTTTGACCTTTATTTTTGCCATTCTGATTGTGTTTTTCAATCTGATTGCCGATGTTGTTTATGGAATGCTGGATCCGAGGATTCGCTATGACTGATACGAATATGAATATTGTATCTGAACCATTGCATGAGCATCGCTCGCTGTGGGGTGATGTGTGGCGACAATTCCGCACCCATAAAGGTGCAGTTGTTGGTGTCGCTGTATTTACCTTTATTGTGCTGGTGGTGGTGCTTGGGCCGTTTATACATACAATCGACCCAACATTTCTCGACATCAGAAACAAAAACCTCGCGCCTACATTGGCCCACCCAATGGGGACTGACAATCTTGGCCGCGATATGCTGGCGCAAGTTATGGCCGGTGGTCAGGTATCAATGCTGGTTGGTGTCACCGCAATGCTGTTATCGCTGGTTCTGGGCGCATTTATTGGGGTGATCGCAGGGTACTTTAAAATCCTTGATGGTGTCTTGATGCGGTTGACAGATTTGTTCCTTGCGTTGCCTATATTACCGCTGCTTTTGGTCATTATCATGCTGTTTCGCGATTCACTTCGTTCGGTTTTCGGGCCGGAAACAGGCATATTCATATTGATTGTGTTTGTCATCGGCATAACCTCGTGGATGCAGACGGCAAGAATTGTGCGCGGTGAGGTTTTGGCCTTAAAAGAGCAGGAATTTATTATTGCGGCGCGTTCCATTGGAACCCGGAGACACCGCATTATCTCCCGTCACATTTTGCCCAATGTGCTTTCTCCGATCCTGGTTTCTGCAACGCTGGGCATTGCCAATGCGATTATTACTGAATCTGCTTTGAGCTTTCTGGGGCTGGGCTTTCCATCAGATTTTCCGACCTGGGGACGTTTATTGTTCGATGGTAAGGATTTTATGCAATTAACCCCGGCACGGGTGATCTGGCCGGGGCTGGCAATCTCGCTGACCGTGTTGAGCGTCAACTATATTGGTGATGGCTTGCGCGATGCGTTGGACCCCCGCATTCGCGGGCGGTAATTCCCAAAGATTCACTGTTGCCAAATTCTTCAATCCCTCCTATAACCCGCCGGTCGAACGATCCGGCAGGGCATGCCGTGGTTGTTTATGAACGCAGCTTTGATTAACCAAAGGTCTTGGTTTCAGGGCATTATCACAAATAAGATGGTGGAAGCGCCTTGTTTAAGGCAAATATCCGCCATGCATGAAAGGAAGCAAAATGCCCAAAATGAAGACCAAATCCAGCGTTAAAAAACGCTTTAAGGTTACTGCAAACGGCAAAATTAAAGTTGCTGCGGCCGGTAAACAGCATGGCATGATCAAACGATCCAACAAGTTCTTGCGCAATGCACGTGGCACAATGATTTTGTGTGATGCGGATGCACGCGTTATCAAGAAAATGATGCCCTACGCCGCTAAAGCAAAATAACCCAAAGTATCCTTAAGGAGCCAAACTCATGGCACGTGTAAAACGCGGCGTTACCGCCCACGCAAGACATAAAAAAGTAATCAAAAAAGCCAAAGGTTTTTACGGTCGCCGTAAAAATACCATTCGTACCGCTAAACAGGCTGTCGATAAATCCCTGCAATATGCGTATCGCGACCGTAAGGCCCGCAAGCGTAATTTCCGTTCACTTTGGGTTCAGCGCATCAATGCTGCTGCCCGTGAGCACGGTCTTACCTATGCGCGTCTGGTTGATGGCATGACCAAAGCCGGTATTGAAGTTGACCGTAAAGTGCTTTCCGATATTGCGATTAATCAGCCGCAGGCATTTGCAGCTGTTGTGGCGCAGGCTAAGGCGGCGCTTGAATATTTGAAGAAAACCACTCCAGGTGCATTTGAAAGCGCTGTTAAGTAGCGCACGGTTTCAAAAGCCCCTCATAATAAGAGAATTTGGAAACCTGCGCTGGCGCAATGCCGGGCGCAGGTTTTTTTATTCAATTACGGGATAAAATAATGTCCGAACTTGATAGTTTTGAATCTGAAACGCTGGCCAATATTGATGCCGCCAATGACGAGGCGGTACTTGAGTCTATTCGCGTCGGTGTGCTGGGTAAAAAAGGCACCTTGTCGGCGCGGATGAAAACCCTTGGCAAGATGACCCCTGATGAGCGATCAATCATGGGTCCGGCGCTCAATGCCTTGAAAAACAAGGTCAATGAGGCGATTTCTGCCAAGCGTGAGGTTTTGCAGGATCTGGCGATTGCCGAACGGTTGGCAAACGAAAAAGTTGATGTGACGCTGCCAGTACGTCCATCTCCGGCTGACGTGGGGCGTATTCATCCGATCTCACAGGTTGTGGATGAGATTACCGCTATATTTGCTGATATGGGATTTTCTATCGCCGAAGGCCCGGACATTGAGACCGACTATTATAATTTTACCGCGCTGAATTTTCCTGAAGGTCATCCGGCCCGTGAAATGCATGATACGTTCTTTTTTAACCCGGATGAAAACGGCGAGCGCAAGGTTTTACGTACTCACACATCGCCGGTGCAGATACGTACGATGGAAACGCAAAAGCCGCCGATCCGCATTGCCATTCCGGGCAAGACCTACCGTCAGGATTCAGACCCCACCCATACGCCGATGTTTCATCAGCTTGAGGGATTGGTGGTTGATAAATCGGCCAATATTGCCAATTTGAAATGGGTGCTGGAAGAGTTCTGCAAGACCTTCTTTGAAGTGTCATCGCTCAATATGCGTTTTCGCCCGTCATTTTTTCCGTTCACCGAGCCATCGCTGGAGCTTGATATTCAGTGTGACCGTTCCGGCAATGAAGTGAAATTCGGCGAAGGCGACGATTGGATGGAAATTCTTGGCTGCGGCATGGTGCACCCCAATGTGCTGCGCTCCGGCGGGCTTGACCCGGATGTTTATCAGGGCTTTGCCTGGGGCATCGGTATCGACCGTATCGCCATGTTAAAATATGGTATGCCGGACCTGCGGGCCTTTTTTGACGCCGATGTGCGCTGGGTTAATCATTATGGTTTCCGACCGCTCGACATGCCGAGCCTGCTGGGCGGGTTGAGCAGTTGATGAGATTGCCGAACAAATACGCCAACTGCGCTATATTTGGTCTCGGCGATAACCCTGATATGGCGGATAGCGGATTGCGTGATGTCATAAACGGGAAACAGATAGCCACATCAGGGTCGTTTGATCTTTTGAATAAAGACCCGGATGAAAAGCCCTATAAAGGCAAGATTGAAATCGTTCTAAATGGCAAGGGGCAACCTGGGTGTGCCATTCAGTTTTGGAAAGTTGATACGGTAAAATTTTGCGATGTTGATGAGCGATTTGCCAAAGATGAAGCTTGTGAGACGCTTGAAGAATGGGGTGCCATTCATGAAGAATATTACAAGCGAAAAGGGAATTTTTCTCCCACTATGAAATTATACCGGCTCTACTTCAAAGTTGTTGAAGTCTTTGCCAATTCAAAAGAGGTCGTTTGACTCATGAAATTTACACTCTCCTGGTTGAAAGACCATTTGGAAACTGACGCAACGCTTGACGAGATCGTTGAAAAACTCACCATGATCGGCCTTGAGGTCGAGGCGGTGGATGATCGTGCGATGTTCCAACCGTTCACCATTGCTAAAGTGGTGAGTGCCGAACAACACCCGGACGCGGACCGGCTGCGGGTTTTGAAGGTCGATAAAGGTGACGGTGAACTTATTCAGGTGGTGTGTGGCGCACCCAATGCGCGCGCCGGGCTTATTGGCGCTTTTGCTGGTCCTGGCACCTATGTTCCGGGTCTTGATGTAACCCTTTCGGTCGGTAATATTCGCGGCGTCGAAAGCTTCGGCATGATGTGTTCCGAGCGCGAATTGCAGATGTCGGATGAGCATGACGGTGTCATTGATTTGCCGGAGGATGCACCTGTTGGCACGCCCTTTGCCGCTTATGCCGGATTGAACGACCCGATGATTGAAATCGGCATTACACCAAACAGGCCGGACGCCTTAGGTGTTGCGGGCATTGCCCGTGATCTGGAAGCTGCCGGTGTTGGCAAGGTAAAAACACCTGCAATTGATGTGGTAAAAGGTCAATTCCCTTGTCCGGTTGATGTGAAACTGGATTTTGCCGATGGGGCAAGCCTTTGCCCGGCATTTGGCCTGCGGCTGGTTAAAAATATCAACAATGGTGCGTCGCCCAAATGGATGCAGCAGCGGTTGATCGCTATTGGTCAGCGGCCGATTTCAGCGCTGGTGGATATTACCAATTACATGACCTTTGATCGTGGGCGGCCGTTGCATGTGTTTGATGCGGATAAGGTTGCCGGCAATCTCACCGTGCGCCGGGGGCGAAAGGGTGATGAGGTTCTGGCGCTGGATGAAAAAACCTACAAACTTGGTGCAGATAATTGCGTAATAGCCGATGAGAACGGGGTTGAGTCCATTGCCGGTGTTATGGGCGGTGAAAAATCTGGTTGTGATGAGAACACCAAAAATGTGCTGATCGAATCAGCTCTTTGGGACCCGATGAATATCGCTCGAACTGGCCGGGACCTAGGTATTATTACCGATGCGCGTTATCGTTTTGAACGCGGGGTTGACCCGGCATTCATGCTGCCGGGGCTTGAGCTTGCAACCAAACTGGTCATGGATATCTGCGGCGGCGAACCTTCTGATGTTGTGCTTGCGGGCGAAGTGCCAAAACCGGAGCTGGTGATTGACTTCCCGATTTCAGAAGTGCGCCGTCTTACCGGTCTTGAGGTTGATGATGCCGAAATCCACGATATTTTGACCCGCCTTGGCTTTGGTGTTGAAGGTGATGGCGCAGTGATCAAGGTTTCAGTACCAAGCTGGCGGCCGGATGTGTTTGGCAAGGCCGATCTGGTTGAAGAGGTGATGCGTATTCACGGGTTGAATATGATTGAGCCGCAGCCCTTGCCGGCGCTTGATGCGATTGGCAAAAAAATTCTGACGACTTTGCAAATTCGTACCAGAAATGTGCGGCGTTCACTTGCGGCGCGCGGCATGGCAGAGGCGGTTAACTGGACCTTTATTCCGAAAGCCCATGCGGAACTGTTTGGTGGCGGCAAGCCTGAATTGTCGCTGGCCAACCCGATTGCCGCTGATATGTCGGATATGCGCCCCAGTCTGTTGCCGGGCTTATTAGCGGCCTGCCAGCGCAATGCCGACCGGGGAAACGGTGATGTTGCCCTGTTTGAAGTCAGTGATACTTATTTAAGCGATGATATTTCCGGCCAAATGAGGATTGCAGGCGGTGTTCGTCGTAACACGGCCAAGCTTGAGGGCTCCGGTCGATTGTGGTCGGGCAATGCGGAAAATGTCGATGTATTTGATGCCAAGGCCGATGCGTTAAGTGTTTTGGCGGCTTGCGGTATGGATGTGAAAAATGTGCAGATTGAAGCTGGAGGCCCAAATTGGTATCATCCTGGCCGTAGTGGAACGATCAAACTGGGGCCAAAAAATATTCTGGGCACCTTTGGCGAGTTCCATCCCAAGGTTTTGAAAGCTATGGGTGTAAGTGGTGTATTGTGCGGGTTTGAAATTTGTTTGAACAATATTCCAGAGCCGCGCCGCAAGGCGACCCGCACTAAAAGCCCGCTGGTTATTTCTGACCTTCAATCGGTGAAACGCGATTTTGCTTTTGTTGTAGACAAGGACGTGGAAGCTGCAAAAATTCTACGTGCGGCCAATGGTGCCGATAAAAAACTTATCGCGCTGGTATCGGTGTTTGACCTTTTTGAAGGCCCGTCACTTGGTGAAGATAAAAAGTCTGTTGCCATCGAAGTAACGCTGCAGCCGCAGGACCATACATTGACTGATAGTGAAATCGAGGCTATTTCTGCCAAAGTTGTTGCCAATGTTGAAAAAACAACAGGCGGTGTATTGCGCGGGTAGCATTTGAGTATCGGCTTATTAGCCAGATTTGGGGCATTTATTCAGCTTGTGACATGTGACACTTTATTAGTGTCGCGATTTTTGTTACTTGTTAAGTGTTCAAAATTATGGTGCTGGGATGACACGTTCTTTTATAAATTTAATATTTCGAACTTCTTTGGTTCTTTTGCTGGTAACCAGTTTTTCAATTGCGCCAGTGCTGGATGCAATTGCTGCGACGCCTGCCAAGAAGCTGTTTGGTGCCAAGCAATTGCCGGTTGTTATGAAGCCCGAAGCGATTGGGTTTTATTCTAAAGGCTGCCTGGCTGGTGGAATTGCCATGCCGCATGATGGTGATACATGGGCGGTCATGCGCCCCCACCGCAACCGTCGATGGGGGCACCCAAACCTTGTTCGATTGCTCGAACGCTTGTCCATTGATGCGAAAAAGAATTATGGCTGGAATGGGTTGATGGTTGGTGATCTGTCTCAACCACGCGGTGGACCGATGCTTACCGGTCACGCATCACATCAGGTTGGGCTTGATGCCGATATTTGGTTGCGCCCCATGCCGGCTCGCCGCTGGACCCGGAAGGAGCGCAACACGCTGAGTGCGATTTCTGTTTTGAAAAAAGGCACGGTTCGGGTGAATAATGGTATTTGGACCAAAGCCCATGAGGGATTGATTAAAACCGCTGCGCAATATCGCGAAGTGCAACGAATTTTTGTTCATCCGGGAATTAAAAAGAAGCTCTGCAATACGGTTAAAGGTGATCGGCGCTGGCTCAACAAAGTTCGCCCCTATTGGGGTCACCATTATCACATGCATGTGCGTTTAAGGTGTCAGCCGGGTTCTGCCAATTGCAAACCGCAGGCCTCAACTGGCAGTGGTACAGGTTGTGATAAGTCGCTTGAGTGGTGGTTTAAGGTGGCGTTTGCACCAAAGAAAAAAACCACCAAGAAAAAGACGGCGATCAAGAAAAAGAAGAAAAAGAAGAAAAAAGTCAGACGTTATAAAATCATGGCAGACTTGCCTGCCCAATGCCGCACTGTGTTGGCGGGGCCAAACCCCGTATCCATTGAATCGGTAACCTTGAAGCCCAAGGGCTCGAACCAAACTCTGGTTGCCTCAAGCAAAGCAGTTGTTTCAACCGGTGCTGGTGCCATTGCGGCAAGTGCTGCTGTAAGCCCTGCAATTACGGCTGTTAATTCGGTGGTGGCAATGAAACAAAATGAAAAAGATTTTACCATTCCAACGCCAAAGCCAAGTCGGTGATTGTCTAAACTGACTCTAGTCATCCCTATGCACATTGCCGCGTAGTTTTTTGACCGCGCCGCGTTTGGTTTTTGAATCCATCCGGCGTCTTTTTGCGTTTAAACTGGGCCTGGTTGGGCGCCTTTTGGGCGGTGGTGGTTTGGCGGCCTCGCGCAGAATTTCAACAAGTCGCTCTCTCGCATCAACCCGGTTTCGCTCCTGTGTCCTGTGCTTGTTTGCAACAATTATAAGTTCGCCGGCGCGGTTTAATTTACCCCCGGCAATCGCTTTTACGCGGGTTTTAATGCGCTCAGGCAGTGAGGTTGAGTTTAAAACATCGAAGCGTAGTTGAACGGTGGTCGCAAGTTTGTTGACATTTTGTCCGCCCGGGCCACCGGAATGGACAAATTTTTCTTTCAGCTCATGCTCAAATATAGAAATTGTATTGGTAATGGGAATGCTAATTATGGCCATATTCGTTTCTACGTCGATTTGCTCCCTATGGCCATATTTTCAGTGCGGTATTTTTGAATCACCGCGCAAAATGCAAGTTGGTGCATTGACATGTTAGCGGTTCATCATGTCAGATTAGCCCATAGATAAACCCGTTTTGTTTGGAAAGTTCCCGTAATGACAAAATCAAAAACCGACCTTCGCTCGCGTAAATGGTTCGATAACCCTGATGATCACGATATGACCGCACTTTATATCGAGCGCTATATGAACTGGGGTATCACGCGCGAGGAACTGCAATCGGGCAAGCCAATAATTGGCATTGCGCAAACCGGCTCTGATCTTTCGCCCTGCAATCGGCATCATATTGTTTTGGCTGACCGCATCCGCGAGGGTATCCGGGAGGCGGGTGGCATTGCGTTTGAATTTCCGGTTCATCCAATTCAGGAAACCGGCAAAAGACCAACCGCTAATCTCGACCGAAATCTGGCCTATCTTGGGTTGGTGGAAACTCTGTTCGGCTATCCGATTGACGGTGTCGTGCTGACCATTGGCTGCGATAAAACCACGCCCGCCTGTTTGATGGCGGCGGCAACTGCCAATATTCCCGCCATTGCCTTTTCTGTCGGGCCGATGCTGAATGGTTGGTACAAGGGGCAGCGCACCGGATCCGGCACTATCAAATGGCACGCTAAAAAGGAGCTTTCAGCCGGTAACCTTTCTTACGAGGAATATACCGATATTGTTGCATCTTCCGCACCTTCTCCGGGCTATTGCAACACTATGGGCACGGCCACCACGATGAACTCGCTGGCCGAGGCGCTTGGCATGTCGCTGCCGGGCAGTGCTTCTATTCCGGCCGTACACAAAGAGCGGGCACAAATGGCCTATCTTTCCGGTAAGCGGATAGTCGATATGGTTTGGGAGGATATGAAGCCCTCGGATATTATGACGCGCGAGGCTTTTGAAAATGCCATTGTTGCCAATTCTGCTATTGGTGGTTCGACCAATGCGCCTATTCATTTGAAAGCCATTGCCAACCATCTTGGTGTTGAACTTGATAATGATGACTGGGAAAGATTTGGCTATGATGTTCCGCTGCTGCTGGATTTGCAGCCGGCAGGGCGCTTTCTGGGCGAGGATTATCACCACGCGGGTGGCTTGCCCTCGGTACTGTATGAATTGCTCGAAAATGGCCGATTGCCCAACCCGGATGCGATGACGATTAATGGCAAGACGATAGGCGAAAACTGTAGCGGCAAAGAGACGCTTGACCGGGAAGTTATTCGCCCCTTTGGCCAGCCAATGATGGAGAAATCCGGCTTTCTCAATCTCAAGGGCAATCTGTTTGATACGGCGATCATGAAAACCAGTGTGATTTCCGATGAGTTTAGGGCGCGTTATTTATCCAATCCGGGTGATGAGAATGCCTTTGAAGGCCGCGCCATCGTGTTTGACGGTCGGGAAGATTACCACGCGCGCATTAATGATGCATCGTTGAACATAGATGATAATTGCATTCTGGTAATGCGCGGGGCCGGGCCAATTGGCTATCCGGGCGGGGCAGAGGTGGTGAATATGCAGCCGCCAAATGCGCTGATTAAAAAGGGAATATCCGATCTTCCCTGTCTTGGTGATGGGCGGCAGTCAGGTACTTCCGGTTCGCCTTCAATATTAAATGCAGCACCGGAGGCCGCCGTTGGTGGTGGGTTGGCGCTGGTTGAAACCGGCGATACAATTCGTATTGATTTAAACGAACGCTCGGCCAATGTTTTAATCTCTGATGAATTAATGGCGGCGCGGCGGCAGGCTGTGGCTGAAAAACTGGCCAGTGGTGGGCTGGATTATGTGCCGGATCATCAAACGCCGTGGCAGGAAATTCAACGGGGCATCGTTGATCAGTTTGACGAGGGTATGGTGCTGAAGCCAGCGACCAAGTACAGAAATGTCACCACCATTATTCCGCGTGATAATCACTAGAGGCACATAGGCAAACCCATATGGCTGAATTCAAATTTATCGGCGAGGCGTGCACCTTGGGCGAGGGGCCGTTGTGGCACCCGCTGCGCGAACGGCTTTACTGGTTTGATATTCCCGCCGGCAAACTGATGTCATGCAATGCGGAGGGCGAGCAACAAAGATCGTGGTTATTTGGCGAGGCTGCATCTGCTGCCGGGTGGATTGACCGCGATACTTTGCTGGTTGCAACGGCAAGCGGGTTACATAAATTTGATATAAATCGCGGGACCTGGATCACCTTATGCCCGCTTGAGGCAGATAATAGAATTACCCGGTCTAATGATGGGCGGGTGGCACCCGATGGCAGTTTCTGGATTGGCACAATGGGGTATAATCTTGAACCCGATGCGGGCGCCTATTATCGCTATTCCAAGGGAAGATTGGCTAAAATTTTGCACCCCATAACGGTTCCAAACTCCACTTGCTTTTCGCCTGATAAAAAGTGGGCCTATATTTCGGATACGGTTCAGCGGCTGATCTGGCGCTGGCAATTGGACAGTGAGGGAAATCCGATTGGCGAAAAGCAGGTTCATATTGACCTTCGTGACAAAGGGGCAATTCCCGATGGTTCCGTTTGCGACGCGGAAGGCTTTTTGTGGAATGCCCAATGGGATGGGTGGAAAATTGTGCGTTACGACCCGGATGGTAAAGAGGAGTGGGTGATAAAACTGCCGGTGCAGCGGCCCACTTGTCCAGCCTTTGGCGGCCCGGATTTTAAACGGCTTTACATTACCTCAGCGCAGGATGGTTTGAGCGAGGAAGCACTTGCGGCACAACCGCAAGCGGGCAAGATTATTGTTATTGATCTCGATATTGCAGGCATGGCAGAATATCAAGTTGTATTGTAATATTCGATTTTGAAGGGAATAGTTATATGACCACAAGGCCATCATTTTTTCGCCGGGCGGCGGCTGGGATATTTGATTTTTTTACTGTTTTTGGCGTTGGGGGATACGCCGTTGCCAAATTTACTGGTGATACCACGGAAAATGGATTTCAGCTGAACGGTTGGCCAGCGGCAATCCTGCTCGTAATTATCATTGCCTATTTTTATCTTGGCTGGAAAGTTGTTGGCGGTACTTTATGGCAGAGGGTTTTTGGCGCTGTTGACAAGAGTTGACAGCCGAAAAGGCTGATTCTCTTAGTCTATGTTGATTGTATATTTGGCGTTCAATCTGATACAGATTGGTTTGGGCCAATTTTCAAAAGCAAATACCTTTGTTCAAGTTTATTCATACGGCAGACATTCATCTGGACTCACCCCTGCTTTCGCTGGCGCTTCGCGATCCGGATGCAGCTGAACTTGTGGCCAATGCCACAAGGCAGAGTTTTGAAGCGATCATCGACCTCTGCCTTACGGAAAAAGTCGACGCACTGCTGATTGCCGGCGATCTTTATGATGGTGGCCATCACAGTATGAAAACCGCTGGGTTTCTCACCAATCAGCTGCACCGATTGGATAGGGCGGGGATTGCCGTGTTCATCATTCGCGGCAATCATGATGCGATTTCAAAGATCACCCGACAATTGCAATTGCCGGATAATGTGCATGTATTTGGGCCGCGTCACGAAACTGTTAAACTGGATGAGAAAAATATTGCCATTCACGGGGTGAGTTTTGCCAAGCCAGATAGTCCCGAAAGCCTGTTGCCGGGTTTTGCCGCACCTGTGGCCAATGCAGTTAATATTGGCATGTTACATACCTCGCTTTCCGGTGCTGTTGGCCATGATGATTATGCCCCATGCAGCCTGGCTGATCTAAAAGCCCAGGGTTACGATTATTGGGCGCTTGGTCACATCCATAGGCGGGATGTTCATGCCGAGGCGCCCAATTTTGTGGTGATGCCGGGTATCCCGCAGGGCCGCCATATCAACGAGGCGGGCGCAAAATCTATAACGCTGGTGCGTGTTGATGATAATGGCTCGCTTTCAATTGAAGAGCGGTTCACCAGCCTTGCGCAATTTGAAAAAATTGAGATCAATATTGGCGGGCTTGAGGATTGGGCAGCAATGGTCGCTGCTGGCGAAAACGCGCTTATTTCGATGCACCAAAATGTACGGGTTGAGGCCGTGATTGCCCGTATTCGCTTTGTCGGTGAAAGTGGTATGGCTGCACAACTGCGCCGCGATCAGGATTTAATGCTGGAAGAAATGCGAGCGGTCGGGCAGCGTATAGGCGCGATTATGATCGAAAGCATTGGGTGTGATGTGGACGCGCCCTTGCTGGAGATGAAATCAGCAGCGCTTGATCCGGTCAATGAATTACGCGCTATTTTGGCCGGAGATGGGAAAATTAATACGGCGGCAGAGGACCAAATTCGCGAGTCCTTAAAAGCGTTGCAACAAAAACTGCCACCAGAATTAAGAGACACGTTCGGTAAGGATGATGCGGCGACTGAGGTGTTGCTTAAAGATTATATCCGCGAAGGCAATAAGGATGTGTTGGCGCGATTACAGATCAGCGAGACAGGCAAATAATGCGGTTTGAGCGCCTCAATCTTCAGCGATATGGTCATTTCAGCGGTTTTGAGCTGGAATTTGGCGCGCCATCAAATAAGGGGGATTTTCACCTGATCTATGGCCCCAATGAGGCCGGGAAGTCTACCCTTCGTGATGCCTGTATTGATTTTTTGTTCGGGTTTGAGCGGATAACGCCTTATAGTTTCAAACACCCCAACCCGACATTGTTAATTGAAGCTGAAATCAGCGCAAACGGTGAGAAAATAGAGGCGCAGAGAATTAAGCGCGACACTGATAGTTTTCGCAGTTTAAGCGGCGAACCGATTTCTGAGTCGGGATTGAAAGCCGTGCTTGGTGATGTTTCGCGGGCCAATTATTTGCAGATGTTCTCACTTGATGAGGACACGCTGGTTGAGGGTGGAAACGAAATTTTGAAAAGCCAGGGCGATCTTGGCGCCTTACTGTTTTCGGCCGCCTCCGGTCTTTCCTCGATCAGTGAGGCGCTCGATAATGTGCAACAGGATGCGGAGGCATTTTTCAAGCCGTCGGGGCGCAAGTTTCGCTTGAACGCGTATAAAGAGACGTTGAAGCAATTGAAGGAGCAATTGCGCGAGATTGATTTGCAGGCAAGTGTCTATGACCGATTGCGCAAGCAGGCTGCAAGCGCAAAAACGATGCATGATGATGCAAAGGCTATACGCCTGAAACACCAATCGCGGATGCAGGCATTAAGCGCTTTGATGCAGGCAAGTGAAGTTTATGGCCAATATAACCGAGTTTTGGAGCAGCTAAAACCGCTAGAAGATGCGCCTGATGTGGCTCATGGCATAAGAAATGAGGCCGAAAAACTGGTCCAGGATTTTGCGGCCGGTGAAAGTAAATTGAATGAAATGCGGCAAAGCTTGAAACGCTTGCTGGAGGCGTGTGAGGAAATTGAACCAGATCAGGTCATACTTGAAAATGCCGCCGCCATAGGAAGGCTTGGCGAGGGAGATCTGGAGGCCCGCTACCAAACCTCTAGTGACATAGAGCATCGGCAAAAGGAAATCGAGGCTGCTGATAATGAAATTGGCGTACTCTTGCGTAAACTGGGGCAGGAAAATTGTGCGGAGCCGCGTTCGCTTTTGTTGAACGTGGCTGTTCGCGGAAATCTTGTAGAGTTGATTGAACAACAATCAAAAATTCAGGTGGATTTGGAAAATGCCACGCGTGAACTGGGCAAAGCACGCGATAAGCAGGCGGATTTGCAAAAGCAATGTGATCAGTTTTCCAATTTGCAGGATTTAAGCGGTGCTTCAGATCTATTGGAGACATTTAAAACTGTTGCAGATGAAGGTGTGCGTAACAGTCAAAAAGCTTATCTTGAAGATCTTCGTCAGGAATGTGATGAAGCTGTATCCAATCTCACCCCCTGGAAGGGCGCAATTGAAAGCCTGCAAAGCCTGGTCCTGCCACAAGCGCAGCTATTTCAGCAGCTGAGTGTGGAGCTTGAAAAGCTGCAGGCAAAATCGCAGCAGCAAGACGTCGAGATTTCCCGGCTTGAGCTGGAGATTGCCGGCCAGTCTGCAATGCGGGAATCCCTACAGTCAGCATCAGGTTTGATGGATGACGAGAAAGCCAAACTAATTCGTCAGGCGCGTGACAGGGCTTGGGCGGATCATATTGGTGAATTTGAAAATGGCCAACCGCCATCTACCGAGCAATTGCAGGAAAGTGCCAAAGCCTTTGAAGCGCGGATGAACGAAGATGATGAGGCATCATTGCTGCGGCTTGTCCAATCTACCGAGCTTGCGAGCCTGAAACAGGTGCAGGTGGAGCTGGCAAAGAACAGTGCTCATTTGCGGGTTGGGCAAGAACAAAAAAAGGTACTTTTATCAAAAATTGAAAAAATTAATCATAGGGTTGCCGAGATTATGACCGGGCTGGGGCTGCCCGCATCAACCGGGTTGAGTTTTCTGAGCGGCTGGCTTGAAAAGCGGGAGACGGTCCTGCGCCAAAGTGGAAAATTGGCGAAAG